>Ga0233431_1001828_pt1 | contig 33652 bp, 36 predicted proteins | sample SI_118_April2016_FD_179867 | JGI IMG/M metagenome (GOLD analysis project Ga0233431, IMG submission 179867) | Seawater microbial communities from Saanich Inlet, British Columbia, Canada - SI_118_April2016_200_MG | ecosystem: Environmental > Aquatic > Marine > Inlet | place: Canada: British...
CGGCTTTGATTCAACATGGACATGCCAGGTTGGTTGATCAGAAAGAAGGGCTGGATCTTTTGCAACAAGCCTGGGAAAATAATTTGGTTCAGTTTGGAGAAAATAATAGGGAAGGGGTTAACTTTATTTGTAATTGTTGCTCATGTTGTTGTGAGGCAATGATTGCGGCTCAAAAGTTTGGTTTTCTACAACCGGTTCATACTTCAAATTTCCTGATCCAGAGTAATAGTGACACCTGTAAAGGTTGTGGTAAGTGTGCTAAATCCTGTCCGGTTGATGCTTTAACCCTTATTTCTGCGGATGATCCTCAAAAACCAAAGAAAAATAAAATCAGGATTGACGAAAATCTTTGCCTGGGTTGCGGTGTTTGTGTCAGGAATTGCCAGAATAAAGCCTTATCTCTAAAAAGTCGTCCGGAAAAAATATTGACCCCTTTAAATACAACCCACCGCACAGTTGTGATGGCTATTGAGAGAGGAAAATTACAACACCTGATTTTTGACAACCAGGTGTTGTGGTCCCATCGGATGTTGGCTTCCGTTTTAGGGGTGATATTAAAACTACCACCGATCAAACAGGTGATGGCAAGCCGTCAAATGAAATCAAAATATCTGGAGTCCCTAATCAGACAACAGGATTATTAATGTTTAACCGGAATCCATATTTCTTCCCTGGCCTTTGGATCAGTGGGACGATAATCTTCAGGTAATATTTCAAAATGTTCCCGATTATCTAACTGATAGTCAGATTGTGGGAACCAGTCCTCAAATATATACCGCACGGTTTCAGGAAAATCACTAGCCGGACCAATATGGACAAAAACGGCATATAAACCACCTTTTAAGGAGTATCCTTCCATACCATCGGGTAGAAAATCATCGTTAAATACCTCAACCACCGCCCATTTTTCAAAGCTGGTAGAGGGAGAAAAAATAAGTTCCTGGCCCGGCTCGAATATCTGCATAGAGATATATTCTGAAGTAGCCCTGTTTTGCACTTCACCCCTTCTGGGCATAAATGTTTTCCAAAGATCTGGTGTTTTATCATACGAAAATGACATTTTCATATGTAAGCCAACTAGTTTTTTAGGACCAATCGTTTCTATTCTCGATTCCATATAATTAAATTAGAGAAGGGACAATACTGATATGTTAGAATTATGATATCAAAGGCCACCAATAAATTGAAAGCCGAGATCCACCCGTGGGATCAAATTGGTTGGTAATAACCAATGGATCGATAAAGATTTATTTGATAATCTATGATTACCGAAGTTGTTACCATTTTTTAAATGTTACTTCTTTAATTTCATATGCAGTGTTTCCACCGTATAACGATATTAGTGCGGAACGGCATTCTTCAAAATCTGTAGTTTTCTGCAATGAACCCTTAAGATCGGTATCAGGGATGTCAAGCAAATAAGAATTTGCAACTCCTACCGACATAAATTGTAATATTTTGGTGTTATCAATCACAAAACCGACATAATTACCTTTAACAGGTGTTAACTCGAAAAATATTTTTAACGCTTCGTCCAAATTTACCTCAAGTGCGTCGTTCACCTTGATTTCAGTATTAGTACTAGCATCGTACATAAAATATTTTAATGGTTTTAGATTATTGATATTTTCCATAAATATATTTAACAAAATATTACAAGTTAGCTGTCTATCTCACACATTTTAATACAGACTTAAGTGTTTTTACAAGGTCTAGCAATTGAAAAATTAGAAAATAACTATTTGAAATTGTTAGATGAAATAGCATTAAGAACGAACACTGTAGATTTTACTGTAAGGTCATTGTAGTATTTTTTTTGAAATCAAAGAGAGGAGTAGCTTAACAAATCTTCAGCTATTTGTATTCATTGCGAGTAGGGTACTAATTGTCGGAGATGTTAATTATCAAAGCGAAGCCATTATCGCTAAGGAGATAAAAAGTCAATTGCAGTGTTTAGGATATCTGATGATGATAAGTCGGATTAGAAGCAGTGATTAGATAGTGGCTTCGGTTGTTTTGTATTTTATTAGGATTTAAAATATGTTACGACTTTAAAATAAGGTTATTTATCACTAATTAGTAACTGAACAGTAAGTGGGAAATTCGGGGACATGTACATTTTCAGATAAACGGGTATTGCTTGATACCAGGTTGTTACGAGGATCGTGAGACTTCGTAGCGATACCCCTAATTACCGGACTAATATTCAATAATGAATTTTCGTTCGAACACTAATTAGAAAATAAAAAATGACAATATTTAAAGATGACATTGTAAATGATGTCATGATAAAAAAAAAAGATCGAAATACTGTAAGAAACTGTGTGGAATCAATACTCAGAAATATTAAAAATACACTTGCATCAGATGATGGGGTAATGATTTCAGGATTTGGTGATTTCAAAATAGCGCATAAGAAAGCGCGAATTGGAAGAAATCCAAAAATGAAAATTTCTTATGAGATTTCAGAAAGGGAAATAGTGGTATTTAGCCTATCAAATATTTTACGAAAAGAGATGAATTCTAGTGCGTTTTAACCTAAACTATTAAAACATGGAAAGTTAGCCACTACGGTTCAGATATTTTTTAGCACTTTTCTGTTTGTAGCGGTTGTACACAGTTTAAGTTGAAGACACTATCGCCAATATCAGCTCTGTAGAGTGTGTTGATAGCATCAATTGGAATCAGAATCGAGCACAAGCGAATCGTTAATAATTTTGAGTCTTCTAATATTGAAAAACCTAAGATTAAACTGAAAATGGCATTTGATTATAAACATTAAGGAGTTACACTGACATGAGTATGATAGATACGATGACTGGAAATTTTAATATTCTTATTGTTGATGACAACCCAGCAAATGTAAAATTAGCAAGCATAATTATTCAAAAAGCCGGATACAATACTGCTTCAGCACCTGATGGAGAGACAGCACTTGAACTCACCAAAAAAAAATCATATGACCTCATCTTACTTGACATTATGATGCCAGGCATTGATGGACGTGAAGTATGTCAGCGTTTACAAGATGATCCTGCTCGAAAAAATATCCCCATTATATTTTTAACAGCTATTAGTGAATCAGCCGATATTGCAAAAGGATTGAAGTTAGGAGCTGTTGATTATGTCACAAAACCAATTGATAGTCTGGTTTTGATAGCGAGAGTTAATACCCATCTAGAGTTGAGCCATAAAAGAAAGCAACTGGAACAACAAGTAATTAATGATGAATTGACAGGGCTTTTAAATCGCCGTGGTTTTCTTAAGTCTTTAAAAGAGCATTTGAAATTTCATAAAAGGAAGAAACAAACAGCCGCTATATTGTTCATAGATCTGGATCAATTTAAAAATATTAATGACTCCATGGGACATGATGCTGGGGATGAACTTCTGAAGAAAGTGTCAGATATTCTAAACAAATCTGTTAGGGAAACAGATATTGTTGCCCGATTCGGCGGTGATGAATTTGTAATTGGATTATTGGATATTAGCGCTCCAGAGGATGCCGCAAATATCTCGAACAAGATAATAGACGAAATATCAAAACCTTTTGTTATTAATCAAATAGAGGTTTTTATAGGTGCTAGTATTGGCGTTACTTTTTATCCTAACGATACTGAACTGTTAACCGATTTATTAAAAAATGGCGATAACGCAATGTATCAAGCGAAAAAAACAGGAAAAAATCGCTATGTTTTTTATGAAAAGAAGATGGAAGAAAAAGCCAAACGCATACTATTTCTAAATACAAGTCTACACAACGCTTTAAAAAACAATGAATTTAAATTACTTTATCAACCACAGGTATTATCAGCCACAGGAGAGGTTTTCGGAGCAGAAGTGTTAATTAGATGGCAAAATCCTAAACAAGGTCTCATACCTCCATCAGAATTTATTCCACTCGCGGAGAAAAATGGATTGATTATACCTATCGGAGAATATGTTCTAAATGAAGCCTGCAGACAAACAAAATACTGGCATGATCTTGGTCATAAAAAAATTACAATCTCAGTGAATTTCTCAGTCAAACAGTTTCAACAGAGAAATATCGTTGACGTGATAAAAAGAACCATCAAAAAGCAAAGATTGGACCCTAAATTCCTAAATGTTGAAATTACAGAAAGCCTTTTAATGGTTGATGTAAAAAAGATGATCAAAAAATTACAAGAACTTAAAGACTTCGGGATAGAGTCTTCTATTGATGATTTTGGTACCGGGTATTCTTCCCTGAAATATTTACAACAATTTCCAGTCGCGCATCTTAAGATTGATAAGGCTTTTGTTGACAAAGTAGTTGAAAATTCAACGATAGCCTCTGCTATCATTAACCTGGGTAAAAATTTAGACCTACATGTCATCGCAGAGGGCATTGAAGATCAAAAACAAAATGAAAAGCTGATAGAATTAGGATGCCATCAGGCTCAAGGCTACTTGTTTGGAAAGCCTTTGATGGTTGATGATTTTGAGAATTTGCTGGGAAGTAATGGCAGGAAAAATGAAAAATAATTTTGGCTGCCTTTACCTGTATGCTGAGCACTGAATTGCGAACTGGTGTAGCAAGAACGAAGCATATTATTAATTTTACCCCTCATTCTTTGCTCAAAGTATCGCAAATTCAGTGTTCAGGGAACAGTAAATTCAACACTTAGGAAAGAGGGAATTTTACAAAAATAATGCAAATTGAAAGGATCACGTTCCATCTCTATGATTTCTACCTGTTCAAACCCGGCTTTTTTTAGGAGAGATTCTGCTTTTTCCTGCCCCCACATCATTCCCAGGCCGGTGCCATTGTTATTCAATCCCACAGGCATGCAATGCATGAGGCTGACAGCATATAAAAAAGGTGCTAATGGGTGGTTTATATTATCTGTCTGATTTGATCCGGCTTTGATATCAACCATTGAAAACATACCACCTGGTACCAGCATTGCCCGGATTCCCTTGAGAACCTCCAAAGGATAGCTTTGGTCATGGATGGCATCAAAGGCGCAAATATAATTAAATAGTCCAAAAAATTCTTCTTTCTGAATAATTTTTGCGGCATCCAGAACCAGATAATTTGCATTAGAAAGGTTCATCTCTTGTGCGGCTTTCCTGGCTTCTATAATGGCTGCTTCATGATTGTCGATTCCAGTAAATATACTATTAGGAAATGTTTCCGCCATCAAATTTAAGGCCACACCCTGACCACAACCCAAATCACATACTTTAATCCCCTCGTGAAGACAGTTAAGTAGCTGCCCATTTTCAACAGATGGAAGGAAATCATTGATCAATACCTTCTTGTGCTTTGCATCAGATGTCTCAGCCATGAATTGTTGGAAATCCGGATATTTTGAGAAGGGGACCCCCTCACCGGTTTTAAAACCCTCGTTAACTGATTCCATTGCACAAGCTGTCAGTAAAGGAATTTCCTGGGTGTAGACGCCCATATTATTACTTTCAGATTTACGTGTTAAATAAAGAGCATGTTCAGAAGGTAGCAAGTAAATATCTTCTTCATTCGGGTTAGTGGAAATTTCAATGATTTTGCCACTTACCATTACTCCCAGCCATTCCTTGAGATAACGAGCATTGAGTTTTGAAGCTGAAGCTATTTCTTTAATAGTTACTGGTTTGTTCAGGTCTTCAAGAATATCGAAAATCCGATTTTTATAGCCGATAGCAATGGCAAGGTTTAAAGCACCATAGTTAAGAATTTCATTTAGTTTTCCGGCAAATTCACTCATCTTTTGGTCTCTCTGTATTAATTCAAATCCGTAAATTTCAAGGGTGTGCCTTTTACTATTTCAGGATCGCTACTATTTTTGCAAACAAAAATTATTTGTGTGATATGACCAAGGTCATTTATGTCGTAAAATTTAAAATTTATTCATTTCCACAGAACTTGGTACTTAACTGATAAAAATAAATTAATATGCTTTAGAATGAAATCTATTGAGTGATGCTTATTTAACATCCGATTTGTTTTTCAACGATACCCAACCGAAGAGAGGTCCCAGCGCAAGTGGTAAAAAAGCGAATCGGATGCCAAAGTATTCAATCCAAAAGGCTAACAATTCAATCGTAACAATCGTAATTAAAAAGCCAATACAATTAACGATAGTAAGTGCCGAGCCAACATACGCCCTGGGTGCGAATTTAGCGTTCAGGGAAGAAAGCTGTGGTGAATCTCCAGTAATCGCAATACCCCAGACCATCGTTAAAAACAAGGCAAGATAAATCGGAAGCTGATTTAAAAAAGGGGAAACGAGACAAAACAGACCTGAAGCAAAAAGTGCCCAAAGCGCAACCTGTCGACTCCCTATTTTCAGAGACCAAATACCTCCCATCGAGCAACCTAAAAAGCCGGCGACAAAAAAGGCAAAAGACCAGATTTCAACCTGTTCGGGTACTAAAGTATAAAACAGCAAAGGAATAAAAGCCCAAACAGCGTAGAGCTCCCACATATGACCAAAGTATCCAAAAGTGGCTGCCCGAAATCCTCGATGTCGAAAGACCTCCTTAATAACACCGGCGTCAAATTTTGAACCTTTAGGAAGATGCGGGCCATCTCCTACCAGTAATAATTGAATGAATCCTCCTGCAATACACAGTATCGACGTACTTTGTAAAATGATTTGAGCATTGCCCTGCCAATCGATGATTTTTATTAAATATGGAAGCCCGGTAGCTAAAACTAATGCACCCACTAGCCAACCCAGTACTTTACCGATGGTTTCAGGATACCAGGAAACAGCAATTTTCATCCCGACTGGATAGATCCCGGATAAAGTTATGCCACAAAGCATTCTGGAGATTAGTAATAGCCATTCATGTTCACCCAAATAAATTCCCGAATAGTTAAAAAAAGCACCCAATAGCGAACAGGTAAAAAACACTTTAACCGGTGAAAATCGATCAGAAATATTTAAAAAAGCGAAAAATAATGTCCCGAAAATGAAACCAAATTGCACCGCACTCAATAGAAACTCCTGGTTTGCATAGGTGACATTACCAGCAAACCAGATAGACCCTGAAAAAAACTGGGATAAGACTATAAAAATCAGGTGCATGTTCTGATCGCTTAATAAAATGGAAACCAAAAAGTAGGTGATATCAAACAAGTTGATTCAGTTCGTACCTAAAAATTGATATTCTGACTACAATCAAATGATCTTATAAGATTCAATCAAACCATCCAAAATGATTGAGAATAAAACCTAATAGATATAAATTTATCCGATTTAAATAGTTTGTATTGCTCTTCGTTGAATATTCTCTTAAGATTTCCCTACCCTAGCGATCAACAAAGAAATTGAAGATTACCATAATAAAAATATACAACGGAGATTTCCTGATGAAAAGTAAACCCGCCATTGCACCTCTTTATTTATCAGCTACCTATAAATTTGAAAACTCGGATGATTTAATTGATGTGGTACAAAATCAAAGTGGTTATATCTATTCGCGATGGGATAATCCATCTGTGGTAGAAGTGGAAGAAGTGATGGCTGAAATGGAAGGCTATGAAAAGGCTTTGGGTTTTTCCTCCGGAATGGCAGCCATCAGTTCCGCCGTATTGTCCCAGGTAAAAGCTGGCAGTAGAATCGTAAGTACCCAGGAAATATACGGTGCTACCTATGAATTAATGAATGACTTGCTTCCCACCTTAAATATAGATACAGTGCTGATCAACTGCAATGATGTAGATCGCTTGTTAAATGAGATTGATAAAGGATTAGATATTTTATATCTTGAAACACCTACAAATCCTTTGCTTAGGGTAGTTGATGTACAAATGCTAGCTGAAGCAGCCCATAAGAAAGGTGCGATTGTTATATTGGATGGTACTTTCGCTTCTCCGGTTAATCAACGTCCGGTCGATTTGGGCGTAGACATCCTGATCCATAGTGCGACTAAATTCCTGGGGGGGCATCATGATATTTTAGCAGGTATTGTATGTTGTAATAAATCCTTTTATCATAGTATCTGGACCCATCGGAAGATTCTGGGAGGTACCATGGACCCCATGACAGCCTTTTTACTGAGACGTGGGCTTCGAACCCTAGAACTCCGGGTCCAGCGGCAAAATGAAACAGCAATGGCAGTAGCTAAATATCTGGACCAACATGAAAAAATTCAAAAAACCTATTATCCCGGTTTAACCTCCCATCCTGACCATGAAATTGCAAAACGACAAATGAGCGGATTTGGTGGAATGGTTAGTTTCGATATTGCCGGCGATTTTGAACAAACCAAAGGATTTATGGATCGATTAAAAACGATTGCACTTGCTACTAGTTTAGGAGGTATCACTAGTCTGGCCAATCAGCCGATCACCAATACTCATGTGGCACTTAGTCCTGAAAACCGTATTAAAGCTGGTGTCAGTGAAAATTTAGTGAGACTATCTGTGGGAATTGAAAAGCAGGAAGATCTAATTGAGGATTTAAAACAAGCACTTGAACAGGTGTAAATAAATGTTCTGATTGTTATAACAATTCTCAATTAAGTTGCCCCTATCAGTTTGCTGAAGGAAACTTAAAAGTATGCTGAAGGAAGTCGAAGTATCGCAAATTCAGTGCTTAGGGGACAGTAAATTCAGTCGCTATTTTATCCAGATTTTAAACAAAGTGAAACACTCAGGTGAAGGAAAAAGCTAATTGATAATTTTTTTGATTAAATCTGTGAACATTTTATAAGCATCTGCGTCATAATTAATGGATCTTTTGTTCATGAAACCATGATTATAAACGGTCATCTCGCAATAAACATTTTCCTTTTTAGAAATTTTTGAGAACAATTCCTCAATTGAAAAATGCTTCTCCGATTTTGGGAAAATCAGGTTGATAAAAAAAGAGGGATTGATGTCAACCATATCTCTTATTTTTGAACCATAAAAACAGAAAACATTTTTGATGCTGATGGGATAATCAAACTCCGATATTTTCCAAATGGCCGAAGCGCCGACACTAAAACCGATTAAATCAATACTGTCTTCTGCTTTTGAAATAGCTTTTATTACTTTTTCTGAAAGTAACTCCAGACTGCAATTTTCTTGAAAGGAATTATACGCTTCCTGTTCATCCTTAAAATTGTTCATCACTCCATCATATGGATCAATAATTCGGATGCTTTGATACATTTTTTTGAAATTATCGACAAAGCTTATTAGCTCCTTAGTCTTACCAAAAATATCAGATACAATGATGAGATGCATTACTTTCCTATCTTTATTATTTAGTTTACTTCTATATTTTTTATAGCGCCTGGTGCAATAATTTGTTGTGTGATCAATGATTGTTTGGAGGTTAGTTAACTTGGGTTGAATTTAAACATCTCATAGTCCATTTGTACTGATTTTAAATCAACATCCTTAATATCTTTTTCACTGTTAGATATGACAAAAGGATAAAATAGTGGGTATGGAGAAAATCTACCTAATTTTTTATATTTACTGTTTGAATTAATGTCATTTGGTTACCCCACCTTCTTTAACTTTCTGATAAAGAGTAAAGTTGGTAGTTTTTATATCAATCACTGAACCGGTTTTTTGCTTCAGCAAAAAACCAAGTCAAGTGACTGGTTAACTCTTTTTCAAATCGACCAGGGGTTTTTTATAGGAAGATCACTTGCCTCAAAATTACTAACATTTCTTGTTACTAAAACAAGGTTATGGGTATAGGCAATAGCTGCGATTAAACCGTCAATAGAAGGCATTGCTATTCCGTTTTTTTCCGCTTTTCCTTGAATGATGCCCCAGTTCTCAGCAACTGTTAAATCAATTGAGAAAATTCGATTTTGATAATCTTCAAGTAATAGATTAAGCCAATTTATAAGTAAATCTTTACGTTTGGAATCAGGAAGCTTTGTTAAATCTTTTCGTATTTCACCCACCGTTATAACACTAAGGTATAATCTTTCTGTTGGAGTGGCATGTAACCAAGCTACTACATTGCCATTTGGGGTAACTTTAACAAGTTCTGATATGACGCATGTATCTAATAAATAGTTCAAAATTCAATACTCCTGGGAAGATCTTTATTTCTTTCAATTTCAAAATCAATTTCAAGTTTGGGACAATTGAGTAAAAAATCTTTGAAAGATGGTTTGTTTGAAACCAATTCTTCATAATCCTCAACTGAGACAACAACAACTGCTTTCTGACCCCTTCTTGTAACAAACTGAGGACCAAGTTTTAAGGCATCCTCAACGATTTTGCTAAACTTTGCTTTAGCATCTTGTAGTTTCCATGTCGTTTCCATTTTTCTTCTCCAAAATATATTATACTAGTCAGACTAGTCTGTTGCTATGTTTGTGTCAAGGAAAAGAAAATGGTGTTTTATGAATCAATTCCTTTGCTAATTCAATACTAAAGTTTATATCATTCTCTCCAAAATCAGCTTTCTTTTTTGTTTTATTTTCATAAATCCTGATAAACTCCTGACCGGTATTTTTTATAAAACTTTTTACCGAAGTAATCCCAACATCATATATAATTCTTGCGAAAACCGGACCGACGCCATATAACCTTGCTAAATCTGAAAGTGAAGCCAATTCAGATAATTTGCCTACAGAAACACCGGATGTTTGAGAAATTTGATTGATTGCGCCACTAATATTAACTTCGTTGAAAAATTGTTTTGTGTTTCTAATCCCCATTTTTTCAAGAGCGTCAATGGTTGTCGTATCGATTCCGGGGAAATTCCTCAGTTGAATGGGTTTAGGAAGATAACTGCTTGCTTCCCGCTTTAGGATCGTCAAATATTCAACAGATAAATCAGTTTTTCTTGAAAAATCCTCGATTTTTTGTTTTGTTTTTAATTCTTCAATGAGCGCTTTTAAGGTTTTAACTCCATTGAGATCTAATAGTCTAAACCTTTCCTCTATGGCTTCTTTGAGAATGATTCTACTTGGAATCATGTTCCTATTAATAAGGCTTTCTTTAAACTTTTGTAAACTGTATTTTTCTAAATTAAGATAGTATTGTTTTTTCATATTAGATTAGTTTTGATGATACATAGCACTTACATCACGGGGTAAAAAACGGTCCGGTAATTGATGATGTTAAAGGTTTTGACTTATTTGTGTCATGCGCATAGCATATACGCATACCTTATAAAACAGGAATTAGAAATGGAAAATATATATAATAAAAGAGCCCCCAAAAAGGCAACAAACCTAAGTATTAACAGCGATTTACTTAAAAAAGCTCGAAATTTAAATATAAACCTTTCTTCTACTTTTGAAAACGCTTTAGTCGAAATAGTCAGGAAAAAGCAAGAAGAAAAATGGAAACAAGCAAATGCCGAGGCTATTAATACTTATAATGAATTCGTTGAAGAAAATGGTGTTTTTAGCCAAAATATCAGGAGTTTCTAATGAGTCAGTTTACCGTCTATAAAAACCCAAATCCTGATAGTAAGTCATCATACCCATATCTTCTCTGTGTTCAAAATGATCTACTAAGCAATTTAAACACAAGGGTAATTGTACCTTTGTGCTTTGCTAGCGCTATAAATAAAAAACAAATTAGTAATGTATCTCCTATTTTTAATATTAGAGGCAGAAACTGTGTAATGTTGACACCCCAACTAGCTGCAATTCCTTTGTCTGATATTGGTTCTACAGTTGCTAATCTTTCTGAATTTCGATATGAAATTCTTTCTGCATTAGATTTCTTGATTACCGGTTTTTAGACTCTTAAAACCGGTCGAAACCATCATACCCAGAGCGATACAGGAGCGTCGGATGTGGTCTGTCTTCAGCCATTTGTCAATTGGCATGTTTCGCCAGTATTGAAGTTATAAATGATGACCATATTTCATCTGGCTGCCATATAGACTTCATTGGAGTAAATGCCGTTTCTTTTGACTTACCTTCTTTGATTAAATAATACAGCCCTAAAAACGCAGTTACTCGCATGTTTGCCGCACAGTGAAGGTGAATCTTTTTATTTTTATTGGACGCCATTGCGTTAAAAAAGAACTTTAAATCATTTTCAGAAGGAGCATCAAATTGCACCGGAATGTGAATATAAGTCATTCCAAGTGATTCAACAAATCTGGTTTCATTGGGTAATGAGTACCGAGGATCATCGTGAAGCGCAAGATTAACAATGACTTCGTAACCTTGATTCGCAAGCGCTGATAGTTGGGCCTCAGTTGGTTGACCTGAAGTAGAAAGCATAGGTTCAACTGAAAGAAAATTGAAAATATCGGTTATCGTATCCATTTCTTATAAATGACCGTTAATTAGTGTCTGAACGAAAAGTAAGTAATTTAGGGACAGGTACAATTTGTAAAAAACACCTTAAAAATTAAATACCAAGTTGTTACGAGGATCGTGAGACTTCGTAGCGATACCCCTCATTACCGGACTTATATCCAATAATTAAATTTTCGTTCAGCCACTAAATAGTAACTTTGGTAAAGGGAACGTCAAAGTTGGAGAGCTTTAAGTAATGATTTATTCAGATGTGCAAAATTGAAATTAATAACTTTGAATTCTTACCTATAAATGTATTCCTTGACTACTAATATTTTCTTACTTAAAATAGAGTATATAATACTAAAGGAGGGTAAGAATGATTTCAACAATAACTAGTAAAGGACAAGTTACTATACCAAAGGAGATTCGCTCTTTTCTCGGTATAAAACCTAGTGACAAAATCAACTTCACGGTTGAAAAAGGAAATGTAGTATTGAAACCAGTCAGGACGTTGAAAGATTTCCGGGGTTCTGTTTTGGTTCAAAATAAATCTGACATTAATAAAGAACGCGCTCAAGCAAAAAAAACACTTGGTGAAAGAATTCATGAGGAAATGGAATGAAGACATATTTCATGGATACCAATTTGTTTATTCGCTATTTAACAAATGACGATATTGAAAAAGCTGATCGGGTTGAACAACTCCTCAATGAAGCAGCTAAGAAAAAAATTAAACTGATTACAGCTGAAATGGTGATAGCAGAAATCGTTTGGGTACTTGAATCAAGTTATAAAATTAAGAAGAAACAAATAGCCCAAATGTTAAATGCTATTTTTTTAACGCCAGGACTTGAAGTTATAAATGGAAAACTTGCGGAAAAAGCTGTTCAAATATATGCTTCACAAAATATAGATTTCGTAGACGCCTACATTGTTACGTTGATGAGCAAACTTGAAATTTCAGGAATCTATTCATTTGATAAAAAGCATCTTAGTAGAATAAAGACGATTGAGCGATTGGTTTAAAGACGATTGAGCGATTGGTTTACGATTGAGCGATTGGTTTACGATTGAGCGATTGGTTTACGTTAGGGGGTCAAATCTTTCTTTGACTTTACTTTAATATCCTGAACCCTGGTAACGGGACAGTTAATTATGCTTTGTACAAATAATAACTTTTAGTTAGAAAAAGGAAGTCATTATGTTCCGAGGCATAAATCTATATTTTTCCGGTAAAACCCTGGGACATTTGAGTACCAAAAATGGATACGGGAAAACATCCATTCTCCTTGGTTTCCATAGCTTGATTGATGGAGGTATTCGGAAACGTGGGAAGCGCCTTCCTTTTCTTTTAAGATAGCTGTTTAGGGCTATTTTTTCACTAGTGATCTACGAACATCTGCTTCGATAAATTGAAAGGCTTGAGGATAGTCAAGAATCTGATTAATACTGCTTTCAATTTGAATAACAAAAGATTTTGCCAGCGGCTAAACCCTTTTCTCCATTTACTGGTTTGACTTTCCCCGAACGAATTTCGTCCCGTCTTTTTTTTACTTCAATCAAGTGACTTTTGGTAATTTGTGGATCTATTTTTTCCTCAATGCTTGCAACTAGCTTTTCTGCCAGAATCGCTTTTAACTCATTAGGTAATATTTGGGCTTCAGTCAGTAACTTTTCAATTGACGTTGTCATCGCTTTTTCTCATTTTTATCAAATGGATTATATGTGGAGAAGATATTTTCATATTATAGAAAACCAATAAGTATGTATCAATACAAATCATCAAGAAAAAGTCAGAAAAGCGGTCACGCATTAGTAAAAGGTCACGAATTCCGGTTGACAGGATACTTAACTTAATAAGCAAATAGAAAAGTTGCCAAAAGGCACACATAGTGATATATTTAACTCATGAAAAAATTCAATTGGAATCATGAAAAAAATAATCAATTAAAGAGAGAACGTGGTATTTCATTTGAGGAAATTGTTTTTGCTATTGAAAACGGTTCACTGCTTGATGATGTCAAACATCATTCACGAGATAACCAACGACTTTTCGTGATATTTGTAAAAGATTATGTTTATATTGTTCCTTATGTAGAGGAAAATGAAGAGAGTGTTTTTCTTAAAACAATCATTCCCAGTCGAAGGCCTATAAGAGATATTTAGGAGGAGAAAAATGAAAAAGAAATATAAATTAGATACTGAAGAAGAAGAAATTTTAAAATCTTTTGATGATGGTGAATGGATTTCTGTTCTCACTCCTAAAAGAAAAGCTGTGTTGTTAGAGGTAGCAAAAAATACCACCAAAAAAACGAAGCGTGTAAATATCCGGATGAGTGAGCGAGACTTTGAGCGTATTAATATTAAAGCGATTGAAGAAAATATTCCTTATCAAACTCTAATCGGAAGTGTGATTCACAAATATCTGGATGGTCGATTCGAAGAAAAATCTCGCTAAATCAAAGAGGTTATTCATTAGCTACATTAAGATTTAAATATGCAAAATGATTGGGGTTTGGGTCAACTAAAAAAACCAGAACCTTGGTTGTTTTTTCTCACCAATAAGCTTTTTCATAGTTTTTATGAATCACTTCATCTTTGGTAATTAATATAGATTTGTTGATGAGGGCATGACTTGTTATAATTCTATCAAACGGGTCTCGTGTCCAGTTAAGTTTTAATGATTGACTGATAATATCACTAAATGGATGTTTGCAGATATTGAGATTTATTCGATTGACCAGATAATCAATGATTATTTTACCATGTTGCTGCAATCGTCCGATTTCAAATAAATATTCTAATTCCAAAATGACGATTGGAGATACAAAAAGATCATTGCCACTGTTGATAATCTCTATCACCTTTTTAGAAAACCGGGTTTGGTCGTTTTGATACATCCAAACCACAACATGGGTATCCAGATAAACCATTAAATCTCCTCATTCCAGTTGGTCGACCAATCCATATGAACAATATCTTCCGGATCACCAATGATAACATCATGGTTTTCCAGTAAATCGAATACCTTAACGTTCTTTTCCGGTATTATTTTTAATAGATGACCCTTCCTTTTTATTTCCACCGGATTGCCTGTTGATATGATTTCATCCAGGATTTTATAGAGGTTTTGTCGTAAATCAGTCGCTGTAATTGTCATATTTTCTCCTTTTTAGGGGTTTATTTCAGGGTATTAAATATATATACGTACGTCAATAATTATATACGTACATGTCCGAGGCGCTTTTCTACTGAATTTAATAATTACTTCCTCTTTAGAGATCGGGTGACAGTACTAGTTATGAAGAGTTCAGGGATACTCATCCAGGCTGGTTTAGAGACGAACAATTATCGTTTTCGTACATTCCTTATTTTTTCAGATTAAATCTCTTAGCAGAACAACTTCAGGTTTTTGAGTCTTTAACCATTCCTGGTCGTTGGTTAATATCATTTCTGCCCCACAAACCTCTGCTGTAGCAAGTTGAATGGCATCGGGGGTATTTAAATTATACCGGGCCCGGTATTTTATTGTTGCATCTGCTACCAGAATGTTCATCGGGTAAATGGAAATGTTGTTTGAATTGGTTAAACTTTCTCTGTATCTTGCTGATAACAGATGGTCTCCTTGTTTTTCAGGCAGTGTAAGTAGCTCAACATAGGTGATTATCGAGGTGACAACATTGACATTGAATTGATAAACCTGATCCCAAAAACAACTCATCAACTCGATGTATGTTGGGTTTTCTTCAAAGAAATAGATAAATGGAGAAGTGTCCAGAAATATTTGTTGATAGTTTTTAATATCTAATCCCATTGTTCCCTTTCACGGGCGATATATTCTTCAGAATTATTTTTTTTCCAGATATTTTTTCCTACACCTTTCATTTTCCTGAAATCGATTTGACCGGTGGGTTGCTTAGAAGTGGAGTCACATGTTGTCAATTTCGCTACAGGTGTTCCGGAACGTTCAATAATGACATCTTCTTTTTTTAGCAATACAATATTTAGTAACCTACCTAGGTTTCTTCTGGCTTCCAGCGCTGATACTTTTTCCATCTCAACTACCCTCCTTTAATAAAACTACTTATGTCGATTGATATAATTGTATCAATTGATATACTTATGTCAATTGATATCAGTAATGTCCGGTTAGTGAATTTGCAGTTAAAATAAAAAAATGTAATTAAGTAGTCCTTGAACAAAAATGCATTAATCCGGTAAAAATAAAAAAATGTAATTAAGTAGCTCTTGAACGAAAATTCAATTATTGGATATAAGCCCGGTAATTAGGGGTATCGCTACGAAGTCTCACGATCTTCGTAACAACTTGGTATTTAATTATTAAAGTGTTTTCTACAAATTGTACATGTCCCCAAATTACCTACTTTTCGTTCAGCCACTAAGTACTTGCCTTAATAAAATATAGATCAGGCTACTTAATTATACTTTGTACAAATAATAGCTTTTAGAAAAAGGGCGCCACCAAGGGGCGTTCCAGGGGAAAACCTAATTTAGCATTTTAATTTTTAAGCTTCCAGCAACGATATTTTGTATCGTTTTATATTTGTACGTAGGGGGTCATCAGGGGGTCAAATCTTTCTTTGACTTTACTTAAATATTCGGAATTCGGGTGATGGGATAGTTCTGATCATCTTCGTTTCAACTTTCCACCAAAAGGGGTTGTATATTATTAATTTCTTCTTTTGTCATAACCTGTCTGGCGTTCCACATATCATAGGCAGTCTGTATATTTATCCACATTTCAGGGCTTGTTTGTGTTAATAAACCAATTCTTAATGCCATCCCGGGTGTTATTGACCTTTTGAGGTTAACGATCTGGTTTACAGTTCGCCTGGAAACATTCAACCGGTCTGCAAGTTGCTGCTGTGTTAATTTCATCTCTCCCAGAATATCTTCTTTAATGTATGTTCCTGGATGTGTCGGACATCGTTCTTGTTGTATTTTCATTGAGTCGTCTCCTGATTATATAATTGCTATTTTCCTGAAGCTAATACGACTATTTCCCTTATTATCTATAGTGTAAATTTAGTGATAATCTTCGAATAATACCTCATATGCATCACTATCTTTCCATTCAAAGCTGATTCGCCATTGCCTGTTTATCCTTATTGAGTATCTGGTAGGATGCTGCCCTTCAAGGCGTTCAAAATGGTTGGAAGGTGGGAAATACAAATCTTCTAAATAAATGGCTGCATTCAGCCTGTCCATCTGTTTAACGGCCTTTTCTGCCAATACTTTGTCAACTCGTTTATATCTTCCTTTTTTAAATAGCCTATCAGTTCTCTTATCATTAAATGTCTTAATCATATTCGATTAAACCTTTTAGTGTTATGAGTTTTCCTGGATTGCATAACCTAAATGTAACTACATTGATTACATATGGTCAATTTATTTATGACTGTTTAAGAAGCTTTTTAATTGGCCCGTAAAATTAAGGGACACGTAAAAAAAACAACATATCCCCCAATTTTGAGGAATGAGGAGAAATCTTGTCCTAAAAGAAAGATCTCTCCTTCTAGCCAGAATATCGCAATTCAATATTCGAGATGATGAATCAAGGAATTATTTTAAAGCTCTCTGGAGATTGTTGAATGGATAATTGGTATCAAATAGACAAAATGAGTGCTGTTAGTATAGAAAGAATAGATTCTGATATTTTACCTTTTGCCCTGTAAAATTAAGCTCTATAGAAAACATTGTTTGGGGAATAAATTGATATTCGAACTTAAAATGCGAAAGCCTTTAACTTTTTTTTGTTTAGCACTTTTATTAATTGCTGGTTTTTCCCATTTAAGCTTTGGTTTGGTTTCTGTTAAAGATATCAGCATTGAAGGTGAATATCTTAATCATAAATTTACAGGCTTTATCGTCTTTACCTTCAGTCAGGTGGATGAAAAAGAATTATATTTTCACTTACCGTCTAGTTGGTATGCCAAATCAGATAGAAGAGAAAGCTATCAATTTCAGGATGAAAATCGGGATAGAAATAATATTGCCAGAAAAGAGTTAAAAGTACTTCGGGAGTATACTCATCAAAACATTCACCTACCCAAAGGAATTAGTATTAAATCGGTTTTAATCAATGGCAGTCCAGTGCCCTTTCGAGTTATAAACAACAAAGTGATAAAACCCCGTTGTTATTCTGAAAATAATTTACTAAAAGTTGAATTAAAGGAGAAAAGGAATCTATCAAAAGTTATGATTGAATTTACAACATTACTGAATGAGTTACCAGGAGGGATTAAAATGATTTTATGGGATTTTGCTCCTCGATTCGTCAGTTTTGTTAATCATCAATGGGACTTTGAAGACCGATGGAAAGTAAATCGTAGTTACAAATTCAAAATTGGTTTAGGGTCATCCGATGCACTGTCGGGGAAAAGATTGCTTCAGCAACCCGAAAATATGTCTATTCCGGTATTATTGATTGATCCGTGGACTTCATTGAATCCAGTTTATAAGCTATCCACCAGCGATTATTTTGATGATCAGCTCCCTTTCGTTCAATCTGTGCTCAATCGCCCTTTGAAATTCCTTTTAAAAAATCAATGGATCAAAGACAATCACCTACCATTTAAATTTTTTATTTGGGATGGTGTTACTACTGTTAGCGGTAGAACTATTTTACTGCCGGAAAAATTGTTTAAGTATTCCTCCATTTTTAATAAAAAAATGGAAATTGAAGTATTAAAAGGGGTGGTTCAGTTCGGTTTGAATCAGAATTACATTTTTGATTTTCAAAATCATCTTTGGATGTTACCAGCTTTACAATCAATTCCTATTCATTCTTATATCAACAAACAATATTCCGGAAATTCGAGGTTTTTCCCGTGGCCGAACTGGTTGAATCCGGATTTTTTCCAGGAGAACTCAATAAAACCCTGGCTCTATCAAAGTAAAAGTAAAATCCTGATTGCAGCAACAAAGTCGAGAGATCATACCTATTATTCTCATATCTATCATCCCTGGAAAGAAAAGGGATTTCACCTTTTGCCTCTGCTTTTTGAGGGGGAAAAAGAATTTGAACCAAAAATAAAAGCACTGATAATAAATGAGCAAGCGAAACAGATATTATTAACCCGGGAGTTGTTTTTTTCAATATTAAATATAGATCAGGATCAAAGAGCTGTTGGATTAAAATGGTTATCGTCAAACGAAACCATTGACTATGGGATAGAAGATATCGTTATTACTCCTTCTTCGGCAGGAACTAATATTGAAATTGAAATCACCAATACCGGTTCGCTTTCACCTGTTTTTGAAATTGAATTAATAGATGGAAATGGAAATAAGGAACGGTTTTGGTTAGCAAAGGGAGCAAGTCTTTATCGACTTTCCAGTTCTATCAATCCGGTTCAAATTGTTGTGGATCCTGATTATCTGTTATTAGAGACCAACATTCTCAATAATTCATGGAGCCTTCCTCTAAAAATTCGACCCTTTTGGGATTTTTCTCCGGCCAATCAATGGTTATTTACTGTTTCACCGATCATCGGGGGCAATGTTTTTGATCGAAATATGATCGGGCTGGACTTTACGCTTAATTATTTAAATCAAACCACCGTTAATTTGTATGCATGGAAAAATGATGAAAATGATGAGATTTTGATGGAAGGTAGTTTTGAACAAAAATATTTCCCCTGGGAAAACGCCAATGTTTCTTTTATAAAAAGCCAGCTTAATGCCACTAATGCTTCAACCCTAAGCTTCACGCATCATTTTAAAGATATTGATAATGAAGCCTGGATCAATTTGGATCTTAGCCAGGAGAAATATGATGATATTCAATCAGAATCTGAATTTGATGAACCGAACCAGTGGGATGTTGTTAAGTTGGTTACTGAATTTCCTTTGCTGGAAGGAAATTTTTCCCAATGGAAAACTTACTTTTCGGCGAATCAGGGTCAAAAGGAAGATAGGACGGATTTAAATTTCCAGCAACAATCATTTAGTCAGAAATTGGTTTATTTTTTTACTGAATCTAATTTGCACTTACAAATTAATAATGACTATTCGAGTGGAATAGTACCCTTGCAGAAAAAATATTCCATTGGCGGCCCGGAGGCCTTACCCGGCTTTCCCCGTGAAACAGAGCTTTTATACTATCAAAGAGATATTGTGGAAGTTGGTGCCCAATTTCCACCTTTTTTAACTCATTCTAAATTAAATTTTGGGAATATCCTTTGGCTCAATCGTATTGCACCCACAATTAATTTTCACTGGGGTGCTGGTCATAGAGAAGAAAATCAGAAAACAGATATTTACCGGGATGTGGAACTTCGATTTAGCATTTATGGTGAGTTTATCAATTTGTATGAAGGTTTTGTTGATTTGGCTATCGCGCAACCCATCGGTCATGAAAAATATAAGAATTATAGATTTATTGCCTTTTCAACCTGGGTGTTCTAACCCGTCGAAAAATTATTTACTTAAACTACTTACCGAGGTCTTCCTTTATAATGGTTTTTTTTAAAAAATGATATCTACCAATTCAGATTGACCTTAAATAGTTGGATTGTTAGCTTGAAAGCTTTCTGCCTATTGCTGAATTGCGATACACTGGCCAGAAACTTTATTGCCACTCTGAAAAAGGTTCTTTGGTTCTTTCCTCAAAGTAATGGAATTTTAATATTTTAGTTAGATTATTACAAATAATGACATTTCACTCTGAAATAATTGCAATTATGCTGGGCCTAGTTTCAGCAATTGTATGGGGAGCAGGAGATTTTTGCGGTGGTATATCCACTAAACGGAACACCACTTTTACAGTAATGTTTTTTTCCCAAATCGCAGGGTGGCTATTATTAACAGTGTTTTCTCTGTATTTTTCGACCTTTATTTTTTCTTTAAAGTTTTTACTTTTGGCTGGTTTAACGGGTATCATTGGCGTTTCAAGCCTGGGAGCATTATATCACAGTTTATCAACGACCCAGATGGGTATTGTTGCACCAGTAGCAGCTATTACCAGTGCTGTGATACCTGCAATCGTAGGTAGTATTACAGAAGGGGTTCCTGCCGGAACTAAGTTAGTTGGGTTTGGATTTGCTTTTATTGCGGTTTGGTTTTTATCAGCAGGTGGTAAAAAAGGGACTTTTCGCTTAAATGATTTAAAATTGCCATTTATCGCTGGTTGTGGGTTTGGGTTATTTTTTGTTTTTTTTGATCTGCTGGTGAATGAAGATTTGTTGTGGCCACTCGTCATCATCCGATTTACAGTAATTGTATTAATGTCTATCTACTGGTTGATTAGGCGCCCGACGCTATTTATTGCCCCAGGTAGTGCTTATATTATTGCCTTAGCAGGCATTTTTGATACCGGGGGCAATGTGATATTTGGAGTGGCAACTACCATGGGGCGTTTGGATATATCATCAGTACTTGGCTCTCTTTACCCTATTACAACCGTAATTCTGGCCTGGTTTATACTAAAAGAAAAACTAACTGTTTTTCAATGGATTGGCGTGTTTTGTACAATAGTAGCTTTGGGTATGATCAGTTGGTGAATGAATAATTAAAGGTAAAATAAAATTGATCCAATTTATAGCCCATCATTGATCATTTTAAATGATAATTGGTTAATGATGTGATAGCTTTGCACTTAAATTTGACACGTTTATTAAGGTTACTCTATTCTTCTGCAAATGATTTAGTATTAAATTCAAACAATGGTTTTTAAATGGAAATAACCTGGAAAAAACAGTATGAGGTTGGTAACATTGAAATAGACTCAGAACATAAGGTTTTTGTTGAAATTATTTGTAAAATTAAAGAAGCGATCAGCCAACAGTATGATTGGAAACAATTGGGCTATTTATTAGAAGAACTGTTAAAGTATACGGATTTTCACTTTTGCAGTGAAGAAAATATAATGCGATTTTGCAATTATCCCAAATTAAAATATCATCGGGAAAAGCATCACATTCTACTGATGGAGCTAAGGCAGAAAATTCATGTACTTCAGGGGAAAGATCAGGAAAAAGTGAATGAATTAATAACGTTTTTGATAGACTGGTTCATAAACCATACCTTGAAGGAAGACATGAAAATTGCCAGGTTTATCGAGAATTTTCAGATAAGCAAAAACCCCTGATTTTTCAACACCATTTCCAGAGATAAATCTATCTTCTATTGTTTACACTTACCCTATATAGCGACCACCATTCTAATAGTCCCACAAAATTAAGGGACACGTAACACAAAAAGTACTTCTTGCTGCCAGCGTCGCAGTTCATTCTCAATTTGGCATTCCAATTAAAATATCATCATGTCAATAACAGTGACGTTTGCTATAAATAAAGTTTTTGTATTTTATAATGGTTTTAACTTCCTTTGTGAACGACTGCTTTCAAAGTTTTCGCAAAATCTTCTAGTTCCTTTTCAGTATTATAAAAACCTGTTGATATCCTAATTGGGGTCGGGGTATGTGGTTTAGGTACCGGCCGCACCATGAAGCCTTTTTTATTCAAAATATCGCATAGTTTGATTGGGTCCTGGTTTTTAATATTGAAACAGAGAAAACCACCCTCTGTCCCGGGAGGGGTTACGATATCAATACCTTTGATATCCTGTATTAATTCTTTGAAATAACGAGCAAGTCCAGGAATTCGATCTGTGATCCAATCCATCTTTACTTGATTAACCAAAAACTCAAGCGATTTTTGAAAACCCAAGAGTGTCGGCTTATACATAGCAGTCGCTGTGTGATAACGGGCCGCAAATGGTGCCGGAATAACATAAGGTGAATGGATATCAAGGTTGTGACGTTGATCGACAGAAGCTGGGCTAATAAATATTGGATCTACTTCAGGAATTCTATGTTGCGCAATATAAAGAACACCGATACCTTCAGGTCCACACAACCATTTTCTACCAGCAGCTGCATAAAAATCGACTTTTAAATCTTGTACATTAACGGGAATTGCGCCAGCAGCCTGAGCTCCGTCTACCAAAACATATACCTTGTATTTATGACAAAGTTTAACGATTTTTTTGATTGGAAAGGTAAGACCCGTTGAAAACGATACATGAGACACTAATAATAATCGCGTTCTTGATGTTATTTTGTTTTCTAAATCAGCCAGAAATTTTTTTTCGTTATACCTCTCCCCATAATCAACATTGATATACTTTATAGTAATATTATGACGAGCTCTTAACATCGCAAGAATAGCCAGCCCTGCGGTATGTTCCATATTTGTAGTAATGATCTCATCACCGGAATTCCAGCGTAATCCCCATAGCACAATATTTAAAGCTTCAGTAGTACTATGTGTGAGTGCGATTTCTTTGTAATTTGCTGATAAAATACCTGCCAGGAGATTTCTGGTAATGTCCATTTCTTTATAGAGGTCATCAATAAAAGGTAAGTATCTTCCCTTTTTAAATTCTTCTTCAGCTTCTTTTTTCATAGCATCAGCAGCACATTTAGGTAAGGGACCATTGGTTCCTGCATTTAAATAATGAATCGATTTAACAGCTGGCATTAAATTTCTGATTTCATTTATTTTATCGTTTTTATTGTTGGTTTTAGTCATGGGTTTTTATAGTTGATTGCTTGGATTTCTCACTTGATATTTGATTTTAAATTTTTATTGATGATTGTAGTTATATCAAAATATTATCGCAACAAATACATTTTGTTTAAATGGCTAAGTGAGAAGAATAAATAATACCCCACGAGCAAAGAACGAAGGGATACTTTACGCGGACACTTCGACTTCGCTCAGTGTCCGAATGTGTTCAACCCAAATGCAAACTGTCATAGAAAACGAAAACGTATTTTAATAAAAATCATGGCAGCCTTTGTTAATAGAAAAATTATCAAAGGCTGTCGTTTTTACTTTAGTTAACCTCTTCTGGAATTTCATTCATATAGTTACCCTTAACGACTTCCCCATCTTTTCCTTCAAATATTCTTCCCCAACCGAAATAAGCGAAGACAACCATTATTACCATCAAGATCCATGGATGAAAACAATATTGAAAAAAGTCCATGGTAGATATCTCGGGAACAAAAGAATAAGTGGCTTTCATGGCCGTTAGAAATCCAGCCAGAACAAAAAGTTGTTTACTCCAAGGTGTGCAGTGACACATTGAAGTTGTCATTGCATCTAAAATATTTGCCCTTCGGTATGGGTGAATTTTTTGTCCTTTTCCCATTGCATCAATAAAAGGACCAGCGATAGCCATTCCCATTATAGCAAAACCTCCCATCAATCCAACAATTCCAGCCAGAAGACACATCATCAATTCTGTTCCTCTTGGTTTTTTTACTACTTTGGTCAAACTGCCCATCATCGTCTGCATGATGCCTGTTTTAACTAATAGTTCACCGGCCCCCATCAAAAGCATTAAAACAAGAATTTGTTTGATCATCATGGTGACACCATCGGGAATAATACCCACCAATTTCATCTTTTTCCCAGCAGCTTTCAATTGAATAAAGTCATTTGGTGTGAGAATACCAAAAACTAGCGCAATAATTGCTCCTGTTACTATTCCTATTGTTAATGACGCAGCGATGGGTGTGCCCCTTACTGAGAAAAATATAATGACACCTACCGGGATAAGCATTAATACACCTTTTGCATAGGAATATTTAGCTATCAATTCTGCTGCCTCGGTTGGTGTCAGATATTGAGATCCTCCACCGATAAACAGGTAGAGGATTAAGGAAATGATACCTGCAATAATTGCATATTTAAATCGGGATCTTACAACGCCACCAACATCAGCAACCCCTGATTTTTTTTGATAAGATTGAGTAGAAGCTGAAACAATCGTGGTATCAGAGACAGGAGCCAGGTTATCACCAAAATTTGCTCCGGCTACCAAGGCGCCTGCCAATAAAAATGGATTAGCGCCTAAAATAATACCTGCTGGGAATAAAGGGGGCCCTAAAGTCAAGACTGTGGCCATGGAGCTTCCTGATCCTGTTGAAAGAAGGCAACAGGCAATAAAGGTAAAAGCCACAAAAAGTGTTCCTTCAACATTACCAATTGATGCCAGCCAAATAACACCACCCGCAACTTTACCTTTGGCAAGCATTTTTGCAAAAATTCCAACCAGCGTAAAAATCAAGGTGAAAATAGCGACCGATGGTTTGGTCATTCCTTGTATGACAATATCCCAGTACTCGCGCCAGTCTTTGGCCAAAAATGAAGTGAGTGCTACACCCATTAAAGTGAATCCCAAAACGACCGACATCGATCCAACCCGAATAAAACTCATCCACAAAAGTGGTACCACAAAGAAAAGCAGAGGTAACAATGAAAACCATTGAGACCCCCGCATCTTAAAATACAAAATTGATTTTGAATTGGTTTCCTGATTTGGCATGTTTTTCCTCCCTTTTCTATTCACTAAAATAAGCCTCTAAGCCAGATAGCTTACTTAAGGCTTTAAAAAAATCATTATCTTAATATTTAAAATAAAAATATTAAGAGGATTTATGAAAAAAAAGATCTAGTCATATTAAATAATCTATAAAAAAACGGGGCTTACCTGTACCAAAAGTATTAATTAAAAAAATTCCAAATCATTTTAGCGGCTATTGCCAGCAAGACACTGCCGATAACCAACTTGACCTGATTTGATTTTAGTTTTTCAGACATCAGCCATGATCCGATAAGTGCCCCTACAACAGAACCAATAGCAGTAAACAACAACAAATTAAATTCAATGTTTCCAACTGACGCATGTCCCAAAAACCCCGAAAAAGATGAAAAAATAACAATAAATGCGGTGGTGGCTGATGCCTTTTTGGGATTGAAGCCAAGATAAACTAGCATGGGTAATATAAAATTACCACCCCCTACTCCAAGTAATCCTGCCATAAACCCGGCAATAATACCGACAGAAGTACCATAAACGATCTCTTTAGTTTTTGACTGCTCTACCTCTTTTTGTTTCTTTTCCTGAGGTCGATATAAAAACATCATACCCGATGCAAATAGTAAAAATCCTATAAAGAGTACAATAAGTAATTGCTGATCCAATTTTTTGCTAACATAGGCTCCTATAGGTGAGCACAAGGCGGCGGCAATCAATATTGGCAAGCCTACTTTAAACATTATAAGTTTGTTTTTGATATATCGGGGGCAGGCAAAAATCATAGCTAATGAGTTAAGAAGCAGAGCTGTTGCCATAGCTACTCGTATATCAATCCCCAGTGCGATAAAGGTTGGTATGAGGATTATGGCCGCTCCTTCACCTGCTATGGTAAGTAAGGTTGTAAAGAATAGAGTGATGATCCCGGCAATGATAGCAATACTCATTTTTAGACATCCTTTTATTGAAACGAAATATTAATATAAATTGAACCCGTTTGATCTATTTTAATTGTGTTCAAACCCTTCGATATAAAATGGAAATACTAGGTAATTGATTGTTATTAATTACCTTCAATTCGTATATTTAGCTAATTTTTCTTTATAACTTTTGCCTTTGTTGAAACATTTTATCTAAGCAAATAAGGGATCTCTACTCTTAAGGCTTCATTTGGGCATTCCACTTCGCATGGTAAACAAAACCAGCAGGTTTGAAATTTTCCAAAAGGTTCACCACAGGAGTAACATCGGGACGCCTCATTGCGTGCAGCCTCTTGCGACAAACCTTTTTCAATTTCATTAAAATCACCTTTGCCCTTGTAATCTCTAAGTTGAAGAGTAGCACGATTTTTATCTGATCCTGGCGTAGTATCAATATCAAATTCCATCTCGAAAGGACCTCGGTAATTGCGACCATATTTGAGGTGTTCACCTTCAAGTAAGCGATTTACCGATTCGGCAGCCTCTCGTCCACTTGCCATGGAGGAAACAATGGAAGAAGGACCGCTATAGAAATCTCCAGCCACAAAAATGGTCTCTTCTGTTGTTTGAAGCGTTAAAGGATCAGTATTTATTTGATTTTTATTAAAGTTTTTTGATTTTTCCAAATCATTTAAACAGGTGTTGTCGCGAGATTGTCCTATACAGATGATTACCGTTTCGGCAAGGATGTCATTCAACTCACATCTATCAAACACAGGGTTGAAACGATTCTGCCCATCGAAAACAGCCATACAGCGTTGAAGCTGTACTCCGCTGACGCTGCCGTTTTGAGTTAAAATGCGCGCAGGCCCCCAGGAGTATTCAAACTTAATTCCCTCTTTAATCGCACTTTCAACAGCTTCCGGTGTGGCAGGCAACTCATCTTCATTTTCGAGACTAACAATCGTGACCGACTCGGCGCCAAGACGCAAAGCGGTTTGGGCGGCATCTACGGCTACATCACCACCGCCGATGATCACTGTCTTACCGGTAATTTCTCGTGCTTTATCATTTCTGACAGCTGATAAAAACGGTAATCCATAATGGACACCCAGGGCATTTTGGCCATCAATGTCCAGTTTAGCAGAATTTCCACAACCGGCAGCGATGATAATGGCATTATATTCATTTTTGAGTTGTGTAATGCTGAGATCTTTGCCAATGGTCGTCTTGCACCTAAAGTCAACGCCTATTTTATTAAGCAGCTCTATTTCACGTTCAACAACGGCTACAGGCAGACGAAACTCAGGTATCGCCCAACGCATCATGCCACCAGGTTCCGGTTGAGAATCAAAAATGGTCACTTGATGCCCACTAATTCTCAAATCATAAGCAGCCTGCAGCCCTGCCGGACCGGATCCGATCACGGCTACTTTGCAGCCAGTGTCGGACTTTATTTCTGGAAATGGTATTTCCGAGGGGTTTTGGTTTTCAGTCAGATAACGCTTTAGAGATCGAATGGATACTGCATCACTACTTTTTTCAAGACGGTGACAATTTGTTTCGCAAGGGTGGGTACAAATTCTTCCCAGTATTTCAGGAAAGATCAATTTATCTCGGAGTGTTTTGCGGGCTTGATCTTCTTCTCCCCGCAAAGTTTGCTGCACATACCCTTGAATATTAACGTTTAACGGACAAGCCTGCTGACAGGGGGCTAACTTCAATCTCAAGTTGTCAAGAATGCAAGTATTCACACAAATGCCGCAGAAAGTGCATTTTTCTTTATTGATCAAAATATTGTTAGAAAGAGCTTGCAAAAGATTGGTATCGCTCATTTTTTAAATCCTTTTTATGATTTATTTATAATTTTTAACGAATAACTTCTTTGTGACTGATGTTGATTTCATTTGATTTGTTGTCCTTGGTCAAAATAACATGTTTGCGCCAATTGATATCGTCTTTGCTTGGATAATCCATTCGTTGGTGCCAAAACCCCCAACGGCTTTCTTTTCTTTCTTTCGAGGCCAAGGCATTCAATTCGGCACATTGAATAATATTTTCTACCTCATAAGCCTTGAACAGATCATGGATGGTTTTAATCCTGGGAATGTGAGTAAATTCTTCCTTAAAGCGATTCATCCACCATAAGGCACGATCCAGTTTGTATTCATTCTTAGGTGGTGTGAGATAATCAGTAATTATTCGGCGGAGTTTATACTCGAACTCTTCAATTGGCACCTTACCGTCGCTTTGATTCAGTTTGGCTGTTTTATTTTTCAGGAATTCATCCACTTGAGAGGTGTCCAAGTCCCTATGGTTGGTTACAGAAGCTCTCTCAGTGCCGAATTCAGCCGCAACCTCCCCATAAACAAAAGCACCACTTAGATGCCCCCGGACACATAAGGACGTATCGCCAGCTGCATAAAGACCTGATACGGAAGATTCGCCCTTTTCATTGATCCTGATACCGGTCATACCATGGCCCCCACATAAAAAGATCTCTGTAGGGGAGAGTTCAATCTCACCAGTGCGAAAATCGATGCCGCGTCCCTCGTAAAATCGTTCACAAGCTGGTCTCTCCGTGGTAAACAACAGTTCTTCAATTTCCTTAATGGTGTCTTCCGCTAAATGGTTCATACGGATTCGCATGGGGCCTCGCCCGGCATTATGTTCATCAATCATGGTCATCATACCTGGATGCCCTTTGTGAAAAGCGTCACCGATGGCATTAAATAATTGGGCGCCTCGCGTCAGGGTGATAAAAAGTAATGGAGCATTGATGTCCTTGACTATATAGTAGGTAACGGTATATTCAAAACCACTTAATTCCGCTCCGGCATTAAGAGCCAGACAGTATCCATCACCCGTATTACCAGGAAAGTCATAAATTCCGTAAAGATTTCCGTTTCCCGGCAGACCAAACCGTGAAGTCCCTCCGTTACACATGATGACTGCTTTGGACTGGCAGACAATAATTTCACCGCTACGCACATTTATTCCAATTGCACCGGTAACATCATTACCGGTCTTCAATAATCTTACAGCCATAATGCGATTGATGATGCGCACTCCCAGTTCTACACAACGTTTGTGTAGCTTTGTTTTTAATTCAGGCTCTTTCATGGTCATAATAAATTTGCCTTTGGGGTGGCCCTTGAGTATGTCGTAGTTACCTTTTTTATCAGTCGGAAAACAGACTCCCCAGGATTCGAGCTTTTTCATCAATTCCCAGCTGCGATTAGCCAGCTTATATGAGACAGGGGTATCGAAAACGCCATCACAATGAATATCCATAGCTTCAACATAGGTCTCTGGGTCAGAAACACCCGGGACAGCCACGATGTTCAAGGCATCCATACCGCGTGCGATACTACCGGAGTATTTCATATCACCTTTTTCAAAGACAACTACCTCTTGTTTTGGATTCAGTTCCTTAGCCCGAATGGCAGCCATCGAGCCAGCACTTCCTCCACCGATAATGAGAATGTCAGCTTGTATGACTGGGTAATCTGTTTTCATTTTGGCTCCTTAAGCTAGTCAGATACTTTTAGGTAATTTATTTGGAATAATATGTATTGTTTGATCAACGAATTTGCTATTAATACAGATATTTGCGTAAAAACTTAGTGTTCCTTTTATTGTTTTTCCCCTTTCAACTTGCCGGTATAAAGCAGCATCACCTGAAATTTCTCATCCATCTTAACGGGGAACTTGTCTAATAAATCCTTTGTCAACCCGGTAACTTTAAGCAAGTCTTTGGTATTTCTAAATCCACCATTTTCACGCGACCAGGCGTTGATAGCTTTAGCCAGGTTCCTGGTCATCGGAAAGTCCTGAATAAGCATTAGTTCATCGATGGTGGCACTCGACAGACAGAAACCCAACCAAGTAAAACCTGAGGTTGTGGGGTATTTCGGTTCCGGATCGTGTGCAATGACTTCAAAGACATCTTGTTCGTTTTGGCGTTGGCTGTCGGGCTTGATTCGAGTGTACCAATTACCTGGTGGCGTGACCCTCATTTCCTGGGGACTAGGCAAGGCGCGAAGCTGGGGTGTATAATCATAAGGTACCATGGAGCATCTCGTCACACTTGCACGACTGATAAATTCCCAGACGATGTCCCCACCGTCAGGATGATCAACGGAGGGGGCAACCTGGAAAAGACGACCGACATTGTCTTCACTGATAAATGTGTTACCATTAGGCAGGCGCTGCTGAGTACCCATGGTTTTGGAAAAGAAGGCCATATTTGAATAGCCCACAGTGTCATAGCGCCAGATAACTTCACCGGTTTGAGGGTTCAATTCATATATAATACTTTGTCCGACCCTCTTGCGGGTGCGCGGAAACAGGCCATTATCGAACAGTATAATATTACCCTCACCTGGAAGTCCTTTTTCGATCATGAGGGGGTCATGGCAATGAGACAATCCACCTTTTTCATTATGCGTCCAAGTCCAGACGATATCCCTAGTGTCGCGGTCTATGAGCATGATTTTGTCGAGGTTTCTGGGATTGAAAAGAATATTGCCGGGCTTGAAGCGCTGGTCCCCATCATCATACCATTTGTTTTCGGGCAGAATACGACTGGTATTGCCATGAGTCCAGTCACTGAGAGCGTTTACAGGAGAAAAATCATTTACATCAAGATGCTCCCAAGTATCCCATTGCCAATTGATGTTACCTTTCCAGTCGGAAATGATGATACTGTCACCGATGAGCCTTACGCCCTTTCTTTTCATAACACCCCACCATTCCGTGGTACAATCTTTAACATTCTCCAAAAACTCTTTTGGGACCTCTCTAACCAAAAGGTATATGATGTCGCCCTCAGGAGTTAATCGGCCCTCATTACGCGAGCACTTTCCAAAACTGGCAGGCATCAGGCTTTCCAGCAGCTTTCCTTCCCAATTATACAGCATAAATTTGTCTTTCCTAAACATGACGAACATATCACCATTAGGTTGTAGCTCAGCACGAAGACACATCTTTGATTGAGGGGTTTTCCAGGAGTTGACAACGTTGCCGTTCATGTCTCGGAGAGTGATACCGCTGTCATCTTGCATGTTAGAGCTGCGATAAAGGGACTTCTCGTGGTTACCGAATCTCATGCGGGAAGCTTCCAAAAAATATCCATTATAGGCACTGTCGGGGTTGTAAATTGTCACTCCGGTAGGAAATATTGTCTTCATGAATAGATTCCTTTCTCTCTTTGTGGAATAAAGAATAAATGCTTATACAGTTTAGCTCTCAAATATTAGCGGATGCAACCTCCGCAAGGCGTCGTTTGCGGCGCAGTTCGCTGACGCTTCGACTAATCAGCACGATCAAACCAATCGCGATGAAGGCGATGGCGATCGGACGCTCCAGGAAAACTCCCATACCATTGTCGGACAATAGTAATGACTGACGGAAAGCGTTCTCGGCACCCCTGGCAAGAACAAAAGCGATGATGAAGGCGGCAGTGCTGTACTTGGTGCGGCGCATGAGGTAACCGATAATTCCGAAAACCAAAGCGACGCCAATGTCGAACAGGCTTTGGCGAGGTGAATAGCAGGCGATAGCCGCTATCAGAAAAATAAAGGGATAGATCAAACGTGCCGGAACGTACGCAATAGCGCGACCAATCAGTGGACCGCAGAAATAACCGATCAAACCATATGAAGCAATGCCGATCAACCCGGCAGCGAAAAGCCCATAGATCAGATCCGGGTTGGTCTCGAAAATCAAAGGACCGACCTGAATTCCGTGGATCATAAAAACTCCGATGAGGACGGCGGCGATGGTGCTACCCGGCACGCCAAGAGTCAAAAGCGGGATCATGCTCGGACCGGAGACAGCGTTGTTAGCGGATTCCGGTGCGACAATGCCTTCGACGATACCGGTTCCCCATTTTTCAGGTGATTTCGAGCGACGCTTTCCCTCTCCATAGGCGGCAAAGCAAGCCACAGCAGCCCCCAATCCCGGCATCATGCCAATTACTGCGCCCAAGCTGGATGATCGAAACATCAAAGGGATGCAACGCTTGAATTCCGCCCAGGTTAGGTGACCGGCATCGGGATCGTCGCTCTTCGTTTTAGCTACCTGCAACTCCTCGTTATAAAGATTTCCCGCCTGTACCATGACCTCGGAAATCACAAAGAGACCGATCAGGAGGGGGACCAGTGATAAACCACTTTCGAGTTGGTATATGCCCATGGTCATACGAGGTATGCCGGCAATCGGGTCGAGACCGATCAAGGAAATCATGACACCGAACAAAGTCGACAGAAGACCTTTGATGATCGACTTACCGATAACACTGCTGATGACAACAAAAGCCATCATATAAATAGCGAAGTATTCGGGAGGACCAAACCTTGATGTGAAAACGGCGATGATGGAGGCGCAGAAGATCAAAATCAATTCGCCGAAGGTGTCACCGAATACGGACGCCACCGTTGCAGTCTTCAAGGCTTTGCCAGCTTTGCCTTGCTGTGTCATTGGGAAACCGTCCTGCATGGTAGCAGCGGATGAGGCGGTACCAGGTGTGTTGAACAAAATGGCAGCGATAGAGCCGCCGAAACGGCCCGATTTTCCGATGACATAAAGAAAAGCAAGAGCTGTTAAGGGATCAAGATAAAAGGTGACCGGTACCAGCATAGCAATTGCCGCTGCTGCAGTCATTCCCGGGATGGCACCAGCAACAGTTCCGATAAAAGCACCAAAGAAAACGAATAAGAGCGCCATCGGATGAGCGAATAGAAAGTCAAAACCATTGAAGATATTCATGTTTGCCTATTTCTATTAGAGACCTAGCATCTCAAGGTTGATGAGCCAGCCGGGAGGATTGTAAATACCCATCAGCCAGATAAAAAAAAGGTAGTAGGTTGCCGTACCGACAATGCCCAGGATAGCCAGCTTACCCACATTGTAAGTGCCAAACATGAGCAGAAGTGAGACCATGGCAATGGCCGTGGCAATAAGGTAACCGGTGGCTGAGAACAACCAGATATAGGCGAAACCTATTGCGATGATAGCTGCCATCCTTAGAACTACTGTTTTGGATAAGGTGGGCTGTTTGCCATGGCCCGTGTAATTACCGGTTTTGCCGTTTTTGAGACGGCGTATCCAGGAGCCAGAAAATTGTAAAACACCAAGACTAATACCCAATCCCGCTATTACCAAGGGTACCAGGCGTGGACCGATCT
>Ga0233431_1001832_pt1 | contig 33561 bp, 29 predicted proteins | sample SI_118_April2016_FD_179867 | JGI IMG/M metagenome (GOLD analysis project Ga0233431, IMG submission 179867) | Seawater microbial communities from Saanich Inlet, British Columbia, Canada - SI_118_April2016_200_MG | ecosystem: Environmental > Aquatic > Marine > Inlet | place: Canada: British...
GTCAATCACCAGTTTCAATTGTTGATATATTCAGTTCTATAATTTCAAATGTAGAAATTGTAAAAGATGAAGTTGGAAATGTATATTGGCCAGTATGGAATGTAGATGGTATTGGAAACATGAACCCTGGCGAAGGTTATCAAATAAAAATGAACAACATTGCAACGCTAACATATCCTGCCAATTCTGTAAATTTCTCAAAATCAGGCATCCAAAATCCAATAAATCAAAACATCAAAAACACCGGCTCGAATATGAGTTTGATGATTCCTGATTTTGCATGGGATATAAAACCTGAAATTAATTCTGAGATTATGATTTATTCAAATTCGGGAATGCTTGTTGGTACAGGAATTTACACAGGCAAAAACATAGCAATCACAATTTGGGGGAATGATGAATTGACTGCTGTAGCAGACGGTTTAAAATCTGAAGAGGAATTTGTAATCAAACTTTTACAAAATCAGAGAGAGTATTTGCTAATAGTGAATAGCTGGCAGGAAGGAGATGGAACTTATTCGACAAACAAAATTGTCGTAGCCGGCGAAATTTTGACAAGTGAAGAATTGGCTCAGGCTGTCCTTTATCAAAACCAGCCAAATCCTTTCAAAAATCAAACAACTATAAGCTATTATTTGCCGGAGGCTTCAATAGTTGAGTTATCGGTTTATAATGTTTTGGGCGAAAAAATTGAGGTTCTTGAAAGTGGAAGCAAAGTTGCTGGATTATACAAATTTGTTTACGATTTTAAAAAATCCCAATCGGGCATTTATTACTACCGACTCGATGTAAATGGAGTTTCGCAAGTAAAACAAATGAGTGTGATTAAATAGTTTTTTTTAATTTTATAAATATAACCTGTCAGTCCCGATAAAAATCGGGATGACAGGTTTTTTTGTTTTGGAAATAGAAATTTGAAATCGCTCCAACTTTACCAGCCTTTACCTCATTCCTGCGAATGCAGGAATCTCATCGAGTGAGCTAAGATTTTGAAGGGATTCCTGCATTCGCAGGAATGTAATTCAGTGGGGATCCATTGGTAGCCCTGCAATTTATGGCAGAGTAACAAGATAGCCATAAAATATTGGAAAATTTAATTACAATTTCAAAAATTGCAATTATCAAAAAATGCCGAAGGTATTTAATGTGAATAGCCACAGGTTTAACCTGTGTAAAATGTGCAATTTCAAAGGAAAGAACCACAAAGTGCTTAAACAAAATCAAATATTTACAGAATTATTGAATTTGTTTTTGAAAGGGAGAATTGGAAACAAAAGGCTTTAGAGCTAATAAACATCTATTAATAGAGTGTTCAACTCATAACAAAATCCGAAAAAATTAAAGATTTTACATATTTGAAAGTGGTAATTGCATTTTTGGACATACAGCTATACACAACCATTTTGCTTTAGTCTTCAAAAATGTATTGCTTTGAGCAAAAGATTTTATACATTTGTGAAAGATATGGCAATAATTAATGGTATTTTGGGCTAAAGCGAAGGATTAAAATAAAATAAGGAACAATTGAAATTTACACAATATTTTCTGCATATGAGAAATCGTCAGGATAGGAAAGATATTCCTCTTGAATGGATTGAATTTGTTTTTAATAATCCTGATTATGAAGAAATTCAAGCTGATGGTAGAATTCGTCGTTGGGCAAAAATAAAAGAAAATAATAAATATCTACGAATAATAATACTTGAAGATTATCAAACAATACATAATGCATTTTTTGATAGGTCATTTAAAAAACAATAATTATGGAATTAAAATATTTTAGTGAAACAGATACGCTATTGATGGTTTTTAATAATAATCAAATTCACGAAACAAAAGATTTAAATGAGAATATTCTGGCCGAGTTCGACAAAAAAGGTATTTTGGTTAGTATGACAATTGAACATGCCAATTCACAAACAAATATCTTTGATTTGTCTTTTCAGCAATTTCCGAAGCAAAAAGAAGATGTTTAAATTTTCTAAAACCCATTAAGGTCCATAGTAACAGTAGGAATTAGCAATAATAATCCTAGTAACATTAAAATTATCATAAAAGGAGTGATCCATTTTACCCATTTTTCGTAAGGGATTTTTGCAACTCCAAGAACGCCAATCAAAACTCCTGAAGTAGGAGTAATCATATTTGTAAAACCATCGCCAAACTGAAAAGCCATAACTGTGGCTTGTCTCGATACTCCAATCAAATCTGAAAATTGCGACATAATTGGCATGGTAAGAGCAGCTTTTGCCGAACCCGAAGGAATAATAACATTTATTAATGTCTGAAAAACATACATCATACTCACGGAAGCCATTTTTCCAAATTCGCCCATTGAGCTTGAGATATAGTAGAGTAGGGTGTCGATGATTTTTCCATTATTCAAAATCATTATAATTCCGCCGGCAAGTCCAACTATCATTGCTGCCGACATAATATCCTTTACACCTTCAAGAAAAAGTTTTGTAATCCGGTTTGGCGAATAGTTCATAGCCACCCCAGACGAAATGCCCATCGCAAAAAACAGAGTTGCAATTTCCATAACGTACCAGCCATAGCCCATAACTCCTACAATTAGAAACAAAATTGTGAACATAAGTAAATTAAGCACAAAAAACTGAGCAGATTTTCTTAAGGAAAAATATCCGGTGATAGCAAATAATGCAGTAAGTATAGGTAATATCGGCAATGTAGATTCAGAATTTCCAACTTTTAGTGTCGATTGAGGAAGAAAAATTGAGTAAATTAATAAGACAACAAATATTATAACAAAGATTACCCATGTAGAAATGTAGTTTTCATGTTTCGTCGATTCCATTCCTTCACTACTGCTTTTGTCCCGCCAGTATTTATCATCTTCATAAACAAGCGATTTTTTTGGATTTTTCTTGATTTTTGCAGCATACCATAAAATGTACGAAATCCCAACAAGATTTAATACAATCCAACAGAAAAATCTATATTCTATTCCCGAAAAAAGCGGAAGGTCAGAAAGTCCTTGGGCTATACCAATAGTGAATGGATTTAACAAAGCTCCTGCAAAACCTAAACCTGCAGCAACAAAACACAGTGATACCCCAACTATAGAATCATAACCCATAGTTATGGCAAGTGGTACAAAAATTATTATGAACGCAATGGTTTCTTCGCTCATGCCAAAAACAGCACCAAACAAACTAAACATCAGCATGATAAGTGTAAGAATAATATTATTTACACCAAGTAATTTTATAAGTTTATAATGTTCAAGTTTTTTAGCGAAAGCGAGAAAAGTAAGAATTCCAACATCAATAGCACGACTGCTGTTCATTATCCAAAAAGCACCGCCAATCAATAGAATGAAAACTATTATATCGGCTTTATCAACAAATCCATCGAAAATAGCTGAAAAAATTTCCCAGGTTTGTGGCGAACTTTTAATGTAGTGAAACGAATCGTTTACAATAATTTCTTTTTTGTTGCCATCGCCAAAATATTTTGTTTCGCGCTCGAAAGCTCCGCCTGGAATAATCCATGTCAGGAAGGCTGATAAAATTATGATGTAAAATACAATTACATAGGTATGAGGTATTTTTTTTGACATATCAATTTTTTTGTAATAAGTTATTTTCTAAATAATTGCAGATTTATTCTATTTTAAATAAACGATAATACATGTTGGGATATATTTGAATTTGCATGCTTGAGCCAAGAAATGTTAGCTCATTTTCTTCGCTGACATTAATATCCATATTCCAGTAGCGCAAAACGCCATTTTGCAAATCGAACTGATAATTTTCGTCTGGGATTGAGGCTCCAAGCTCTGGATAATATCTGATTATTAGATTGCCTTCAGGCAAAAATATATGCACAATGCTATCTTGAAATTGTGTTTCAATGCCATTCTCAACTTTGTATTTTCTGTGCCACGAACCAATTATTCTATCATCGTCAATAGGATTTTCGAAACTGTTTTCGCAGCAAACTACAAAGATGGCTGCAAAAAATATTATTAAAATTGGGATTTTGTTTTTCATCTGGTTCTAAAATTTTTCAAACTCAAACGTCAATCGGCTTTGTTTAGCTCTATGAATTTTTCAGCTAATAGTTTTGTAAATATTTTTGCTCCTTTGTTATTCAAATGCTTTCCATCGAAAGAGTTTTTGGCAATATAAAACTCAGGGTATTTTTTTGCATCTGACAATTCGATGCGATATTTTGGGTCTATCTTTTTAAAAAGTGGTAAAACTTGTCTGTAGCGTTTCCCTATTCCCGGGTGCAAAACAAAAAATATCTTAACTCCATGTTTTTCAGAAAGTTCTATGATTTTCGTTATTTTTTCGAAATGTTCAGTATTGTATTTTTTTACTTCATCGGTGTCGAAATTTTGTTGCAGGCTTATTTTGGCAGATTTAGTCAAAATAGTGGTATCTTCAAAAAACTTGTTTTGCAATTTTATAGCACCTGCCAGGCGTTCAGGAATTTCTGATTGCAAAGGTGCAGTGTATCCTAATAATGGAAAATCTGGAAGTTTTCTATCATTCATTTTATTGTAGGCAACCAAATCGTGAACAAATTGTATATTGAAAATCTGTTCGGCAAAACATATTGTATGATTTTTTATGCCTGCAAGTTTGTTCTTCAATTTGTATTGCGATGTCAAAAGTGATTTTAATGAAAAAGTGTAATAACTTGGTGTGTACCAGTATTTGCCTTTATTTGTGTGGATAACTTTCTCCGAAACTGTGGAAATGCTTGATAATTCAAAAAATACATACTTAATATTCAAGTCCTCATTTTCCAAAAGATTTTCGTACAAATAGTACGATTCGGGTGCTACAATGCTACCACTTCCAAAATTGAAAGAATTAAGGTTATCGCCACTTTGAGCTTTTACTTCTGTATCGAAAAGTTCGGGTATAATATTTTGTCCGGTTTTGCTCGATCCAATGAAAAAAGTATTAAAATGGTCAGCATTTTTTTCTACAAAAATTCTTTTCTGGTGAAAACGCTCACTTCCCCACGAATAGCTTGTTTGCGAATAATATAAAATCTGATTAATCGCAATTACAATTAGAATTAGAATTATTATTTTATAAATTATTTTCAAGATAATTAATTAAGATTTATGAGTTTTCAATTGTTTTAAAAGTTGTTAAAAAAATCATTAATATTCAGCTTATTGAATAATTGTACCATTATATAATTGAATAATTGAACTACTTTTAAAAATCGAAGTAAATAAATTGTTTTTCACCAAATTCTCCAAAGTTTAAAATTATAAAAACCAAAACTATATAAACAGACCATCTTATAAAGAAAGGTTTAGAAGCCAGCCATTCTCTTAGTTTGTGTTTTCTTTGAAAATAATGAACTCCTTCGAGAACTATAATAAATATGAAAACACTAAAAAGTTCAAATTTGCTTACCCCAAGTTCATACCACTTTAGCTCAATATTTGTAAACATCTTTCCAATTATTCTGAACACATCCAATGTTGTATTTCCTCTAAAAAAAATAGAAGTGAAAATGAAAAAGCAAAAAGTGAGAACTACACTTAGATTATTGTAGATTACATCTGGGATTTTTTTTGAAAGCTTTTTTCTAATATTTTTTGTAAGAATTTCGAAATAGAAAGCCAATCCCATAAAAGCACCAAAAAGAATAAATGCCATTTTTGCTCCATGCCAAATTCCAAGAAACAAGAAGGTTGCAGAAATTGAATAAACAACTCCCCAGTGCCCCCATGATCGTCTATTTATTGCAATTGGTCTGTAAATATAATCGTTTGCCCATGACGATAACGAAATGTGCCATCTACGCCAAAATTCTGAAATGTTTTTTGCGGAGAAGGGACGATCGAAATTTTTCATGAGCTTAAAACCCATGACCAAAGCAGCTCCGATTGCAATATCTGTATATCCCGCAAAATCGCAATACATTTGGAAACCAAAGCCAAAAGATGCTAAAATCAAAGGCAATCCTTCGTATTTTTCTACATTATTAAAGACTTCATCTACCATAATTCCAAGTCTGTCAGCAATTACCAATTTTTGAAAAAAGCCCCAAAGCATTAACAATAAGCCACTTTTCAGACGATTGTAATCATACTTTTGTGCAATTCTAAATTGTGGTATCAGGCGAGATGCACGTTCAATGGGACCAGCAACCAATTGTGGAAAAAACGAAACATAAAGAGCAAATATTCCAAGATGTTTTTCAGGCTTTAGAGTTTCCCAATAAACATCTACGGTGTAACTTACAACTTGAAATGTGTAAAATGAAATTCCTATTGGCAAAATCCATTTTAAAGTTGGGAATTGATGGGCAATATTAAAATTATCTAAAATTAGACTAGCCGACGAAATTGTGAAGTTGAAATATTTGAAAAAGAATAATATTCCAAGATTAAGTATTAGATTTCCAAACAGATATGCTTTTCTCCTGATTTCATTTTTAGAGTTACTAATCAAAATTGCTGTCGTATAGCTCGATAAAGTTGAACCGGCAATCAAAAATCCGTATTCGAGCTTAAAACACAAGTAGAAATAATATGAAGCCGAAAGTAAAAATATCCACCTATATCTATGCGGAATTAAAAAGTAAATAATTATTACTATCGGGAAAAAAAATATGAAATGTATGGAATTGAAAAGCATATAGTATCTTTCAAAAGGATTATTATTTTGATAAATGTTCAACTATGCGATCTATCATATCTCCAACATTTTCCATATTAATGATTTCCTTAAATTTGAATTTTATTTCAAAATCACTTTCTACTTTGTCCAACAAAACTGTGTCTAACAACGAATCCCAGTCTTCAATATCGTCAGCGCATAAATTTTCTGTAACAACTAAATTCTCGTTTTTGAAAACTTCTCTGAAAATAGAGTTTAATTTTTCAATGATTCTACTTCTGTCCATATTTTGCATTTTTGTATTTTATTAAATCTAATTCTAATTGATAAAAACCTGTTCCTGAAATTAATCCTATTAGTTTTTGGTTATTAGATTGTTTTTTGTTTGCTATTTTAAAACCCAATTTCTCAAGCGATTTTAGTCCTTTTACATTTTCAACTATAGTAACTACTTGCACTTTTTTCAATTTTTCAAATTCATTCTCAAAAAAATTGATACCGTAGCTAATCATTACTTTTGGAATACTATTTCCTTGAAATTTTGGATTAATATATCCTGCATCAATTTGTAAGGTGCCGGCTTGTCGTTGATGCATTATTGAAGTAAGAAGTTCCAAATCGGTTTGTACTTTTATCCATTTTTCAATTCCAAGATAGTACGAAAGCAAAGGAGCTTTTACAAAATTGCTCGATTGATTTCCATTTCCTTCTATCCATGCAGCTATTCCACCTACAAATTCGCTTTTGTGAAAAACCAAAATAAAATTTTCGCAAAAATATTCGCTTCCTGGAACTTCTTCTTCTAATACATTCTTAATAAACATAAAATATTCCTCGCTGCTCAATTCAAAGATTTTTTGCATTGGTGAAAATTCATTACTCGATTTTTCAGCCTGTATTAGAATTTCTGCAATATAGTCTATATCTTTTATTGTAGCCTTTCTAAAAGATAATTCTGAAATAATATTCGGTAATTTCATTTTATTAAGTATAAATTAATTCAATTTTTCTATTTATAATAAATAGCACTTTTACAATGTTCAAGATACCTTTCAAATAAAAAAATGAAATGTATTGAATTGAAAAGCATGTGATACGAAAGAATAATTCATTTTATGTTTAATGCTTAATTATAAGATTTATAATGTCTCCTACACTTTTTAATATATATCATTTTCTTGAATTTGAAATTCATGCCAAATCCTTTTTCCTCTTACTTTATCATCATTGCATTAGTCAAGGAATCCTAGTTTTATAAATCGTTATCGTTTAATTTTTCAGATACTACTATCTCTTTGCTTTAAAACTATCCTAAAAATAACAGTTAATTTTTTCAAGATTTCACTTCTAGTCATATTTTATATTTTTATAATTAATTAAATCTAATTCAAATTGATAAAAACCGGTTCCAGAAAGAAGTATATTTAATTCGGGAATGTCTGATTGTTTTTCATTGACAATTTTAAAACCGAATTTTTGAAGCGATTTTACACTTTTTACATTTTCAATTATACTAACTATTTGTGCTTTTTTTATTTTAACAATATCATTCAAAAATAGACTGATACCGTATTGAATCAATTTGTGATACAGCCTATTTCCCTGAAATTTGGGCACAACAAAAGCAGAATCAATTTGTAAAATTCCAGATTGTCGTTTATGCGTAATTGTGGCAAAAAGCTTTAATTGATTTGTAGATTCTTTCCATTTTTCAATTCCTAAATAATGAGAGAGTAAACTGGCTTTCAAAAAATTACTTGATTTTTTCCCTTTTCCTTCAATCCAAACTGCAATACCTCCAGCAAATTCATTTTTCACAAAAACTAAAACATAGTTGTCGTAAAAATATTCGCTTCCTGGAACTTCTTCTTCTAAAACATTTTTAATAAGTTTAAAATATTCTTCACTACTCAATCCAAAAATTATTTGCATTGGTGAATATTCATTGTCCGATTTTTCAGCTTGTACTAGAATTTCTGCAATATAGTCTATATCTTTTATTGTGGCTTTTCTATATGTTATGTCCGAAATGCTGCTTGAAGAGTTCATTTGTTGCTTTGCATTATTTAATTCAATCTTTATTGGTAAATATTTATATTCTCTATTTTATAATCTTGTATTTAAAAAGTACTATTTATTGTTTGATCAGCTACGTCTTTTAAACTAAGTTTGTCAATTTTTCCATTTATATTGTATGGCATTTTCGATATGTTTTGAATATCAGACGGTATCATATAGATTGGTAATTTCTGTTTTAAAAAATTGATAATTTTAGTTTTATCTTCTTTTAAATTTTCAACAAAAAGAACAACAGATAGATTTCCTTTTCTATTTTTCGCAGCTATTGCCGATATATTTGCAATTTGCAAATACTCTTTTGCAAAATACTCAATTTCCTCCAATTCTACTCTAAAACCGTCAATTTTTACTTGATTGTCAATTCTTCCAAGAAAAACCAAGTTTCCATTTTCATTTTCAAAACAAAGATCGCCGGTTTTATAAAATGTCTTCTTTTCTGTGTTTTTTATTTTTATGAAGGACTCTTTCGTTTTTTTCTCATTCTTCCAATATTGTTGCGTAATTTGATTTCCTCCTACACACAATTCTCCTTTTTCTCCTCTTTTTAGAATTTCATTATTTTCATTTACAATTACAGCCTCCATATTTTGAACAACTTTTCCTATAGGTAGCACTCCATTGTAAGCCTCTTTTTCCGACTTATTGTTCCATCGATACGAAAGACAAAACACTGTTGTTTCTGTTGGCCCATATACATTTTCAATAATTGCATTCGGAATACTTATAGACCATTCCTTAATTAGGTCGGCATGTAAAGCTTCGCCACCTGAGTGAAAATATTTTAATTCTGGTAAATAAATTTCTGAGAAATAAGGGCGTAGATAATTGAGGAATGATGGAACCACTGCTGCCCAAGTAATTTTATGTTTTTCTAATGTTTTGACAATATTATGATTTAGAACTCCTTTTTTTGAAACTACAAAAAGTAATGCTCCAATGGACAAACACACAAAAATATTTTGCACACTAGGATCAAAGGTCAATTCATACATTTGCAAAAATCTGTCATTTTCGTTGAAATTATATATTTCATTTTTTGTATAGTTGTCAACAAATGAATTTAGATTTTTATGATAAATAGGAACTCCTTTTGGTGTCCCTGTACTGCCTGAAGTAAATAATAGATAGGCAATTTGTTCATCGTCAATAGGTTCAACGGAAAACTCAATATTCGATTTTTCTAATTCTGAAGTTTGAATTATCTTAAATTCATGCAGCTCCTTTTCAATTTTAACATTTGAAGATGAAATTAATACAGTAGATATTTCCGCTTGATTCAGTATGTTTAAGTTCCTGTTTGTTGGATTTTTTAAATTTATTGGAACATATCCAGCTCCTGATGAAAGAATTGCAAGAATTGATGCGTAAGTGTAAATATTATCATCGCCGGTTACAAGCCCAATAAGTTTGTTTGGTTTCGCTTCCAATAATATTTTATCCTTAATGCTCGAAACAATCAGTGATAGTTCTAAATAAGTATAACTTTCATTGTTGATAAAAATGGCTGTTCTGTCTGGAAATTGCTCTAAACTAACTCTAAATCTATGAACTACTGAGTTTTCTGATTTCATTTATTAAATCTTTTATTCAACATTTCTGAAAAAATACTTGCTCCTGTGTGATTCATATGGTCCGGATTTCTGAAATATTCGGGATGTTCAAAAAATACTTTTTGATAATCTGGCACTTCAACTACATTGTCATATTTTTTTGTAATTTCGATTATCTTAGCATAATAATTATCTATATCAAATATATCGGCAACTCCATTGTAGTATTGTTGAGTTAGAGGCATTCTGAAAAGAAGGAGTTCAATATTGTTTTCTTCGCAGATTTTCAGAATTTTTTCAAAATACATAGCTAAATCAGCATCAAAAATTCTGTTGTCAGGAAAATAGAGCCGAACTCTATCTTTAATTTTTTTAAGATTGTGCATCTTGTTCGAGAAATCTGCATATCTGGGTTTATAGCCCAAATATTCTTCCGAAAATTTCGATTCTTTTGCAAGTATCAGAGTTGTCAGAAAATCAAATTGTCCGGCATAGGAAAAGAATTTTGCACCTACCCATTTTTTAATATATTTATTGTTATTGTTTTTATTGCTTTCTTTTTTTACATTATTCAATTCAAAATAATCTATGTATTTTATCCAATACGAATCGTATTTAAATCTCTCGGATCTGAAATATGTAAAAGACGACAAATCTAAGGGAAGTATAATTTTTTCAGGTATATTAATTCTATTTTCGATAAGAAATTTTAGTCGATAGTAAGTTTGAATATAATTCTCGTTAGGAGAGGAGTAGTTGAAACTACTTTTAAAAATTTGTGGATTCACTGCATTTTGAACATGCGAATCTCCGATTAATAAATATTTTGGAGGTGAATTTAAAGATTCAAAAAGTGCATCTTTTTTACTAACATATCTCTGAGAATTACAGAAAGCTTTATATGCAAAATCCATAAATACATTCGCAATAAGCAAAATGAGAATGAATGAAATAATTTTAACTATTGATTTTTTTTGCATAATTAGAATTGGAAGTAAATAAACTCAAGTTCTTCGAAAACTCCAAGTGTTGCAACTAAAATAATGGATATAATATATATAGACCACCTAATAACAATATGTTTCTTTCCTATTAGGCTGATAATATTGTATTTATAATTAAGATATTCAACTATCATTAAAAATGCAATAAGAATTATTCCTAATATAAGTTCATTGTCGAAAATAGCCAAAAAGCCTTGAAGTGTACCAAAATGTAGTGCATTTTGCATAAGTATGAAGGAGTCGTTCAAATTTTTCGCTCCAAAAAATAATGTTGCAAAACTTACCAACAACAGAGTAGTGATAACTCCTAAGGTTTTTAACAGAGTTGGAAATTTGGTTAAACCGATTGTTTTGAAGAATTTTTTTCTGGTTTTATCAGTCCAAATTTCAATTAACTGATATAAACCGTGTAAAACTCCCCAAATTACATATGTCCAGTTTGCACCGTGCCAGAGTCCGCTTATAATAAACACAGCATAAATATTGAAATACCATCTCCATTTCAAAACTCTACTTCCACCAAGCGGAATATATAAATAATCAGTGAACCATGTAGTTAGCGAAATGTGCCATCTTTTCCAAAAATCGTAGAAGGAACGAGCAAAAAGTGGCATATTGAAGTTTTTGATTATGTCAATCCCAAAAACTCTCGCTGCTCCTCTGGCAATATCTGTATATCCAGATAAATCGGCATAAACTTGAACATGCAATAATATCGAAGCTAAAATTATTGGGAAACCATAACTTTCGTCTGGATGATTAAAAATTGTTCCAACAAAAAGTGCTAATCTATCTGCAATAACAACTTTTTTGAAAAAACCCCATAGCATTAGTTTCAAGCCACTAACTACCTCGGCATGTTTAAATGATATTTTTTTGCTAAACTGAGGAAGAAGTCTTGTGGAACGTTCAATAGGACCTGCGACAAGCTGTGGGAAGAATGCGACATACAGGGCAAATTTGCCAAAATGACGTTCTGGCTTAGAGCGGCCTCTGTAAATATCTATCGAATAGCTTAGGGTTTGAAAGGTATAGAAGGAAATACCGACAGGTAGCAAAACATTGAATGCCGGCACGTCATAAAAAACATTGTAAAAATCAAATATTCCTCTTATACTGTCATTGAAAAAATTAAAGTATTTAAAACCAAAAAGTAGCCCAAGGTTTACAAACAAACTGAGCAGTAAGAATTTTTTCCTTTTTTTTTTGTTTTCGGTTTTTCCCATCTGAATGCCCGCATAATAGTCAATGGCTGTTGATGCCATTATCAAAACTATATATTCCATTTTCCAGCACATGTAAAAATAGTAGCTGGCAGCAAGAAGAAGAATCCATCTATATTTATGTTTTAGCAGATAGTAAAGTACTACAACTAATGGAAAAAACCATAAAAATTGAAAAGAATTAAAAAGCATAAACCATATATCAATAAATTACGAGGCGGCGAAAATATTAAAAAAAAACCAAAGAAATCTAAAAAAATCAGCTATAACTCAAAATTATTCAATCATATTTCTTCATTGAATGATTGTTCAAATCGGTTTATAATATTACTTTTGCATTTTTTTGAAGCTTTATATGTTAATTATGTTAACACTTGATATTGCAAGATTGCATTATAGTAAATGGTTTGTGAAAATATCATATTCTTTTATGTAAAGATTATGAAAGAATTAGTTAAATGCTTAATTTACAATAATTAAATAGTTGAGAATCTGATGGATAAATTGCTAAATAAAGATGATGTAAAATCATTGCCATTTTTTTTTATAATTGGCCGTCCCAGGTCAGGAACTACTCTTATTAGAACTTTATTAGATGCTCACCCGAATGTTTCGATTCCTATCGAATCTCCTGTGATAATGTATAATAGTTTGAAGTACAACAATATCACAAATTGGTCTAAAGAAGACATCTTGAATTTTTACAATGATGTATTAGCTACCCGAAGATTTCATAAATGGACTGTTGATCGTGAAAAATTGAAGAAAGACTTACTGGCTTGCGAGGGAGAGGTTACATATTTTACTTTGTGCAAAATTGTTTATTTAAATTATATTTCGTTTTATGAAAAAGGAGAAATTACACTTGTTGGAGACAAAAACCCTTTATATTCAATAAATGTCCCCAGATTAATCAGGCTTTTTCCCAATGCAAAATATATACATATTACCCGCGACTATCGAGATCATATCTTGTCGATGAAACGAACTCAACTATATAATTCCTCTACTACTGTTTTGGCTTATAGATGGAAATTTTCGGCAAAGCTGATTAATGAATTGAAAAAGAAATATCCAAATCATTTTTTCTCCTTTCGATACGAAGACCTTGTTGAAAATACGGTTGATAAATTAAAAGAAGTTTGCAAGTTTCTAAATATAGAATATGAAGCTTCGGTTTTAGATTTCTATAAAATTAAAGATGAAGTAATGAGGGTTTATGGTAACGACGAAGAAATGATGAGATTCAATAGCAATGTTTACGAACCAATAGACCCAAAACGACTTTATTTATGGAAAGACAAAATGCAGGATAATGATATTAAAACTGCCGAATTAGTTATTGGTAAATATGCACAAATGATGGGCTATGATCCTAAATTCAAGAATTTCAATATTTTACTTTACATAAAGCTACTTCCTAATATTTTGTTTCTGAAAATAGTTTACTTTCTAACATATTTGAAAAAAAGATTACCTTTATTCATTAGAAAAAGATTAAAGAAATAATACTGAATTCATTTTTAAACAGGCTTAATATAAATTTCTTTTTTTTTAATTCTGAAAATCAGAACGAATGAACAATTTCGATATAGATAAAATTAAAAAAATACCACTTTTTTTCATTATAGGACGTGCCAGATCCGGTACTACTCTATTGCGAACAATGTTCGATGCTCACCCAAATGTTTCAATTCCAATAGAATCGCCTCTAATTATTCATATGCTTGACAAATATGGAGATATTGGATATTGGACAAAAGGAAGGCTTTTAGAATTTTATGATGACTTACTTGTAGTTAAAGATTTTCAGAAGTGGACAATCGACAGAGAAAAACTTAAAACAGCAATTCTTGCATGCGAAGGGCAAAATTCATATCAAACCATAATAAAAGTAATTTATTGGAATTTTTCATCCATTTTTAAGAAAGAAGAAATTAAACTTCTTGGAGACAAAAATCCTGTTTATTCAGTAAGTATTAAAAAGGTTTTCCGTTTGTTTCCGGAAGCAAAATATATTCATCTCACAAGAGACTATCGCGACCATATCTTGTCGATGGTGCGTACAAAAGTATATACTTCAAATGTTCTGTTTCTAGCATTTAGATGGAAATTTTCTGCAAAGCTTTTAAAAGAGTTGAAAAAGCAAAGGCAGAAATCTTTTTATACAATAAAATATGAAGATTTGGTGAAGGATACAAAATTTCATTTGCAAAAAATTTGTGATTTCCTTGGCATTGAATTCATTCCGCAAGTAATAAACTATCATAAAGAAACGGAGCAATATTTTGAAAACGAACTAAAACATACTCTTGAAGATCATCATAAAAAGGTATTCAAACCAATTGATGCAAGTAGAATTGACATTTGGAAAACAGAGATGAAGGACAAGGACATTAGAATTGCCGATTTGATTGTTGGTAAATATGCTGAAGAAGCCGGATATCAGCGGAAATATAAAGACAAAAATGTTCCGCTATATTTGAAGTTATTGCCCGGAATAATCTACGAAAAGGCAGTCTATTCGTTTAAAAGAACGATTGATAGATTTCCTTATAAAATGAAAACATATATAAAAAATAACTCTCCGAAAGTTTCTGAAATAATAACAAATATTGGAAAATGATTGATTAATTTCGGTTTTTAAATTTCAATTATTAGCTTCAAAGCAATAAATTTTAAAACTCTATTGATAAAATGCAAACTGATGAGTCTATAAAAAAAATTGAATCACCTCCATTGTTTTTCATCCTTGGAAGACCACGGTCTGGAACCACATTGTTAGCTTCGCTTTTCGATGCTCATCCGAATGTCGTACTCCCGTTTGAATGTCCGTTGATTATCAATATTTATACAAAATACGCCAAAATTAAAAATTGGAATAAGAAAATATTGCTGAATTTTTACTACGATATTGTAAATCAACGAAAGTTCGACACATGGATGATAGACCTCGAAAAGTTGAAAAATGATATTTTAATGTGCGAAGGCGAAAATTCTTTCGAAACATTAATTAAAGTTGTTTATTCAAATTTCAATTCTTTTTTCGACAAGAAAGAAATAAAACTTATTGGTGATAAGAATCCTGTTTACTCAATTTATCCGGAGCAATTAGTTAAGCTTTTTCCAAATGCAAAATTTATTCATCTAACCAGAGATTACCGCGACAATATTTTGTCAATAAAAAAAGTAGATTTTGAAGCTCCCATTACTTCACTTTTAGCTTATAGATGGAAATTTGCAACAAAAAGAATATTAAAGGTGATAAAAAAGAATCCCAATTCTTTTCATACAGTAAAATATGAAGATTTGGTTGTTGATCCACCAAAAGTTTTGACTGAAATGTGCAAATTTCTTGGAGTTGAGTTTGAAGAATCAGTTTTAAACTTTCATAAGAAGAAGGAGGAACTTTTTAAATTGTATGACAGAACACACATAGAGAAATATCACAGCAGTTTGCTGAGGCCAATAAGTTCGGATAAAATATATGGCTGGAAAAAAAGCATTTCTGACAAAGAATTAAAAATTGCAGATTCGGTAGTAGGAAAATATGCTGAGCTTTCCGGATATTCACGTAAATATAAAAAAGTAAATCTCGTCGTAAAACTTCGAAGTTTTGTTTGGATTACTTACGGGAAATTTGCATACTGGCAGAGGTTTATGGTTGATGCTCTGCCTTTTAAAATGAAAATGTGGTCGAGAAATAAGGGTCCATTATTGGCAGTGATTTATAACAAATTGTTAGGTTGATTTTGAAACCCTAAGACCTATAAATACGCATTTATTAAATCTATGCTTAAACAAACAAAAAACTGAAATGTCGAAAAGAGGATTTTTTGTAGATATTTTGAGTGTAGCCGGAACCAAGTCGTTTAATTCTGTGCTAAAATTTGCTCTGGGGGTAATTATTGCACGTGCTCTTGGTCCTGAAGGAAAAGGCATGTACGCCTTCCTTTTGACCGTTCCGGTAATGATAATTTCGATAGCAGAATTGGGTATTAGAAGAGCAACAATCTATCATATTGGAAAAAAAATACATTCGGCTGAAAAGATAATTTCAGTACTTTCTTTCTTTCTGATTTTTACAAGTTTTGTTGGTATCATAATTACATATTTAGTTTTTCAATACGAAAAAACTGAAATTCCGCTATCACTGATGGTTGTTACGCTTTCAACAATTCCGGTGCGCTTAGTTAACAAATATACTCGTGGAATATTAATTGGAAGTGAGCAATTTAAACGCTCTAATAAAATTTCGTGGATACCAAATTTTCTCAATCTCTTTTCAGTAATTCTTTTTGTTGTAATTTTCAAATGGTCTGTTCTTGGAGCAATTCTTTCATTGCTTATATCAAATATTTTTGTTGGAGTTTTTGCAGTTTGGCTAATAGCAAAAGATAATAAAATTACTATTGGATTTGATTTTAAAATTATAAAAAGCCTTCTACAACTTGGACTTGTTTATGCAATAGCAATTTTTCTGGTGAAGCTGAACTTCAGAATTGATATTCTTCTATTAAAATACTTATCCACTACTGCAGAAGTTGGATTTTACAATCAAGGAGTTTCGGTTGCCGAGCGATGGCAGGCTCCTTTTGCACTCGGAGCGGTCATTCTCAGCAGAAGTGCTAATACAGAAAACCAAGAGGCAGTTCATAATCAGATTGCAAGACTTTTTAGAATGACAATAATTATTGGGATTTTGGCAGCAAGTGTTGTTTATATTATAGCACCTGTTTTTGTTCCTTTTGTTTATGGAAAAGCTTTTACGCCAAGTGTTCAGATAGTTCAGTTTATTTTACCGGCAGTGGTTTTGGTAATTATGGCTAAAATTCTTGCCAGTCGTCTTGCTGGTTTACAAAAAACCTATCTGGTAATTTTATTGTACCTTCCTGCTTTGATTATCAATATTGTTTTGAATTTAATTTTAATTCCGAAATATCAAGCTATGGGTGCGGTAATTTCAACAAATGTTAGTTATTCTATTAGTTTTCTTGGAATTGTAATTATTTATTCAAAAATTATTAATCGTTCTGTATTTAATCTTTTCATCTTTAGAAAAAGCGATTTTGATTTTGTGCCAGCCCTGAAAAAAATGCTTATCAATAAATTGACCGGCAAAAAACCGAAAAGAAAAAAAATCAAACAGAAACGAGAATTAGACGATTTTTCTTTTGATGATTCTGATTTTTAGGTATATATTAAGCAATTTTGCTTTATTAATAAAAAATTAGAGTGAACTATAGCAATTTATAAAATGAAAGCTATAAAATATACTACAATAACATTTTTTTTATTTGTCCTGATAATTGGAGCTACATCATGCAAAAATCAGACAAGCAATAATAAATCATATGTTGTAATGCTCTCTGTAGATGGTTTTAGGTGGGATTATACTGAAAAAGTTCATACACCAAATTTCGATTTCATAAAAAAAAATGGAGTTAAAGCAAAATCTCTAAAACCATGTTTCCCAACAAAAACATTCCCAAATCATTATTCAATAGCAACCGGATTATATCCTGACAATCATGGAATTGTAAATAATAATTTCTATGATGAGAAAATGGATTTATTTTATCGAATAGGAGATAGGGATGCAATAGAAAACCCTGAATTCTATGGTGGAGAACCAATTTGGGTAACTGCTGAAAAACAAGGAATAATTAGTGCTTCCTATTTTTGGGTTGGTTCAGAAGCGGCAGTTTGTGGAACTTACCCTAGCTATTGGAAAAAATATGACCATAGTTTTGCTTTCGAGCAGAGAATTGATTCTGTGATTGCATGGCTTGAGCTGCCCAAAAACAAAAGACCCCAACTGATAACTTGGTACATGCACGAACCTGATTCTGAAGGTCATATGTCTGGAACAAATAGCCGAGATACAAAACAAACAATAATTTATCTGGATAGCCTTGTTGGAGTTTTTCTTAATAAAATCAATAATTTACCACATAAGGATCAAATCAATTTGATTTTTACTTCCGACCATGGAATGCAGGATATTTCTAATGATAAAATAGTGAATATCAGTAATTTTGCTGACACTTCCCTTATTGAAATTTTTACTGGTGGAAGTCCGGTTTTTAATCTAAAAATTAAGCCAGGTTTTATTGATACATTTTTATCCCAGATTTCTGATGTTGAGCATATTTTTGCATGTAAATCCGAAGATTTTCCCAATAGATTTCATTATGGAAAAAACTCCAGAACTCTTGATGTAACTATTGTTGCAGATAGTGCCTACACTATTGTTTTTAATGATGGAGAATTATCATATTTGAAAGGAAATCATGGATACGACAATGAAAACTTGAATATGCATGCAATTTTTTATGCTATCGGTCCCAATTTTAAATCCAATTATTCACACCCAACTTTCGATAATATTGATATTTATCCGCTAATTGCCGAAATTTTGCAAATTGATCCAGCAAAAGTGGATGGGAAACTTGAAGATGTTATCGAAATGTTAGAAAAATATTAGTATTTTGCAATCCCTTATAAAAACATAATGCTTAGCAACTTTTTTCATAATTATTCTTTAAAAAAACACAATACTTTTAATATTGATGAATCTGCTGAATTCTTTTTTGAATTTTATGATACAGATGAATTTGTAAAGTTTGCTATAAAAAATGAAATTAAATCACAGTTTAACAAGGTATTGACTCTTGGATGTGGTAGCAACATTCTTTTTACTAAAAAATTTGAGGGCATAATTATTCATCCTAAAAACATTGGAATTGAAATTCTGGAAAATGAAAATGAACAAGTTCTAGTAAAAGTACAAGCTGGAACTGTTTGGGACGATTTTGTGGAGTGGGCAGTCGAAAATAATTTATCTGGATTAGAAAATCTTTCATTGATTCCAGGAACAGTTGGTGCATCGCCGGTGCAAAATATTGGTGCTTACGGTGTTGAAGCCAAAGATAGAATTATGTATATAGAAGGTTTTTTGTTCGAGAATAATAAAAAAATGGTTTTGTTGAACAGCGAGTGTGAATTTGCCTACCGACAAAGTATTTTTAAAAACAGCCTGAAAAATAAATTCTTAATTACTTCTGTCATTTTTCGTCTGTCGAAATCACAGAATTATAGTTTAGATTATGGAGATATAAAAAACGAATTGAAAAATTTTAAAGGTATAAATTTATCGAATATTCGTCAATCAATAATTAATATTAGAGAAAGAAAATTGCCTGATACTACTGAATTTCCTAATGCAGGAAGTTTTTTTAAAAATCCTATTGCTTCGCTGAAAAAAATAAATGAAATAAAAACTACTTTTTCAAATATTCCCATTTACCCTTTTTCAGAAAATGATAGAAAATTGTCTGCCGGATGGCTAATTGAAAAATGTGGTTGGAAAGGCAAACAAATTGAAAATGTAGGTGTGCATAAAAATCAAGCTCTGGTGATTGTAAATCATGGGAATGCCACTGGAAATGAGATTTTGAATTTTTCTGAACAGATAAAAAAATCGGTTTTAGACAAATTTGGAATAAATATAGAAACGGAAGTAAATATTCATTAATTTTATCACAAATTATTGAATGATGAAAAAGGAAAATAAGGAAAAGAAGTTCATAAAAATACCAACATACCCGGGTGGGAGCGAGGCGCTAAATAATTTTATTAACAGGAATATAAAATATCCTGAAAGTGCAGCTCGAAAAAATATTGAAGGAAGCGTTCATTTAAGCTTTATTGTTGACCACAACGGAATTGTTTCTTCACCGAAAATATTGAAAAGTCTCGATATTGATTGCGATGCGGAAGCTATTCGTATAGTGAAACTTTTGAAATATAATAAAACCTTCAACAAAGGATTGAAAGTTAGAAAAACAATGAAGCTGCGAATAAATTTTGGAAGGAAAAATCTTGGAATGCAGATAAACTACGAGTATAAAATTACAACAAAAGAAGAAAAACCTAAAGATTCAAATAATGATAAAAAAGAAGTTTATGGATATACGATAAACTTTTAAACCAAAGCAAAATCCCTCGATTTTTCCGACCATTCTGATGAGTTATTTATTGCATCCAATAATTCTTCCGGTTTTTCAATTATTGTCCACATTTTGCGATGTATTTCGTTGAGAAACTTTCCTTCTATGCAATTTTCAAGCATCTGAATCAGAGGCGAATAGTAATTGTTTGAATTCAGAATTATTATTGGTTTTGTAAAAATCCCAAGCCTTTTCAATGTAATTACTTCAAACAGTTCTTCAATGGTTCCGGTGCCACCGGCAAGTGCAAGCACGGCATCTGTATTTTCTATCAATACTTTTTTTCGCTCGTGCATATCCTCAACAGTAATCATGTTTTTTACAGATTTGTGATCCCATTCTACTTTTTTCATAAATTCCGGAATCACACCAATAATTTCTCCTCCTTCAGAGATTATTGTGTCAGCAAGCTTTCCCATTAAGCCAACAGCTCCTCCGCCATAAATACTTGTAATTTTATGTTTCACTAAAATTTTCGCAATTTTTTCGGTTTCCGAAAAAAAACTATCTGCTGCTTTTCGGCTCGAAGCACAAAAAACTGTTACTTTTTTAATCATTCTTATGCTTAAAATATTGATTTAATAATGCGTTTGCTGCTGAAAATGAGCTCATTTTATTCTGAATTATATCTTGTTCCAATGTTCTCAATTTTTCAGAAATTCCTTCTCTTTTATAAAAGTTATTTTTTAGAGATTCGTTGATTGTTTCATACATCCAAAATTTAGATTGTTCGTTTCTTTTACGACTAAAATATTCATTTTGCGTAGTAAACTGTTGATATTCAGTAATTGAATTCCATACAGCTTCAATTCCTGATTGTTCTAAAGACGAAATTGTAAAAACTTTTGGCACCCATTTCGATTGGCGCAGGGGGAATAAATGTAGTGCATTCATAAGTTCCGATTTCGTAATTTTAGCTCTTTCAATATTATTACCATCGGCTTTCGTAATTGCAATTAAGTCAGCCATTTCCATAATTCCACGCTTTATTCCCTGAAGCTCGTCTCCGGCTCCAGTAATCATTAGAAGTAGAAAAAAATCGACCATAGAATTAACCGCAGTTTCAGATTGCCCAACTCCGACAGTTTCCACAAAAATTGTATCGAAACCTGCAGCTTCGCAAAGAATTATAGTTTCCCGGGTTTTTCGGGCAACTCCACCAAGAGTTCCGGCCGATGGCGAGGGTCTGATATATGCTTTTGGATTTGTCGAAAGAGTTTCCATTCTTGTTTTATCGCCGAGAATGCTGCCTTTTGAAATATCGCTACTTGGATCGATTGCAAGTACAGCAAGTCGATTTCCATTTACAGTGATACTATTTCCTAATGCTTCAATAAATGTACTTTTCCCAACTCCCGGAACACCGGTTATTCCAATACGCATTGATTTTCCTGAAAAAGGAAGACATTTTTCAATTATTTGACCTGCAATTTCCTGATGCTGAATTAATGAACTTTCTATTAGGGTGATAGCCTTGCTTAGAACAGTAATATTTGAGTTCAAAATTCCTTGAACATATTCATCATGAGAGAGCAATTTTTTTTGCTTTTTCTTAAATCTACTTTTCGAAGATTCGTTTATAGATGGTGGAGGAGGAATTCCTTTATTTACTTTTAGTGTGCTATCATTTTCTAACATCTGATATTTAAGCTTAAATAAAAATTAGTGCAAAGATATAATTGAACTTGAAAACTCATTTGTGTTTAAAAAAAAATAGCCCTTAAAAGGGCTATTTCATATATTGAACAAGTTTCTAATTCTTTATTATTTCTGAGGAATGTTTACAGTCCCAACAACTTTAAGTGTAACTGCTGAATTTTCAGGGTCATTTGTAATTACAGTTATAACTTTATTTTGTTTTCCTTTTTTACCTCTTGAGTTAAAGGTGGCTTTAAAAGTACTTGATTCGCCCGGAGCAATTATTTTGTCTTTTACATTCACTACAGTGCAACCACAACTTGCTTTCGTTTTTCTTATGATTAAGGCTGATTTTCCAACATTTTTAAAGCTGAACACATGATGAACAGATTCTCCTTGTTCAATAGTTCCGAAATTGAATGTTTTTTTATCAAATTCGATTTTTGGAGCATCAACTTTTTGTTCTTCAGAAAGTTTAGAAAAATCTTCTCTAATGTCTGCACTAACAGAAATCATATTTTTTCGATTTTTTGGATCGTATTTATCGTTTATCACAACAAATGGTCTATCTGAAAGAAATCCCCAATCGTTCTTTTTAGTGGCATCGTAAGTAACAACGATTTTGCCCTCTTCTTCTGGTTTTAGAGTTTCGGGTACAACTTGATATTTTAAGTGTCCGGGTGCTCTCATTAAAGTAACTTTAATTGGTTCTGTTCCGGTATTTACAATTTCGATATCTTTAGTCAATACATCTTTATTGGTAATTTTTCCGAAAGATAAATGATTAGTTTTCAGGCGTAAAATACCCATCTCTATTGGGAAAATATCTTTTCTGGTTTTTGGTCTGGCAATAACATTTCCCGAAATTCTTAATACAGTTGTTGGATTGTCGGAGTTGGTAGTTACGGTTATTGTTTTATGAAATTTGCCTGGTCTGTTTTTTGGATCGAATGCAACTCCTACAAACCCTTTAGATCCGGGAGCAATAGGTTGTTTTGTCCAAGTTGGTGAAGTACAACCACACGAAGCTTTCACATTTGTTAAAACCAATGGCTCACCACCAGTATTTGTGAAGGTATATTTATAGTTAGCCTTTCCGTCCGCTTCTTGTATGGTTCCATAGTCGTGGCTGGTTTTATTAAATGAAATATGTGATTTTTTTTGCTGAGCAGCTAAAATAGTAGTTCCTGCGACAAATAAAACTAAAAGTGAAAAAAGTGCTTTTCTCATAACAATAACATTTTTTAATTAATTATTTTAAAAATATAATACTTGGCAAATGTATAAAATATTACTTTCCAATATTTGATTTAACATTTTTTAACTCGAATTAATTGAAGGATTTTTTTGATTTTAAAATACAATAGAATTATTTGATTTTAAGCAATATAAATATCAAAACTCTATATAATCATGATCGATTTTTATTTTCCAAAAGCATAATATGCTGCCATTCCATTCGGATATATTCCTTCAATAAATATTCCTCCATTCTCATTATTGAAAATGCTAACTATGTCGTCAATATTTTCGATTTCGTATTTATTGATACTTGTGATGATAAATCCTTCTTTTATTCCAGCTTCCTGGAGTTTTCCTGAACTGAGTTCTGTGATTTTTACTCCACTATTTATTCTATACTTTCTTTTGTCTGTTTGAGAAATTTTCTTGAATTTTGCTCCGTAAATTTCAACATTTTCTGTTTTCACAATTTTAGTGTTCCCATGTTTGTTTCTTAGAACAACATTAAGATTTTTCTTTTTCCCATCTCTATTTACTGTAATTGAAATATGATCTCCTGGTCGAAATTTACTGACTTGTTCCTGAAGTTCAGCCATATAATTGACTTCAACATCATTGATTTGAGTAATTACATCTCCTTTTTCTATACCGGCTTCTGCAGCAGCTCCACCATTAGTAAGGCCTGTTACATATACACCTTTTATATTGTCGATGCCTATTTCTTCGGCCAAAACTGCGTCAAGATCTCTAATTGATATTCCTATATATGCCCTTTGAACCTCTCCAAATTCGATAATATCGGCAACAACTTTCTTAACAATGTTTACAGGAATTGCGAACGAATACCCTATGTATGAACCTGTTCGTGAGGCAATCGCAGTGTTTATACCAATTAAATCGCCCGAATTGCTAACTAATGCACCACCACTATTTCCTGGATTTACTGCTGCATCGGTCTGAATAAATGATTCTATTGCAAAATTTCGGGAAAGTATATTAATGTTTCTTGCTTTTGCACTAACTATTCCGGCTGTAACAGTGGAAGTTAAGTTGAATGGATTACCAACTGCAAGTACCCATTCTCCAATTCTCAATTCATCGGAGTTTCCATAACTTACATATGAAAGTTCGTTTTCATCAATTTTTAGAAGTGCGATATCAGTTGTTGGATCGGTGCCCACCAATTTAGCAGAATATGACCTTTTGTCATTTAATATAACTTCAATTTCATCGGAATTTTCTATCACATGATTGTTAGTAACTATATATCCATCATTTGAAATAATCACACCTGAGCCCGAACCTATTTGAGGTTGGGGTGAGTGATTATAGTTCCCATCGTCAAAGAAAAAATCGAACAGTGAATTTCCAGAATAATATTTGTCTTGAACACTTTTAGTTTTTACATGAACTACTGCATGTATAGTTTTTTCAGCAGCATTTGTAAAATCAATGTTTGATGTTGGTTGGGAGGGTGAAAATTTAGTATAATTAATAGGTGTTTCTTGATTTACTGTACTTGCATTTTCATTATTGCTGGTAGTTTGTTGTGTTTCTGAAAAGATATAAACAGAAATTAAACTGCTCAAAATCGATGCTATCAAAATAAAAATTACTTGTTTAGTCTTCATAATTACAAAATTTATATTGAACATAAAATTAATAAAATCTATTACGAAACGACAAATTTTTTATCACTATTTTATCCATTTCAATAATTTAACATATCTTAACTAAATGAAAAATGGTCAATGAAAAAGTATTAAAATAATGGATGATAATTTTTTATGGAACAAACGAGCGCAAATATGTTATTTTCAATGATTTAAATTCTCCGGATTGTGTAAGTTTTTTAGAATCACATTTGTTGTTACATGTAAAATGTAACTCAAAATTCACATTTAATAGCACAAAATTCACAATTTATCCTTACATTTGTCTAAATATTATTGAAAGTGTAATCATTTAAAAATTAATTTATTATGAATTTTTTTAAGCAAAAAAGACTATTAAGCTTGATATTTTCTGTACTCTTTATAAATTTAACATTTTCGCAATCAGCGGATTTGTTTTTTTCAGAATATATAGAAGGTAGCAGCTACAATAAGGCTATTGAAATATATAATGGAAATAGTACTACAGTCAGTCTAAACAATTATAGGATAGCAAAAACCTCTAATGGAAGCGATTGGAATTCCTTTCATCAATTTCCGGGTGGAGCAACTATGGCAAGTGGCGATGTTTGGATAATAATTGCCGACCAGTTGGACACAGCATTTTTTGACCATGCAAATGCTGATGAAATATTGTCTTACCCTAGTCCTGTTCATTATAATGGCGATGATGCAATCGCTATTTTAAAGATTTCTGGAACCGACACAATTTTCATAGATGTAATAGGAGTTCCTGCGGTAACTATTTCGGGCGATGGCTGGGATGTTGCAGGTGTTTCAGAAGCTACGAAAGATCATACTTTAATCAGAAAATCTAACATTTTGATGGGAAATATCGATTGGAATTTGTCGGCAGGTACTGATGCCAGCAATTCGGAATGGATAGTTGAAAGTGAAAACTATTTTGGTAATTTAGGTTCTCATAATGTTGGTGGAAATATGGCACCTGTTGTGAGCGATGTTTTGTCTATCTCAGAAACATTTGTGATTGAAGCTCCTTTAGAAAATGTTGCATTTTATCTTGGAGCATCTATTAGCGATTTTGATGGAAGTATTGCTTCTGCACAATTATCATGGGGTACTGACGGAATTATTTATCCTAACCAGATTGTCATGGATACATTTTCGCTAGCGTCAGGGCTTCCTTCAGATTTTTACTGTACATATACAACTTTAATTCCTGGGCAATTGGCAGGTACAATTATATATTATCAAATTGTTGCGATAGACGACGAGCCTGACACAACAATTGTTTCAGGTAGTGTTACTGTTATGAATGCTAGCGGCACAACTTCGATTTATGATATTCAATTTACAACTGATCCTTCTGGAGATTCTCCTTTGCTTGGCTCAATTGTAACTACATCGGGAATTGTAACAGCAGCAGGAACAGGCAATTATTTCTTGCAAGATGGAGCAGGTGCATGGAATGGAGTTTTTGTATATGACTCAAGCTATCCGGTTTCTATTGGAGATAGCATTACAATAACATGCGAAGTTGCTGAATATTATGACATTACTGAATTGAAAAATCTCACAGATTTTACACTACATTCTCAAAACAATACATTGCCGGCAGCATCGCTCGTTTCGCTCAGCGATTTTGTTGAAGATTATGAAAGTGTGCTGATAAGAGTTGAAAATGTAACTTGCACAAACGATAATCTTGGATATGGCGAATGGGAAATTTCAGATGGAGCAAATACAGGAGTTGTAAACGATTTGTTTTATGTTTTTACTCCAAATATTGGAACAGCATATAATGTTACCGGACCATTAAATTATAACTTTTCTGTTTTTAAAATTGAACCTCGTGATGCTAATGACATTGAAATGGGAGTTCTTAGCTCAGCCAGCGATATTTTAAGTTTTGATATAACTGAACAAATTGCTCCTGCAACTATCGATACTGCAAATCATACAGTTTCGCTCGAAGTTTTAAATGGAACCTCATTAACTTCATTAAGTCCAATAATTTCAGTTTCTCCGGGAGCAAGTATTAATCCAAGCTCTGGAGTTGCACAGGATTTTTCAAACGTAGTTGTTTATACTGTAACTGCTCAGGATGCCTCAACTCAGGATTGGAATGTAACAGTTACAGAAGCTGCTTTAAGTACAGAAACTGATATTCTTAGTTTTGAAATGAACGAACAGGCCGGTGCTGCTACCATTGATATGCAAAATCATACTGTTGAAATTGAAGTAGTTTTTGGTACAGCCTTAATTTCTCTTTCACCAACAATAGCAGTTTCTGCAGGAGCAACAATTAGTCCGATTTCTGGAGTAGCTCAAGATTTTAGCTCTATAGTAGTTTATACAGTAACAGCACAAGATGGAACTACCTTGCAAGACTGGAATGTAAATGTTACCGTAGCACCTCAAATGATGGGCGACCTTTTCTTTTCAGAATATATTGAAGGAAGTAGCAATAACAAAGCAATGGAGATTTTTAATGGAACGGGGACAACTGTAGCCCTTGACAATTATCAAATTGCTCAAACTTCAAATGGAAGTGATTGGACATATTTTCACACTTTTCCTGCAGGTGCATCAATTGCAAATGGCGATGTTTGGGTTATTATGACCGACGAAGTTGATATCGCATATTTCAGTCCGGCTGATGCCGACGAGGTTTTATCGTTTCCAAGTGTAGTTCATTTTAATGGAAACGATGCACGAGCTTTATTCAAAATTAATGGCTCTGATTCCATATTCTTAGATTATATAGGTGTTCCAAATCTTGACCCTGGCAATGCTTGGGATGTTGCCGGTGTTACAGAAGCAACAAAAGACCATACAATTATTAGAAAACCTTATGTTCTTCAAGGTAACTTAGATTGGGCTCTTTCTGCCGGAACAGATGTGAACAATTCTGAATGGATAGTAGCCGATCAAAACACTTTTACATATCTTGGATGGCACAACTTTGGAGGAAATATGCCTCCAATTATTAGCGATATTATGACTATTACAGAGACATTTAGTTTTGATCCTCCTCAAGAAAATGATGCAGTTTATATAGGTGCAGTTATTGGTGACATTGATGGAATGGTTGATACAGCATATTTATATTGGGGAACCGATGGTGTGAATTATCCAAATTTGATTGAAATGAGCCTTTTTACTCTCGTACCAACTTTGCCTCCGGGAACTTATTCAACTTATCCTAATCTAATTCCAGGGCAATCAGTAGGAACAACCGTTTATTTTCAAATTGTTGCAATAGACAATGAGCCGGACACAACAATCGCATATGGTAGCTATACAATTCCAAACAATCCTGTTTTTACTACAATTTATGATATTCAATATACTACCGACCCAAGTGGAATATCTCCATATGTAGATTCGATAGTAACCGTAAACGGAATTGTAACTGCATACGATTCAAATCTCGACGGTTTCTTTTTGCAAGACGGAACCGGTGCATGGAATGGAGTTTATGTTTATAATCCATCGAACCTGCCAACTACAATTGGCGATGAAATATCTCTAACAGGCTTAGTTACTGAATATTATGCTTTGACTGAAATTAAAGAAATTAGCAATCTTACAGTGAATTCTTCTAATAATACAATGCCGGCTGCAACTGTAGTAACCACCAGCGAAATGAGCTCGGAAGAATATGAAGGTGTTTTAGTAAAATTGGAAAATGTAATTTGTAGTAATTTAGATTTAGGCTATGGTGAATGGGAAGTTACCGACAATTCAGGGATAGCAGTTGTCGATGATTATTTCTTCTTATATGCACCAACACTAAATTTCGAATATCATGTTACAGGGCCGGTTTATTACAATTTTGAAGTGTTCAAAATCGAACCACGAGATGTAAACGATATTGAGTTAGTAAACCAGAAAATTGAGATTGAAAATAATGAAATAAGCATTTTCCCAAATCCTGTAAATTCGAAACTATCGATAAACAATATCGAAAATATTGAAAATTTGATAATTACAAATTCTATAGGACAGCAAGTTGTTGAGCTCAGTAACTTGAATTCAAATCAGATTGACTTATCTATTCTTCCTTCAGGAATATATATTATTCAGCTTTTTAACAAAGATAATCTGATTTTTGCTCAAAAGTTTGTTAAAGAATAATTCTTGATATGTTAATGCCCGGAAGAAGTATGGCTTCGTATGGGTATCGTTTTGGATTTAACGGGAAAGAGAAAGACGATGAGATAGATGGTGTAACTGGCAGCAAGTTAGACTTTGGAGCTAGGATATATGATAGTCGATTAGGGCGTTGGTTAGCACTTGATCCATTGGCTGCTAAATATCCATTTGCAAGCCCATATAATTTTGCTCTAAATACTCCAATTCAAGCAAAAGATCCAGATGGCAGGTTAGTAATATTCGTAAATGGATATCACCGTAATCCTTTGCTAGATTTATTTGGACTTAATAATAAAAGTTTAACTGGAGAAGGGAAAAAGAAATATTGGTCTAATAAACTAGATGAGAAATTTATGGATAAGATTGGAGATCATCATTCAATGTATGTTGATGGAGGAAGAGCTTATAATTCTAGAGCATATGAAAGGTATAGTGAAGGATATCAAACTGGTAAAGCATTAATTAAAAAAATCGAAAGTGGAGAGATTGAATTAGAAAAAGATGAAAATGGAAAAATCATTGAATCTATAAAACTGGTATCACATAGTCAAGGAAGTGCAAATGCTGCTGGAATTGAAAAGGCATTGACTGAGAAAGGTTACAAAGTTGAGGTGAGTTATAATATCGCACCTAAACAACCAGGGCAAATTTCTGAGTCAGGAGCTGATAGGGTTGTCCAATATTCAAGTGGGATGGATATGGTTGCTCCTCAATCGAAAATGGAAGCTGCTGATGAGGTTAAAGCTTTCCCTGATGAGGGTAATAACGGACCTATTGACGGGCATTTGACAAAAAACCAAAGTTGGATAACTAAAATAGCACAAGGTAAATATGGTGGAGTTGCCAAACGAAAGGATAAAGCAAAGGATGTTGTTAAACAAGAAAGGTCACCTTAAAAATATTAAAATCATGAATCGTAAGTTAGTTATATTCTTTATAGGAATTCTATTAATTAGTGTTTTGTCTTGCAAGACATATAAACAAAAATATAAATGTTATAATGAAAACAAATATATAACAGACAAAGACCCTCTTCATAAAGAAGTAAAAAAAGCTTTAAATGATTCTTTGATTCAATGGGCTAGCAGAAATATTAAATATGCAGTTTGTTATGCAAACCAAAAGAAAAATTATTGGGAAATAGGGGATGTTTTGTTTAATAAAAAAATGGACAAGTGTTTTACATGGACAATGATAATTGAGAATGATACATTATCATTTATGGATGAAATAAAGTTTTTTGGTGGTGAACTTGCAGGAGATAAGTGGCATTTTTATCATAATGGTTTTCCATCCATTTCAGTTCCTAGACAAGATCCTAGTGTTGCATTTTCTATTAATGAACTTAGAGATTTAGCAATTAGAAATGTTATTCAAGGCGGCTTTATTAAAGATGATTGCAAAGTAAATTATGGATATATCAACGATTGGTTTAATCCCAATTTCTCTCTAAAGGAGAAACATATAAAATTTATAAATGATGTATTACCCCACTGAGCACTGCACATTCTTAGACAATTCCATAAAAACCATTTCGAAAACCAGCTAGCACGGATTTGCAATCCGTGCGTCTTTGAACAAGCACTGCACATTCTTAAACAATTCTATAATAACCATTTCGGAAATCCGAAATAAGCTTAATATTAGCAAGTTGTCAATAGATAGTTGTATTGTAAATTTACGGTTCTAAATCAGGGTAAATTTTTGAAATTCTATTTGATTTTAGGATAATGTTTTTGAGATTTTTTGTTTTTACAAAAGTTCTTATATAGTGGCTTCTGAAAAAAAAGCAGCTATATTATTAAGTAAATTATTGTTTTTATTTATAAGCCTGTTTAGTTTTAAAATCCCTCAGAGCCATATCAAGCATATTAAGTACAAATTTTTTATTTTCATCAGAGGCCTGCTTCAAGCGAATAGAAAAGCAATCATAAAAGCAGTATCGTTAAAATCTTGCAGAGTCGCTAATTGCCCACAATGTAAGCGTAAATAAACAATCGTGGATGCTGAGCGAAGTCGAAGTATTAATGTTGTTTATTTTGAATTGTGGGCAGTTTGGTTTGTCTGGCAGTAACTTCAATTGAAAATTTTCTGATGAAAATAAAAAAATGTACTTTTGATTTTGAATGGGATGCCTAAAATTAGACATATCGGATAATTATTTTACTATACTAGAAGTTGTACATAACTCTTTGAGTGTCAATAAAAATAGTAGTGCTGATGCTTACCTGTTCGGATTTCAGGGGCAGGAAAAAGATAATGAGATTTCCGGTACCACCGGAGGGCATACTACAGCTATGTTTTGGGAGTATGATACAAGGCTTGGAAGACGATGGAATATTGATCCAGTTTTAAAAGAATGGGAAAGTCCTTATGCTGCTTTTGCCGGGAATCCTATTTGGTTTGTAGATCCATTTGGAGATAATGCAGATGTTTTTATTACTGGACCAAAAGCTGAAAAAGCTACTAAACAGTTAAATGAATCTACATCCCTTGAAATTAGTAGGGACTCTAAAGGACAAGTCCATGCAAAAGGTGAAGCAGTAACAAAAGACGATAAACTATTATTAGAATCTATTAATAACCCAGACATAAAAGTTAACGTCCATGTAGGAGGGAGTAACTATGATAACAAAACATTTCAAGGTGGCGGATTTTTTGGTTCCACTGTAACGGAAAGGGAAAAATCTGTTTCTTATGAAAGCAACCTACCATGGCTTTCTAATACATTGACAGAAAGTTATAATTATGTAGAGACAAAACAATTTGTTAATCCTTATGAATTAGCAATACTTGACTTCATTCATGGATCTGAAGGGCAGGCTATGCTACATGAAGTCACGGAGTCGTATATTGCTGGCAAGATTTCTCAGGTTAAAGGTGCCGCAGGCCCTGCTATAAAAGGAGGTAGCACTTACAAAAGCCATTATATACCTGCACATAATGATGCTACACCTCAGCCAGGAGATGGAGTAATCGGAGAGTGCTTTTTTAGAGATGCAAAGATGGCAATAAAAACAATGTTTGACAATGTTGACTTGGCTATAAAATTCATGAAATAAGTTATTATGACAAAAAAAATATCGCTTATACTGCTAATTATAGTATTTTACTTAAAGTCATTTTCACAAAATGATAGTGATACAATTCGATTACAGGAATCTCAACCTGAAAATAAAGAATTTACTGTAGTTAAAATTGAAAAAAAGAGAGGATTTGTGTTATATGAAGTCCGCGAAAAAGGTGATGAAAGCATGACTTTTATAATTGTAACATTAAAAAGAAGCGAAAAAATATTTCTCAGAAAAAAAAATAAAATTAAAATAGGTAGGACATATCATATGTTACTATGTCCAAACTATAAATATGATCTATGGCTAAATCCTGGCTATAATTATAATGTTACTATAAATGAAAAAAAAATAACAATACATGGAAGAGAGTTAGGATGGAATTCTAATATTTATACCAGTCCAAATATTTCGGGTATGTATTATTATGAAATTGACTCAATTCCTGATTGTCCTTTGAAGATCGATTTGACTTATCCTACAGATTAGCTTTTGGATTAATTTAGCCTTGAGGCACCCAGTTTGCACTGCAGTGCACGTTCTAAGACAATTCTATAATAACTATTTCGGAAATCCGAAATAATCTGAATATTAGCATTTGTCAATAAACAATCGTGGATACTGAGCGGAGTCGAAGTATTAGTGTTGTTTATTTTGAATTGTGGACAGTAGATTTATTTGTAAGAACTTCTTTCAATTGAAAATTTTTCTGATGAAAATAAAAAAATGTACTTTTGTTTTGAATGGGATGCCTAAAATTAGACATATCGGATAATCATTTTACAATATTAGAAGTTGTACATAACTCTTTGAGTGTCAATAAAAATAGTAGTGCTGATGCTTACCTGTTTGGATTCCAAGGGCAGGAGAAGGACGATGAGATTTCTGGTACTACCGGAGGGCACACCACAGCTATGTTTTGGGAATATGATACACGGCTTGCTAGGAGGTGGAATTTAGATCCGAAACCAAACCCAAGTATTAGTCAATATGCTACTTTTGCATGCAACCCTATATGGTATACAGATCCATTAGGAGATACACTTAGATTTGGTTTAGGAATTTTAATGCACAAACTATTTCCTAAATTAATAAGTGATATGGGAAAAACAGCAGGATTAAACCTTTCTATAGATGAAAAGACTAGAAATATGAATTATACTATAGATAAAGACGCTACTGAGTTTAGTAAAAGAGCCAGAATGGATATTCCGGTCATGTTGACCCCTCAATCCGGCCATATTGACCCCTCTAGATTTTGGTTTTAAAGAACGCTTTAATATGACAAAATTTCAGTTTACAAAATCATTTTTTCATACTTCAAATTTAC
>Ga0233431_1001834_pt1 | contig 33513 bp, 29 predicted proteins | sample SI_118_April2016_FD_179867 | JGI IMG/M metagenome (GOLD analysis project Ga0233431, IMG submission 179867) | Seawater microbial communities from Saanich Inlet, British Columbia, Canada - SI_118_April2016_200_MG | ecosystem: Environmental > Aquatic > Marine > Inlet | place: Canada: British...
GAAGAGCCGTATGAGGGAAATCTTCAAGTACGGTTCTGTGAGGGGCATTGAAGTTCTTCACATTATAAATGAAAAATTAAATTATAAAAAGGAGAAATATATTATGCCTACTCGACATGAAGAATTGGGAATTCCTCTTGATCATCATATAACGTTCCTTTATGAATTAAAAGAAAGAAATAGTATTGAATCAGAAGATATATTTGTGTTTTCTGCGATTTATAATGGACATTTTTCTGTTCAAAAAGAGGAGCTGGATGAAATAAAATTTTGGACTGTTTGTGAATTAGAGTCAGAGCTAAATAATGATTCTTTAACTCCGCTATGTAGAAAAGAGTTGATAAATTTTTTTGCAAAAGAATAAATTATATAATTATTTTAGGTTTCTTTTTACACATGGAAATATGGAAAGAGTTTAAAAAAAATAAGATAGCTTTATTCGGCTTGTTCGGAATTCTTATCTTTATTTTTATTGCTGTCTATGCTCCGCTCATATCTAATTCAATGCCACTAGTTGTATATAATAAACAGGGACTTAGTTTTCCATTTTTTTATTTTTTATTTGCCCCGGATAGTCCTGAAATTATACTGGATAGATTTTTTAATTATTTCATGTTTTTAATTCCGGCTATTTTAATCTGCAATTATTTTATTAAGAAAAATTTTGCTAAAATAATCACAATACTCGTAGTTGTCGTATGTTTATCTATACCGTTTATTTTAACTAAGAATGTCTTGAATAGGACCGATTGGACTGAGTATGCTCAAAGAAATGATAATACTGAATTTATTCTTTTTTCTTTAATTCCTTATGGTCCTTATCAACTGTCTGGTGACCCGTATGAACATCCATCTAAAAATCATTGGTTTGGAACTGATCATATTGGAAGAGATGTTTTGTCCAGGATTATTTATGGAGCAAGAGTCTCATTTGCCGTTGGTATTTTTGCTACACTTCTGTCTCTAATTATTGGAACAACTATTGGCTTGATTGCAGGATATTTTGGTGGTTTTACTGATTTGTTTATTATGAGAATTGTTGAAATAATTATATGTTTTCCCGCTTTTTTACTGCTATTAATACTCATTGCTACTTTTATGGATCTTAAGTTTGAACAATCTGTTTTAATTGTGATTCCCGTCATAGGATTTTTAAGTTGGACCGGCTTATCACGCATTGTTAGAGGAGAAGTATTGAAACAGCGTTCATTACCTTATATTAAATCATGTGAAGTTTTTGGCATGTCTAAATTTAGAATTATGTTTAAGCATATCCTTCCTAATATTAATGGACCTATAGTTGTATGTGCTGTTTTTGCGATTGCTGCAAATATCTTGGCTGAAAGTGGATTAAGTTTTTTGGGATTCGGGGTTCAGCCTCCTACTGCGAGTTGGGGAGAAATATTAAAAGAAGCTTTTGTAGATCCATTACGTTATTGGAATTTGACTTTATGGCCAGGGCTTTTGCTCTTTATGACCATTCTTTTTTTTAACCTAATTGGTGAGGGTTTAAGAAAAGCTATAAATAACGAATAAAAAATATATAGGTGTGTATTATGGATGAAAAAATAAGTAGCGATAAGCCATTATGGGCTCCATGGAGAATTGAATATATTTTATCGCCCAAATCTGGAGAATGTTTTTTATGTGATAGAGAAAAAAGTAAAAAATCAGAAGATGAATTTATGGTTTTGTATAGAGGAGAAAATGCTTTTATTATTTTAAATGCTTATCCTTATAATCCGGGACACTTATTGATTTGTCCCTACAAACATATTGGTGATATTTCAGATATAGACAAAAAAACGCTTTATGAAATAAGTGATTTATCTGTAATGGCAAAAAATATTCTTTCTGAAATAATGAATCCAAGCGGATTTAATATCGGATATAATTTAGGAGTATCGGCAGGGGCAGGGCTTGAGGAACACCTTCATTTACATGTTGTACCAAGATGGAATGGCGATAATAATTTCATGCCGATAATTGGAAAAACAAGAATTATGCCTCAGGCTTTAAAGGAAACAGCAGCAATAATCAGAAAAAAAATCAAATAATTAGAAAAAAATAAAAATATTTAATTAAAAAATTTGTATTGCTTTAAGTTGTAGGTAAGTTAAATGGCTTAATTTGTCGCTCGGGTGGCGGAATTGGCAGACGCGCATGGTTGAGGGCCATGTGGAGTAATCCGTGGGGGTTCGAGTCCCCCCCCGAGTACCAATTAATTGTAAAAAGTTTATTGAAAAATAAAAATACCTAATTATATTTATTGGTGCTCTTTGTGTAATTTTGACATATCGGAAGAAGTTTCAGGTGCCCACATAGCTCAGTTGGTAGAGCACATCCTTGGTAAGGATGAGGTCACCGGTTCAAATCCGGTTGTGGGCTCCATTATATATTATGGTAAAATTTTATTAGAAATTAAATAACGAAAAATTAATTAAATAGCTAGAAGGATTAATAAAGATCATGGCTAAAGAAAAATTCGAAAGAACAAAACCACACGTTAATATCGGTACAATTGGTCACGTTGACCATGGTAAAACTACTCTTACTGCTGCTATTACAATGGCTATGCAGAAAAGATTTGGTGGCGAAATCAGAAGTTATGCTGATATCGATAATGCTCCTGAAGAAAAAGCACGTGGAATAACTATCAATACAGCTCATGTTGAGTACGAAACAGAAAAACGCCATTACGCTCACGTTGACTGCCCAGGTCATGCTGACTATATCAAAAATATGATCACTGGTGCTGCTCAGATGGATGGAGCTATTATTGTTATAGCTGCAACAGACGGACCTATGGCTCAAACTCGTGAACATATCCTTTTAGCTCGTCAGGTTGGTGTTCCTGCATTAGTTGTTTTCTTGAACAAAACTGACCAGGTTGACGATGAAGAGCTTATCGAATTAGTTGAAATGGAAGTTCGTGAACTTTTGAGTAATTATGAATACGATGGCGATGAAGTTCCAATCATTATGGGATCTGCTTTGAAAGCTGGAGAAGCTATGGAAGCAGATGCAGATAAAGGTCATGAAGCTGATGCAGTAAAATGCATTTATGATCTTATGGATGCTGTTGACAGATATATTCCTCAACCAGAACGTGAAACAGACAAACCTTTCCTGATGCCAATTGAAGATATCTTCTCTATTGAAGGTCGTGGTACTGTTGTTACTGGTAGAATTGAACGTGGTATTGTTAAAACTGGTGAGCCAGTAGAAATCGTAGGAATTAAACCTACAGTAAAAACTACTGTTACAGGCGTTGAAATGTTCCGTAAAATTCTTGACGAAGGTCGGGCTGGTGATAATGTCGGCTGCCTACTTAGAGGAACTAAAAAAGAAGATGTTGAACGTGGACAGGTTCTTGCAAAACCGGGAACAATTAAACCACATAGTAAGTTCAAAGGTGAAATTTACGTGTTATCAAAAGAAGAAGGTGGAAGACACACACCATTCTTTACAAACTATAGACCTCAATTTTTCTTCAGAACAACTGACGTTACAGGTGTTGTAAAACTTGCTGAAGGCATTGAAATGGTTATGCCTGGTGATAATGCTACTGTTGAAGTAGAACTTATCGTTCCAGTTGCTATGGAAAAAACATTGCGTTTTGCTATCCGTGAAGGCGGCAGAACTGTTGCATCTGGTAGAGTAACTGAGATTGTTGAATAATAAAAAGTTACTTTAAATATTTATTATAATCCCGAGTGTTTCATTGAAGCACTCGGGTTAGCTTTAATAAGGTGAAAGAAATGGCTAGAGAAATAATAACATTAGCCTGTACAGAATGTAAAAGGCGCAATTATACTACCATGAAGGAAAAAAGAAATACTCCTGGTAGAATTGAAAAGAAAAAGTATTGTAAGTTTGATAAAAAACATACAATTCATAGAGAAACAAAATAATAACATTTTAAATTGTAGGTGAGTAGCTCAGCTGGTAGAGCAGCGGTCTCCAAAACCGCAGGTCGCAGGTTCGATCCCTGTCTCACCTGCCAAAGCTTGATAATTATGAAGTGGCTGACAAAATTAAGAAAATTTATTAATGGTACAATCGAAGAACTGTATAAGTGTACTTGGCCTACAAGGCAGGAACTTTTCAGATCCACTGTTATTGTTTTGGTTGCTGTTGTTGCAGTTGCTGTTTTTGTGGGATTGGTGGATTTTGGAAGTCAGAGAATTATAAGGTTTTTGACAACAGGATTTTGATTAGATTGAAAATTCAATAAGGTAACGGAAATATGGATGTAGCTGAAGAAAAGAAAAAAGGTTTATGGTTTGTCATACAAGCTTTATCAGGTCATGAAAATAAAGTTAAGGAAACTCTTGAAAGGCAGCTTAAATTAGAGAAAAATAATCTTCCTATATATGAAATATTAATTCCTGTTGAACAAGTGTCAGAAGTTAAAAAGGGAGAAAAGATCACAACTACAAGAAAATTTTTCCCTGGTTATGTTTTGTTGCGAATGGATTTATATGATGAGGAAGGTGTTTTAAGAGATGATCTATGGTACTTTGTTAGAGAAACACAGGGTATTATTGGATTTATAGGTTGCGGTGCTGATAGAAGACCTATTCCTTTATCTGAAACTGAAGTTGATAGTTTAATGAATCAGGTTCAGGAAAGAAAAGATAGTGTTATTCCTAAAATGTTATATGAAATTGGAGAAACAGTTAGAGTTAGGGATGGTGCATTTGAAAACTTTGAAGGAAATGTTCAGGAGATCGACCAGGAAAGAGGAAAATTAAAAGTTCTTGTTTCTATATTTGGTAGATCAACTCCTGTTGAATTAGAATTTTGGCAAGTTGAGAAGGAAGAATAGGACGGACCTTTTAACTTGAGTTGAACATAGTATAACATGTGGAAGAAAATCCGTTCTTTCGGACCACATAATAAAAATCTAGGTAAGATTATGGCTAAAAAAGTAACTGCAGAAATTAGATTGCAGATTCCAGCCGGAGCAGCTAATCCGGCACCGCCAGTAGGTCCAGCTCTTGGACAGGCAGGCGTGAATATAATGGAATTCTGTAAGAAATTTAATTCTGTTACACAGTCTCAGTCTGGTATGATTATACCTGTTGTAATCACTGTCTACCAGGATCGTTCATTTACATTCATTACTAAGTCTCCACCAGCTGCTATTTTGATTAAGAAAGCTGCTGGATTGGCTTCTGGTGCAAATGCTCCCGGCAAAGAAACAGTTGGTAAAATCACAAGAGAACAAATTCTCGAAATCATAAAGATTAAAAAAGAGGATTTGAATGCTAGAACTGAAGAGGCAGCAGTAAAAATAATTGAAGGTACTGCTAGAAGTATGGGAATTGAGGTGACAGATGTATAGAAGTAAATTATATCGCAATAGAACTTCAAATGTCGAACCGCTAAAACAATATGGTTTATCAGAAGCTCTTCAGATGTTAAAGAAGATGCCTGCTGTTAAATTTGATGAAACCGTAGAAATGGCCTTTAAATTAGGAATTGATCCTAAACAGTCCGATCAAAATGTACGTGGTGCTGTTACTTTACCTAAAGGTTCAGGTAAAAAAGTTACTGTTGCTGTTGTAGCATCAGGAGATTTAGCTGAACAGGCTAAAGCAGCAGGTGCTGATTTTGTTGGAATGGAAGATCTAATTGCTAAAATTAAAGATGGATGGCTCGAATTTGATTCATTAATAGCAACTCCTGCAGCAATGCCAAAAGTTAGACCACTTGGAAAGATGCTTGGACCAAGAGGTTTAATGCCTAACCCTAAGACAGGTACTGTTACTGATAATGTAACAAAAGCTGTTGAAGAAGCTAAGGCTGGTAAAGTTGAATATAGAGCTGACCGTGGTGCATGTGCTCATGTTCCTGTTGGTAAACTATCTTTTACTGCTGAAGATTTAGAAGAAAACTGTAAAGCAGTTATTCAGGCTATATTATCAGCAAGACCTGTAGTAGCTAAAGGTACTTATATTCTAAGTTGTACTATATGTTCAACAATGAGTCCTGGTATTAGAATAAAAGCTAAAGACTATACAAAAGCGGTGGCATAATGAGAGTAGAAAAAAGACAAATAGTTAAAGATATCAGTAAAATTATTGATGAATCTGCTTTCTTATACATGATTAGTTATAGAGGACTTAAGGTTAAAGAATTTAGTGAATTACGTCTAGATTTAGATGATTTGGAAGCAGAATGTCATGTTTTTAAAAACAGATTGATATGTAAAGCTGCAGAAGAAATTAATTTAGATAATTTGGCTAATATTGACTTAACCGGTGATACTGCTTTGATTAGTGGGAAAGGCGATCCTGGAGCTGTAGCTAAAACTTTAAGTGACTTTTCAAAAAAACATAAAGTTGTTAAGTTTAAAGGTGGATTTTTAGATGGTTCTGTCTTATCAGATCTTGATGTTGAAGCTATATCTAAGTTACCTCCAAAAGAGGTCTTATATGCTCAATTGCTTGGAACACTTCAGGCAGCACCAAGGAATTTGGTAAGTCTATTGAATGCAAAATTATCAACTATTGTTTATGTATTAGATGCATATAAAAATAAAATAGCGTAAATAAAAAAATTTAAGTAATAATAATTTGGAGGATTAAAATGTCTGACGAAGTACAAGTTGAAGAAACAAAAGCAAATATAAGTCCAGAAATGGAAAAATTTATATCTTATGTCGAAACTATGACAGTTCTTGAATTATCAGAATTGATCAAAGCTCTTGAAGACAGACTTGGCGTAACTGCTGCTGCTCCTGTAGCTGCAATGGCTGCTCCTGCAGCTGGTGCTGCTGCTGAAGAAGTTGAAGAAAAAACAGAATTTGATGTTATTCTTGCAAGCTTTGGCGAAAAGAAAGTTCCTGTAATTAAAGTTGTAAGAGTTATTACAGGCTTAGGTCTTAAAGATGCTAAAGATTTAGTTGAAGCTGCACCAAAAGCAATTAAAGAAGGTGCTACAAAAGACGAAGCTGAAAAGATCAAAAAAGAATTGGAAGAAGTTGGCGCAACAATTGAACTCAAGTAGTTCTGAAATATATGTTTGACAATGACGGGAAACACGAAAAATCGTGTTTCCCGCTTTTTGGCGTTTTGAGTATTTTTATTCAAAACTATATATAATTCCTGATAATACTGGTATATAAGGATTAAGGTGTACTATGGCTGAACGAATAAATTTAGGAAAGCTTCATGATGTTTTAGACATACCAGATCTAATTGGAATACAAATAGATTCTTACAAAGATTTTCTTCAAAAAAATATTCCACATGAACAAAGATTACATCAGGGACTCCATGAAGTACTTCATGAAGTCTTCCCGATTGAGAGTTATGATAAACAATCTATATTAGAGTATGTTTCATATAATATTGGCAACCCTAAAGAGAAGTTGCTTACATGCTTAAAAAATGGAATAACCTATAGCGCTCCGTTTCATATAAACTTTCGTTTAGAAAGTGATGGTGAAGTAAAAGACGAGACAGTATATATGGGAGAAATCCCAATTATGACAAATCGTGGTACTTTTGTTATAAACGGTGCTGAACGTGTTATTATTAGTCAATTACATAGATCCCCAGGCGTATGTTTTGAAAAAAAACAGCATACAAGTGGACGTACTTTATATTCTTTTAGAATTATTCCAGATAGAGGATCTTGGCTGGAAGTGCAATTTGATATTAATGATAATATTTATATATATTTAGACCGTAGAAGAAGAAGAAGAAAATTCTTAATTACTACTCTGCTTAGAGCAATTGGTTATGAAACTGATTTTGATATGGTATCAAGTATTTATGATGTTAAGAAAATTTCAGTTGCTGCTCTTGCAAAAGAAAAAGATATTTCTCAATTTTATGCAATGGATGATCTTCTTGATACTGACGGCGAAGGTATTATTGATGCATATGATGCATTAACAGAACAGGCTTTGAATGAGCTGAAGCTTCAAAAAATTAAAGAAATTCAAGTTGTTCATATACCGAATAAAGCAGATTATCTTTTGAAATGTCTCCAGAGAGATACAACAAATACAAAAGATGAAGCTTTAAAAGAAATATACAGAAGGATGAGACCTGGTGATCCACCAAGTATTACAAATGCAAAGCAGCTTCTTCACAGACTGTTTTTTGATGTAAGACGTTATGATCTCGGTTTAGTTGGGCGTCATAAAATAAATCAGAAACTTAATATCAATGTTCCTGAAGATGTTAGAATATTGACAAAAGAAGACATGCTTGAATCTGCAAGATATTTAATGAATTTGAGATGTACCGGTGGGCAGGTTGATGATATTGACCATCTTGGAAGCAGACGTATTCGTACTGTTGGTGAACAGATGCAGAATCAATGTCGTATAGGTCTTGTAAGAACTGAAAGACTTGTTAGAGAAAGAATGACATTGCTAGGTATGAATGAAGGAACTATGACTGCCGGTAAGCTTGTAAATCCTAAAGCTTTTGCAAGTGTTATCAGAGACTTTTTTGCTAGAAATCAGCTATCTCAGTTTATGGATCAGACTAATCCGTTGTCAGAATTGACAAATAAACGTAGGTTAAGTGCGTTAGGTCCTGGTGGATTAAACAGAGAAAGAGCAGGTTTTGAAGTGCGTGATGTTCATGTAAGTCACTATGGTCGTATATGTCCTATTGAAACACCTGAGGGACCAAATATTGGTCTAATTTCTTCTCTTTCACTTTATACAAGAGTTAATGATTTTGGTTTCTTAGAAACACCTTACATCGTTGTTAAGTCAGGTAAAGTTACGAATAAGATTGAATATCTTACTGCTGATGTTGAAGAACAATATGTTATTGCGCAGGCTAATGCACTTTTGGATGAAAACGGTAAATTTGCTAACAAAACTGTAATGTCTAGATTTCAGGGGGATTCTTATGAAAAACCTAGAAGCGAAGTTAACTATATGGATGTATCACCAAAGCAGCTGGTAAGTGCTGCTGCTGGAATTATCCCTTTTCTTGAACATGATGATGCTAATCGTGCTTTAATGGGATCTAACATGCAGAGACAAGCTGTTCCGCTGTTGATTACTGAATCTCCAGTTGTTGGTACAGGTCTGGAAAAACGTGTTGCAGTTGATACAAAATCTGTTATTACTGCACTTGAAGATGGTATTGTTGCCAGTGTTTCAAGTGATAAAGTTATAGTTACTACTGATGGAAAGGGAGTTGAAGAAACTGTTGAACCTGAAAAAATACAAGAATTCGAATTGTATAAATTCTTAAGAACTAATGCCGGTACAAGTATTAATCAGAGACCAATTGTAAAATCTGGACAACATGTTGTTAAAGGTGATGTAATTGCTGATGGTGCTGCTACAGAAGATGGTGAATTAGCTCTTGGCAAAAATCTTACAGTTGCATTCATGTCTTGGAGCGGTTACAACTTTGAGGATGCTATAGTAATTAGTAAGCGTATTGTTAAAGATGATGTTTATACAAGTATTCATATTGCCGAATCTGATACTACTGCTAGAGATACAAAGCTAGGTCCTGAAGAAATTACTAGAGACATTCCTAATGTAAGTGAAGAAGCTCTAGCTAATTTAGGAGCTGATGGAATAATAAGATTAGGTGCAGAAGTAAAACCAGGTGATATTCTTGTTGGAAAAATTACGCCTAAATCTGAAACGGAATTAGCGCCTGAAGAAAGATTGTTACGTGCTATTTTCGGTGAAAAAGCAGCTGATGTTAAAGATTCAAGTTTGGTCGTTGGTAGTGGTACTTCCGGTATTGTAATGGATGTTAGAATTGAACATTCTAAAGATCCAAACAGATCTTCAATGACAAAAACTGAAATTAGGCGTCAATGTAAAAATATAAAAGATAATGCAAAATCGGAGTTTGCTACATTGATAGAAGAACTTGCAGATTCATTATCAGAATTTTTACTAAAAGAAAAACTACCGTATCCTATTTTTGATGACTCATCATCAAAAGAAGATATGATTTTAATTTCTTCAAATCGTAGAGTTACAGCAAGTGGCATAAATAAACTGGCTAATAAATTTAGATATTACAGAATGGAAAGTTGTCCTGTAAAAGAACAAATAGATGAAGTTGTTTCTAGATTTGTTCCAAAATTTGACAGGATAGAGAAAACAAGAGATGAAGCAATTCAGGCTCTTGAGTCTGGCGATAAAACTAATTTAGGTGCAGTTAAAAAAGTTAAAGTTTATATTGCTACTAAACGTAAACTTCAGGTTGGCGATAAAATGGCCGGAAGGCATGGTAATAAAGGTATTGTTGCTAAAATTGTACCTGAAGAAGATATGCCTTTCTTGTCAGATGGTACGCCTGTTGATATCGTTCTTAATCCTCTTGGTGTACCTAGTCGTATGAACGTAGGACAGGTTCTTGAAACTCATCTTGGATGGGCTGCAAGCATGCTGGGAATTAAGGTTGGTACTCCGGTATTTGATGGAGCAGAAGAAGAGCAGATCGTTGATCTTATGGAAAAAGCCAATGAAGAACAAGTCAAAGAAGATGGCGTAAATTATCATTGGGGTTTTCTATATAAAGATGGTGAGTGGGTATTTGATGGTAAGACTGAAGTATTTGATGGTAGAACTGGCAATAAGTTTCATCAAAGAATTACTGTCGGCAAAATATACATGCTTAAGCTTGACCATCTTGTGGCTAATAAGATACATGCAAGATCTGTTGGTCCTTACTCTCTAGTTACACAACAACCTCTCGGAGGTAAAGCTCAACATGGAGGACAGCGTTTCGGAGAAATGGAAGTATGGGCTCTTGAAGCATATGGAGCAGCTTATACTTTACAGGAAATGTTGACTGTTAAGAGTGATGATGTAGTCGGTAGAACAAGAATATATGAGTCAATAGTAAAAGGTCGTAGTATTCTTGAAGCTGGTCGCCCTGAATCATTTAATGTTCTTATGAAGGAAATGCAAAGTCTTGGACTTGATATACAAGTTGTTAAAGAAAAAGCAGATCTTATATAATATAAATGAGGAGAGATTATTGTGATTGATAGCAATTTTAAATATAAAGAAGTAAGCCATGTTGCAGAAAATAATTTTAATTATGTTTCTATAAATGTTGCTTCTCCTGAAAAAATACGCGCTTGGAGTCATGGAGAAATCAAAAATCCTGAAACAATCAACTATAGAAGTTTTAAACCTGAAAAAGGCGGACTTTTTTGTGAAAGAATTTTTGGACCTACCAGAGATTGGGAATGTGGTTGCGGTAAATATAAAAGAATAAAATATAAAGGTGTGGTTTGTGATCGTTGTGGTGTTGAGGTTACTGTCTCAAAAGTACGACGTGAAAGAATGGCTCATATTGAGCTAGCTGTACCTGTATCACATATATGGTTTTTTAAATGCATGCCAAGCCGTCTTGGTTTAATGTTGGATATGACTGCACGTTCTTTGGAAAGAATTATCTATTATGAAGAATGGGTTGTTATTGATCCAGGCGATACACCGCTTAAATCTTGTCAGACATTAGGTGAAATTGAGTATAGAGAAGCAATTGAACTCTATGGACTTGATTCTTTTAAAGCTGGAATGGGTGCACCTGCTGTGCGTACATTACTTGAAGGTCTTGACCTTCCTGCATTGAAAGAAGAGTTAAACTCACAAATGTTTGCTACAAGAAGTAAGGCAATTAGGAAAAAAATAGCAAAAAGATTAAGACTTGTAGAGGGATTTCAAAAAAGTGGTGCAAAACCGGAATGGATGATTATGGAAGTTCTCCCTGTTATTCCACCTGAGTTAAGACCTTTAGTTCCTCTAGAAGGTGGTCGTTTTGCTACTTATGACTTAAATGACTTATATAGACGTGTTATTTATAGAAATAACAGGTTGAAAAATTTACTTCAATTAAAAACACCTGAAGTAATTATTAGGAACGAAAAACGTATGCTCCAGGAAGCTGTTGATGCTCTATTAGACAATGGTAGACATGGAAGAGCAATAACCGGAGCTGGAAATAGACCATTAAAATCTTTAAGTGATATGCTTAAAGGTAAAGGTGGTAGATTTAGACAAAACCTATTAGGTAAAAGGGTTGACTATTCAGGAAGGTCTGTCATTGTTGTTGGTCCTGAATTAAAATTAGATCAATGCGGTATTCCTAAAAAAATGGCTTTAACTCTGTTTGAACCATTTATTATAAGGCATCTTAAAGATCGTGGTTTTGTACATACTGTTAGAAGTGCTAAAAAAATGATTGAGCGTGGAGAGCATGCTGTTTGGGATATATTAGAAGAAGTTACTAATGGACACCCTATCATGTTAAACCGTGCTCCAACATTGCATAGATTAAGTATTCAGGCTTTTAATCCTGTTCTTATTGAAGGTTCTGCTTTAAGAATACATCCTTTGGTCTGTACTGCTTATAATGCTGACTTTGATGGAGACCAAATGGCTGTTCATATTCCATTATCATATGCAGCACAGCTTGAAACTAAGCTTCTTATGCTTTCTCCTAATAATATTTTTTCACCTTCAAATGGTAAGCCAATCGCTACTCCATCTCAGGATATTACGCTAGGTGCTTATTTCTTGACAATCGTAAATGAAGTAAAGAAAAAATATAAAACTTATTCAGGATATTTTGAGGTATTAACAGCGTGGGATAGCGGTATTATAGATATTCATGAGTTAGTTAATATACCTAACCCTGATTATGGTAAAGATACCATATGGGGAGATAAAAAAGGTAAATATATTACGACTTCAGTAGGTAGATGCATATTTAATGAGGTATGGCCTGATCAACTTGGTTTTTATAATAAACCAACTAATAAAAAGATATTAACTACATTAGTTAGTGATTGCTATATTGAGGTTGGTCATAAGATTACTATTGAAGTTCTTGATAAATTGAAAGCCATGGGGTATCAATATGCTACCGTATCAGGCTATACTATCTCGATTGCAGATATAAAAGTTCCTAGGAGCAAAGAAAAAGAGATTGAATTATCAAGAGCTAAGGTCGAAAAAATTGAGAAACAGTTTACTAAAGGTATTATAACTAAAGGTGAACGTACAAATAAAATTCTTGATACATGGACTAAAGTTTCCAATAAAGTTGCTGATGAACTCATCGCAACATTAGAAAAAGGTACTGTTAAGGATGGCGAAATAAATCCTGTCTATGCAATGCTTGACTCTGGTGCTCGTGGTAGTAGGGATCAGATTAGACAGCTTGGTGGTATGCGTGGTTTAATGGCGAAACCATCTGGAGAAATTATAGAGCGACCAATTCTTTCCAATTTTAGAGAAGGATTGAGTGTTCTGGAGTATTTTATAAGTACTCATGGTGCCAGAAAAGGTCTTGCTGATACAGCACTTAAAACTGCTGACTCAGGATATATGACAAGAAAATTAGTTGATGTTTCTCAAGATGTTATTTGTAAAGAAGAAGATTGTGGAACTACGAACTCTATAACAGTTTCACCTATCATAGATAGCGGTGAAGTTATTGTTCCTATTGAGGATCGTATTTTTGGTCGTTACTGTGCGAAAGATATACCTTTAAAAGGTAAAAGAGGTGAATTTATTGTTAGAGCAAATGAATATATCACTGATGAAATTGCTGCTAAAATAGCTGAAAATAACATTGAAGAAGTAGCTATCAGATCACCATTGACATGTGAATGTGATTATGGAATTTGTATAAAATGTTACGGTAAAAATTTGGCTTCAAACAGAATGGCTCAAATTGGAGATGCTTTAGGTATTATAGCAGCCCAGTCAATCGGTGAACCTGGTACTCAGTTAACTATGCGTACTTTTCATATTGGTGGTACTGCTTCATCTGCAATGCAGCAGTCCAGCATTAAGGCTATCAGTTCTGGTAAAATACGTTTCGGGGGCAATGTTCGATTTGTAGAGGATCAAGAAGGTGTTAGAAAAGTAGTTAAGGGTGGAAATATAAGTATTATTGGCACAAAGAGCGTTATTCTTGCTAAACACGAACTTGTAATCGGTGCTACTATTTTCTTCAATGAAAATGACAAAGTAAAAAAAGATGATCTAGTTGCTAAATGGGATCCATTTAATGTTCCAATTATATCTGAAGTTTCAGGAAGAGTTGAATACAGAGATTTAATCGATGGCATTACGCTGAGTCGTGAACTTAGAAGTAGTGGTATTGAAGAAGTAATTGTAATGGAGCATAGAGAAGATCTACATCCTCAGATTGTAGTTTTTGGTGAAGAAGATGAAGTTCTTGATCATCAGCCGTTACCATCCAGTGCACATATCATGGTCAAAGAAAATGATATGATTGAACCAGGTACAGTTATGGCTAGATTGCCTCGTCAGTTATCTAAGAACAAGGATATTACCGGTGGTCTTCCAAGAGTTGCAGAGTTGTTTGAAGCTAGAAGACCAAAAGAAATAGCAGAAATAGCAAGAATGTCAGGTAGAATTGATATTGGCAAAATGGGTAGAGGAAAAATCCAGATTTTAATTTATGACCTTGATGATCCGACATTAATTGAAGAACACTCTATTCCTGCTAATAAGCATTTAACTGTAAGAAAGGGTGATATTGTAATCAAAGGTCAAAAGATCAGCGAAGGTTCAATTGTTCCTCATGATTTACTTGAAATTTGTGGACCGCGTGAGCTTCAAAAATATTTAGTAAATGAAGTTCAGATGGTATATAGATCTCAGGGTGTTGAGATTAATGATAAACATATTGAAATTATCACTAAACAAATGTTGCAGAAAGTTAGAATTTCTGAATCAGGAACATCATCGTACTTACCAGGTGAGCAAGTAGATAAAAGAAGTTTTATCAAAGAAAATATCAGAGTTGCTCAGAATGGTGGTACACCTGCTGAAGCTGATCCAGTTTTACTTGGTATCACAAAAGCCTGTCTTGAAAGCAAAAGTTTTATTTCAGCAGCTTCATTCCAGGATACAACAAGAATTTTAACTGATGCATCCACTTTAGGTAAAATTGATAAGTTGCGTGGTTTTAAAGAAAATGTTATTACAGGACACTTGATACCAGCAGGAACAGGTTGCGATGATTACATTAATCTTAGAGTAAGAAAACTTGCAAATGAAATTGAGCCTGAATTTACAAGTAGTGATGACGATGAAGTTCTTACTATTGAAGAAACAGCGGCAAAGGAAAAAGCGGAGCAAATTTTAGCGATTAATGAAGAAAATTAAGAAAAAAATTTGTATAAACCCAAAAATAAAGTAGATTAAAGCTCTTTATATTGATGTAAGAAAAAATACAGGTGAAATGATATGCCAACAATTAATCAGTTAGTTAGATATGGCAGAAAGAAAAAAGTTAAAAAAGTAAAAGCACGTGCTTTAGAAGCATGTCCTCAGCGTAGGGGTATTTGTACACAGGTTACAACTAGAACTCCAAAGAAACCTAACTCAGCTTTGAGAAAAATAGCTAGAGTTCGTTTAACAAACGGCGAAGAAATCACAGCTTATGTTGGCGGCGAAGGACATAATTTACAGGAACACTCTGTTGTATTAGTTAAGGGTGGTCGTGTAAGGGACTTACCAGGTGTACGTTACCATATAGTACGTGGTGCTTTGGATAGTCTTGGAGTTGACGGACGCAAGAGAAGTCGTTCTAAGTACGGAGCAAAAAAACCTAAAAAATAGTTTTTTTAGATAATTTATTTTAACTTAAATCTGTCGTTATCGTATTGCTAGATGACGACAGATTTATTGTCGTATATGAAGGAAGTTTTTTAAGGATAATTAAGATGAGAAGACATAAAGCAGTCAAAAGAGAAATAATTCCTGATGTTAAATACAATAGTGAGTTAGTGGCTCGTTTAATCCATACTATTATGGAAAGAGGAAAAAAATCCACAGCTCAAGGAATTGTATATGGAGCATTCGACGAAATTAAAAAGAAAAAAAAGGATATGGAACCTCTAGAAGTTTTTATACAGGCTTTAGAGAATGCTAAGCCTAGACTTGAAGTAAAAAGTCGTAGAGTTGGTGGAGCAACATATCAGGTGCCTATTGAAGTTCCAACAGATAGACAGGTCGCTCTTGCATTACAATGGATAGCAGGATTTGCAAGATCAAGAAAAGGTATTCCAATGCGTCAAGGTCTCGCAACAGAGCTTTTAGATGCTTTTGAAAATACTGGTTCAACTATTAAGAAAAAAGATGATACTCACAAGATGGCTCAGGCTAATAAAGCTTTTGCGCATTATCGTTGGTAATCACAGGTGAGTAGTAGTTATTATGGCTAAGAATATTGGAAAAAATAAAAAATTTAATGAAGCGCAAGGGCGTAAAGTCGCACTAGCTAATGTACGTAATATTGGGGTTATAGCACATATTGATGCAGGGAAAACTACTACTACAGAGCGCATATTATATTATACCGGAGTTAATTATAAAATTGGTGAAGTACATGAAGGTACAGCAACCATGGACTGGATGGTTCAGGAACAGGAAAGAGGAATTACAATTACATCTGCTGCTACAACATGTATGTGGAAAGAACACAAACTGAATTTAATTGATACTCCAGGACACGTTGATTTTACAGCAGAAGTTGAAAGATCATTGAGAGTTTTAGACGGTGCAGTTGGTGTGTTTTGCGCGGTAGGAGGAGTACAGCCTCAATCTGAAACTGTATGGCGCCAAGCTAAAAAATATAATGTACCACTAATCGCATTTGTTAATAAGATGGACAGAACAGGTGCTGACTTTCAAAAAGTTGTAACTGATATCAGAACTAAATTAAATGTTACTGCTGTTCCAGTTCAGTTACCAATTGGTGCGGAAGGTGATTTTGCAGGCGTTATCGACATTATAGAAGATAAAGCAATTTATTTTGATGGAGATGAGTTTGGAGCGACTATAAGAGTTGAAGATGTTCCTGAATCACATAAAGATGAAGTTGCAGATGCAAAAGCATATTTAGTTGAATGTGTTTCTGAGTATAATGAAGAAATGATGGAAAAATATCTTGAAGATATTCTACCTTCAAATGAAGAAATTAAAAAATCTATGAGAGAAGCTGTCATAAAGGGGAGACTTGTTCCTGTTTTATGCGGAACAGCTTTTAAAAATAAAGGTGTTCAGCCGCTTCTTGATGCTATAATTGATTATTTACCTTCACCTGTTGATATATGGGATATTGAAGGGACAGATCCAAGAACAGAAGAGAAAAAGACAGTTCATGTCGGAGATTCTCAACCTTTTGCTGCATTAGTTTTTAAAATTGTTAATGATCCATATGTCGGAAAATTAAGTTATTTTAGACTTTATTCTGGTGTAGCTGAAACAGGAATGACCATTTATAATCCTCGTACTAGAAGAAACGAAAGATTTGGACGTCTTCTTCAAATGCATGCAAACACCAGAGAAGAAAAACAAGCTATATTTAGTGGTGATATTGCAGCTGCAGTAGGCCTCAAGAATGTTACTACAGGTGATACGTTATGCAGTAATAATTGTGAGATTGTATTAGAGTCAATGAATTTTCCGGATCCTGTAATGTCGATAGCAATAGAGCCTAAAACTGCACCTGACAGAGATAAACTTTACGCAGCTTTGGCTGCTTTATCTGATGAAGATCCAACTTTTAGAATTAAGAGTGATGAGGAAACAGGTCAGACAATTATTGCTGGAATGGGTGAATTACATTTAGATATTATTAAAGATAGATTATTTCGAGAATTTAAAGTTGAAGCTAACTCTGGTGCACCTCAGGTTGCTTATAGAGAGTCAATTACGAAAGAAGCTGATGCTGATGCAAAATTTGTAAAGCAATCAGGTGGTCACGGACAATACGGTCATGTAATTATACACATAACCCCTAAAGGACGTGGACATGGAGTAACTATAGAGAGTAAAGTTACCGGTGGACGTATTCCTAAAGAATATATAAAACCAACAATAAAAGGTATAAGTGAAGCTACACAATCTGGGATATTGGCTGGATATCAATTAACTGATTTTCATGTAGATATTCTTGATGGATCACACCATCCGGTTGACTCATCAGAGCTAGCTTTCAAAGTTGCAGGTTCTATGGCATTTAAACAAGCTGCAAAAAAAGCTGAACCTGTAATTTTAGAACCTGTAATGAAAATAGAAATAGTAACACCAGAAGGTTCTATGGGAGATATCATTGGCGATATTTCTAGTAGACGCGGTAATGTTGTTGAACTAAACACTACTGAAAATGAAACGAAAATTTGCTCACATGTTCCGCTAGCTGAAATGTTTGGTTATGCAACAGCTATACGGTCAATTTCAAAAGGCAGAGCATCGTATTCAATGGAGCCTTCTCATTTTGTAAAAGTACCAACTAATGTTCAGAAACAAATTGTGGAGAAAAATCAATGAGTGCTAAAACAACAACAGCAACAAAACAAAAACAGAGAATTAGAATTCGCTTACAGGCTTTCGATCATAGAATTTTAGACAAATCTGTAAAAGATATTGTTAATACAGCTAAAAGAACTGGTGCCGTTGTAGCAGGACCAATTCCAATGCCAACAAAAATCGAAAGAATTACTGTTAACCGCTCACCGCACGTTAACAAAAAAGCAATGGAACAGTTCGAAACAAGAACTCATAAACGCCTATTGGATATTATTAATCCTACAGGTAAAACAGTAGATGAACTTAAAAAGTTAAATTTACCTTCAGGGGTAGATATATCAATAAAAGTCGGCTTCTAAGTCGATTATTAACCGGCACCAATTCCAAAATGGTATGTGCCTTAAGGAGAAAAGATGAAAGGTTTAATTGGGAAAAAAATTGGTATGACCCAGCTTTATGATGAAAAAGGTAAAGTTACTCCGGTAACTGTTATCGAAGCTGGTCCATGTACAGTAATTGACCAAATGACCCAAGAGCGTAATGGCTATTCAGCATTACAATTAGGTTATGGTTCTAAAAAAGCTAAAAATGTAAGCAAGGCTGTTAAAGGTCATTGTGCAAAAAGTGGTTTAGAAGAAAATCCACCCAAAATTATTAGAGAAATAAGAAATCAAGAAGATTCAGATGCTGAAGCAGGTTCTGTATTAACAGTTGAACAATTCAGCGAGAACGAATTTGTTGATGTAAGTGGAACTACAAAGGGACGCGGTTTTCAAGGTGTTGTAAAGCGTTATAACTTTGGTGGTGGCCGTTATTCTCATGGTGGTGGTTGGAAAAGAAAACCTGGTTCAATCGGACAATGTGAATCACCTGCACACGTAGACAAAGGTAGAAAAATGCCGGGTCATATGGGTACTGCTAAACGTACAATTCAGAATTTAAAAATCGTTCGTATTGATAAAGCAGACAATCTTATTTTTATTAAGGGTGCTATTCCTGGTCCTAACGGGGGAATTGTTATTGTACGTTCCGCTATTAAGAAAACTTTAGCGTAACGAAGGAATAATGAATTATGAAAAATAATATACAAGTTGTTGATAAGAATGGTGGTCCTGTTAGAGAGTTTGTTGTAGATTCTAAATATATTGAACTTGAAAAGGGCGAACAGGCTGTTCATGATGTTGTTGTTGCATACAGAGCCGGATTAAGAGCAGGTACAGCTTCTACTAAAAACCGTGCTAATGTAAAAGGCGGCGGAGCTAAACCTTATAGACAGAAAGGAACAGGTAGAGCAAGAGCAGGTACACCTACGAGTCCAATATGGCGTGGCGGTGGAGTTGCATTCGGACCAAAACCTAGAACTTTTTTCAAAAAGGTTAATAAAAAAGTTAGAAGACTTGCTTTGAAAAGAGCTTTTTCCGAAAAAGTTAATGAGGCATCAGTGCATATAATTGATAATTTTGATCTAGCTGATCATAAAACAAAAAATGCTATAGATATTCTTAATAACTTAAAACTGAATAAAAAAGTTTTAATTGTTGTTAAAGATTATACTGATGAAGTACTAAAAGCTACTGGTAATATTCCTAATGCGCTTTTGATAAAAGAATCTTCTGTAAACGTATATCAGTTACTATTATGTAATGACATTTTATTTTCTGAAGATGCAATTAAAGAATTTGTAACCAGATTGTAAACGGGAGTGTAAATAAAATGTTAAATCCTTATTCAGTGATTGAAACCATACTTGTAAGTGAAAAGAGTATGGATCTGAAAGATGCTAATAAATATGTCTTTAAGGTAAATAAAAGTGCATCTAAAATTGATATCGCTCATGCTGTCGAAAAAATATATGACGTTAAAGTTAAAGACGTTAATGTAATGATTCGTAAAGGGAAACCTAAACGTATGGGTAGAAGATCTGTTAAACAAGGATATACTGCATCAGCTAAACGTGCAATTGTCACTTTATCAGATGGTAGTATTGACGTAATATAAGAGTATAAATTAAGTCGAAAGACTGTTAAAATATTTAAGGTGGTAACTTATGGCTCTTAAAAAATATAGACCGGTTACAAGAAGTCTTCGCCAGATGACGGTTTTGGATTATGCTGAAATAACAGCAACTAAACCAGAAAAATCGCTCACTAAAGGCAAGAAAAGTACCGGTGGTAGAAATAATAACGGCCGCATAACAACAAGATTTAGAGGAAGCGGAAATAAAAGAAAATATCGTTTAATTGATTTCAGAAGAAATAAAGATGGTATTCCAGCTAAGGTTCAGAGCATCGAGTATGATCCGAACAGAAGTGCAAATATTGCTTTATTAGCATATGCAGATGGCGAAAAACGCTATATTTTAGCTCCATTGAAAATACAAGTCGGTGATAAGCTGATGAGTGGTGTTGATGCTGAAATAAAACCTGGTAATGCTAAGAAATTGAAAAATATACCTGTTGGTGTAAATATTCATAATATTGAATTAACACCTGGTTGCGGAGCTAAATTAGTTCGTTCTGCCGGACAGGTTGCTCTTCTTAGAGCTAAAGAAGGAAAATATGCACAGGTTAAATTGCCAAGTGGTGAAGTAAGATTAATCAATGTTGAATGCATGGCTACAATTGGTCAGGTTGGAAATATTGAAAAAATGAAAGTAAATCTTGGTAAAGCAGGTAAATCACGTTATCTAGGCAGAAGACCTCACGTTAGAGGTGTAGCTATGAACCCGGTTGACCATCCAATGGGTGGTGGCGAAGGTAAAACAAGTGGTGGTGGACATCCACAATCACCATGGGGACAGCTAGCTAAAGGTAAAAAGACTAGAAGCAAGAAAAAAGCTTCAAATAAATTTATCATCGAACGCAGGAGAAAAAGATAAATGTCTAGATCAATTAAAAAAGGTCCATTCGTTGATGGTCATCTTTTGAAAAAAGTTGAAAAAATGAATAAGACTACAGCCAAAAGGCCTATAAAAACATGGTCAAGAAGATCTATGATTATGCCTGATTTTGTGGGACATACTTTCAATGTTCATAATGGTAAAACATTTGTTACTGTATTTGTTACTGAAAATATGGTTGGACATAAATTAGGTGAATTTTCTATAACACGTCGTTTCAAATTACATGGTGTTATAAGCGGTAAATAATAAATAGATTTATCATTTTATATAAAAAGCCCTGAACTCTATAGATATATGAGTTCAGGGCTTTTATTATTATATTAATGAATGAAGAAAAATCTAAACTTAAAATTTATGTTTTAATATTTTCTGTTGCCCTAGCAATAAGAATTATTATGATTTTACTAGCTTATAATCTTGGAAATAGTTATTTATCTTCTGATTCACATGATTATATTAGATTAGCTGATGGCATAATTTCTAATCATATCTACGGCATAAACCAGCCAGAAATATTTAGAGTACCAGGGTATCCTGTAATTATTTCATTTTTTATTTTAATATTTAATAAGTTCTTTTTAATCTCTCTGTTGATTTTTCAGGCAATAGTTGATTCTCTAACCTGTATTTTAGTTTATAAATTATCGAATTTAATATTTTGGAATAATAAGGCTTCGAATAAGAGTTCAATTTTAGCCAGTCTTTTTCAGGTCATTTCTATTTTGGCAATTGTTTATACTTCAAAGATATTATCTGAAACTATTTTTACCTTTCTAGTTATTTTAACTCTATTTTTACTACAGCGATTAGTAACTAAGCTAAAATATGAAAAACAAAAAATTAGGTATAGATCTATAATAATTATCAGTTTTTTGTCATCTATTCTTTGTTATATAAGATTTATTTTTTTTCCTTTATCTATTTTTCTGATTATCATTGTTTACTGTTTTAGTAGAAAAATCAGAATACTAATTTTGGGTATTATAATTATTATTGGCTGTATTGGGATTTGGTGTATTCGAAATTATGAAGTTGCTAATTATCCAGGATTTTCATCAGTTTCTAATATTTTACTATATCGCTACAATGCTTGTGCTGTTGAATCTGTAAAAAATAATAGATCATATGATACACAGCAAAAGATATTTGATGCTAATTTGAAAAAATATCCTTCCCAGGCGAAGCAGGCAGAATTTTCGAAAAATCATGGTATGAAGATTCTCACTGAAAATCCTGTATTGTATTTAAATTTACATCTTAGAGGAGATGTAAAAACTCTTTTTCCTGCAATTGGCGAATTGTATAAAATGCTGGGATATAAAATTGGAAGTAGTGGAACTCTTGCAATAATAAATTCAAAAGGTTTGTATGCAGGTGTTAAACACTATTTTTCGGGTAATCTTCATCTGTTTTTCTATGCAATACCTGTAATAATTTTTCTTTTTCTGAAATATCTAGCATTTCTTTTAGCATTTATTTACATCTTTTTTACGAAAAATAATACTGGTAATGGAAAACTAATGCATCTTATTTATTTAATAATTATTTTATATTTCCTTCTAATACCAGGACCTGCAGCTACGCCTAGATTTAGAGTTCCTGTAGAATCGTTATTAAACATATATTCAGCATTTGGTTTTATTCTTCTTTTTAATAAAATTATATACTCAAAGATTAAGAAGAAACTTGTTTCGTAATGATGCAGTAATTATTAAATTTAAATTGAAAATATTCATGATACTCAATGTTAAAACCATCAATATGACCTATTAAATTAGCCAGCTCTTCCATGTCATAATATTTCTTATGATCTAAAATTTCTTTTTCTGAAATAATGTGTAATTTGAAAGCTAAAAACTCCAACACGGGTTGAGCTCTTTTGCTTGGAACCGTAAGCAATAATTTTCCTCCGGGTTTTAGTATCCTATATATTTCTTCAGTTATTTCTTTTGGTTTATCTAAATGTTCTAATACTGCCAGCATTGTAACAATATCAAATGAAGAATCATCATAAGGTAATTTATCACTAAGTTTTAGTTTTTTTGTTATTATTTTTTTACCATTATATTCAGGTACTTTGAAATCTATACCAACACCCAGATCTATATATTTTTCTACCTGATTTAAAAATTTATGATTATACCCGCAGCCAATATCCATCAAATGACAGTTTTTAATATTTTTTATTGTTGAGACTATTTTACTTCTTCTATAAAACCTTAGGAGTGGCTCAAGCAAAGGTTCTTTAAATACAATTTTATCATATCCGAAGAAATTAATTATGACAGCAATGAAAATACATATCAGCGTATTTAGCAGATAGAAAATACCTATTGTAGCTAAAAAATAAAACAGAACGATTCTTATGAAAATTGAAATAAATGTGACTAAATGAAATTTGATTAATTTACTTAAGAAGTTGGCTTTGGTTTTAAAATTTTGCTGCCATGTAATTTTTGAATGTAAAATAAAGGCGAAAAGAAGAGCTAGTTCAATACTTATAATATTCGCTATATTTAAATTTTGAAATTCCTGTATATTTAAAGAACTTACCATAGCCCACATTATAAGTATCTGAAATAAAGCTATTATTGAACCGTTAATAATATATTTAATGGTTTTAGCTGAATAGGTGGAGTTGTATTTCCATATACACCAGGCAGCTCTTAAGCCATCTTTGAAGCCTATCTTTTTGCCTTCGTTATATGTTCGCCCATAATATGAAATACCTATTTCATAAATTCTTACATCTTGAGTTTTCGCAAGTGCCGCTATTTTTGCTGTAACTTCAGGCTCAATGCCAAATCTATTTTCTTCTAAATGTAGATTTTTTATGATGGAGCTTCTGAAGACCTTATAGCAGGTTTCCATATCGGTAAGATTTAAATCACTGAACATATTTGACATTAATGTAAGAATTTTATTTCCTATGCTATGCCAAAAATAAAGAATACGACGAGCATTTTGTCCTGCAAATCTAGATCCATACACTACATCTGCCTGATTATTAAGTATTGGAGTTATTAATTTTGTATATTCATTAGGATCATATTCTAAATCGGCATCCTGAACTATCACTATATCTCCGGAGCAATTTGAATAACCTGTTTTTAAAGCAGCTCCTTTTCCTCTGTTCTCTTTATGTAAAAATATTTTAATATTTTTAGCTTTATAAGAGTTAAGCAGCTCTCTTGTTCCGTCTGTTGAATAGTCATCAACAATGATAATTTCTTTTTCAATATTATTTGGAAGGGGAGCATTTTGAACTTTAGCCACTATCTCATCTAAAGTATTAATTTCGTTATATACAGGTATTACAATAGAAAGCTTCATTAATTATTGCCCGTAAAATTATAAATATTATCCTAAAATACTAATTATATAATAATAAGTTGGAATGTCAGTATAAAAGATAATTAATGTCCTGATCTGTTAACTTTCTGAAGGTAGAACTATGTTCTACAATACCATTAAAAAGATTTTGTTTTTTCTTTTGTAAATTCAATATTTTTTCTTCAATGGAGTTTTTAACCACAAGCTTTATTGTTGTAACCTGATTTTTCTGTCCAATTCTATGTGTTCTATCTGTAGCCTGTGCTTCTACAGAAGGATTCCACCATGGATCATAGATGATAACAGTATCTGCTCCTGTTAAATTTAAACCTGTACCGCCGGCTTTAAGGCTAAGTAGAAATAAGTTGATACTTTTATCTTTATTAAATCTATTAACTTTAGCTAATCTGTTTTTTGTTTGTCCATCTAAATATTCATAAGAAATATTTTGTTCATCACACCATTTACGAATTATTGATAACAATGACGTAAACTGACTAAAAATAAGCGGTCTATGCCCACTATCTATTGTTTCAAAAATAACTTCCTGAAGTAATTCCATTTTAGCTGATTCTTCAACTTCATTATTAATTATTTCAGGTAAAAGCTTTGGGTGACAGCATAATTGACGTAGTCTTAATAGGGAAGTTAATACATCGAATCTGGATAATTTTCCTTTGAAAAATGATTTACACTTAACTTGTCCTTCATAAAGTATTTTGTCATAAAGTTTTTGCTGTTTCTGTGACATTTCACATAGAAGAATTTGTTCAACTTTATCAGGAAGTTGTTCTACATCTTTTTTATGCCTACGTAGAATAAAAGGAGCAATTCTTTGTGCAAGTTCATTTTGTTTTTCTAAATCATCTTCAATCTTTGAATAATTAGCATTAAAAGAATCCTTTGTTCCCAACATCCCAGGATTTAAAAAATCGAAAATCGACCATATATCCTGTGGAGAGTTTTCTAACGGTGTACCTGTTAAAACTATACGATGTTTAGCTTCAATTGACTTACAAACTCTTGAGTTAATAGTTGCCGGATTTTTAATATGCTGAGCTTCATCTAATATTAATAAATCAAAATTTAATTTGTTATATTCATCAATATCACGTTTTATTAAAGCATAAGATGTGATAATAAGTTCAAACTTAGATATATCCTTAAATAGTGATGTTCTGTTTGGACCATTAATTAACAGAGTTTTAAGATTAGGAGTAAATGTAGCTGCTTCATGAAGCCAGTTTTCAGTTAAACTTGTAGGACATACAACAATACATTTAATACTATTTTTTGATTTAAATTTTAATTTATTAATAAAAGCAAGAGCTTGAATTGTTTTACCTAACCCCATTTCATCGGCAAGTATAATATTGAAATTTTCGCTTATCATTGTTTCCATCCAGACGACAGATTCTTTTTGATAATTTCTTAATACACCTTTGAATTGATTACTAACTGCTTTAGTTGCAATTTTTTCTTCTTTATTTATCTGTTTTGAATCTTTATCTAATTTTATAGAAAGATTTTTCCACTGTTTTGGAATTAATCCTGGAATATTTTCTGCAGATTTAATCCAGTAAAGTATACTTCCTGTTGGTATTTTGAATGTATTTTTAGATCTTGAGCTTGCACTGATTACATTTTGGAATTTTTTAATGAATGAATGTAATTCATTAGGAATCTTTAATATTTTGTTATTTGGTGTAATAATAAATGTTCTATTTTTATTGATAGATTTAATGAGCTCTTTTATATATAATCTGTTTTCTTCAGGTTCAATAATATATTTCAGCTGAATCTGTGAACTGCTTTCTACAGGATTTGTGCATATTAACTTAACCTCGGGAAGACCTGAAAGTAGTAATTTTCCGGCATTTGTATTAAAACGTAAATTTATATTTGAATTTGAACTCCACTTAGGAAGTATCTTTTCCATCAAAAAGCCAATTGATTCAATATCATTAATAAAAAATGAAGAGTTATCAGAGTCCATGTTTTCCTGTTTGAACCCAAAACTACATAGTTCATTTATGATGTTTCTTTCTGCTCTTTTATCACGTTCCCAAAATGTATTACCAGATATAGATAGCCTACTATTACTATTAGAGATAATATTCTCATCATACTTAAAAATTAATTTAATTCTTAATATATTTTCTTCTTCAAAATCGATTAAAAATTCAGATGTTAGTGGTGGCTTTTTGAGCTCATAGGTTTTTCCAGTAATATGTTTTAGAGGTAGTTCTGCATCTTTATTAACCGGTTTGTTGGATAATAAAAATTTTCTTAGCCATATTAAATCTACAACTGCAGGTATCCACCAGTATTCACCTTTTATACCTATCCACATTCCAGTTTTTCCAAAAATCAAAGATGCATTTTTTATTGGCAGCAAATTACCATCAATTAATAAACCGGGTATTTTAAAATTCTCATCGCTTTCTGTCGCAACAGTTACAATTTCAGCATGAGTTTTATGTATAATAATTTGATTCTTGTTGAAAAAGAAGTTTTGAAAGCCAATTAAACTGTGAAAAAGCTCGGACATTATATCTGATTTTAGGGAAAAACCTGAACCGTCAGCCTCTGCAAATTGTGAGAGAAACCGTATAATCTGTCTTGACTGAGAATTAAAATCTGTAATTTTTAGTGTGCTGGCTGCTTTATCTTCATCAAATCTTATCTGTCTTAATTTATTAATATTGCCTATATATTCATGTTTATTTATTGTTAATTTGACATTTATATTGCAATGCTCCCAGACGCTTGCTGCATTTGGAAAGCTATTTTTTGAATATAAATAAAGCTTTGCAGAAAATTTAGGAGGCGGAACATAAGTTGGATTTATAGCTTTTGAGGATTTGTTTTCCTCTTTCACTTCTATTTTTTTACTTTCTGCTGCAAGTTTATTTCTGTATAGTTGATAGTGTAAATAAGAGGCTATGTCTTCACTTGAAATCTCGGAATATTTTTTGTCTTTAATTTTACTGTTAATGTTTAAAATATTGGTTTTTATAAGTTGATCTTTAGCCTTTTTTACTATGAAGTGAGTATTTTTATCAACAGTATAGCAAGCTAGAATTGCTTCATCATTTAGTAACTTTGTAGCAGTTCTAAAAGTTTCTTTACTTACATTATCTTGTATATTTTTCTGAATCATAATATTGTAAACTTTTCATTAAGTTTAATGCCAAAGGGAAAGTATAAACTTATTATTACCTTTATACAAAGAAGGAAATTAAAATTTATGCGTTTTGATGAGCTTAAAAATAAATATATCCATTTCGTAGGCTGTAGCGGTATAGGTATGGCTGGCTTAGCCTTTATCCTGCTTGAATTAAAAAACAGTGTTTCAGGATCGGATATTATATATAACAAAAGTAGTAAAATTCTTGAAGAGCATGGAATGAAAATTTTTATCAGTCATAATTCTGTAAATTTACCGTATATTAATGATTCATCAGTAAATAAGAAAGATTGTATAGTTATATATTCTTCTGCAATTGATAATGAAAACATCGAAATTAAGCAGGCTTTAGCAGATAATGTAAAATGTTATAAGCGCGGCAAGTTTCTTAGTAAGATTTCGTCCTGTTATGATAACGTTATTTCAATTGCAGGTTCACATGGAAAAACTTCAGTAACAGCAATCATTACAGAAATATTAAAGAAAAGCAATAAATATAATCCTGGGTATTTTATCGGAGGTTATCCTGTTTCGTACGAAAAGAATGCTTCATTGGGCGATGGTCGAATATTTATAACTGAAGCTGATGAAAGTGATTTATCATTTACTCACTTAAACTCTGATATTGGCATTATTCTGAATATAACTGAAGATCATTCCTGGAGTATTGGAGGATCTAAAAAACTTATAGATGGTTTTAGTCTATTTGCTAAAAAATCAGACAAATTACTATTAGGAGCTAATAATATTTCAGCAGAATTCTTAAATAGACTCGAACAGGAAAAAACTAAAATAATAGAACGAAAAAACTATGATCATTTGTTAGGTGATAAAATAATTGGTTTTCAAAGAGAGAATATAGCTACTGCTGTTAACGTTGCTGAATTTTTAGGTGTTAACACCAAAGATGCAGTGAATATTGCACTCAGTTTTAGAGGTGTTGATAGAAGAATGAGTATAAGATATAAATCTGATGATTTTTTAATAATTGAAGATTATGCACATCATCCTTTAGAAATTAAATCTGTTTTAGCCACATTGAAAAAGAAATATAATGCAGATATTCAGGTAGTTTTTCAACCTCATAGATACTCGAGATTTTTATACTATTTTGATGATTTTTGCAGTGAGCTTGATGAAGCTGAATATGTTTTTATACTGCCGGTTTTTGCCGCATGGGAAAAACAGAATGACTGTAAAAGTTTGACTGATAAGTTTACTGAAAAACTTAATGCTAAATCAGAATATTTAAATAAAACATGGCAGGAATTAGCAAAATATATTCTTGGTAAAACTAAAAGAAAAGGTGTACTACTGTTGTTGGGAGCAGGTGATATTTCTAAATTGACTCCAGAGCTTCTAAAATTGCTTAATAAATGAGCAATTTAAATGTTTTTCCAGCCTTAAGATTTTTTCTGTTTGTTTAATTATTAATATGAGATTATTATAAATCATTAAATTGTTATGATGATTTAGCCATCTGGTCAAACCACTAGACACCAGTCACTAACCACCAAATACTAATTCAATTATCAGGGTTTATATGAAAAAGCAAATTTTAGAGGAAAAGTTGTTTTGCTGCGAATTTAAAAGTGAAATTTCTTATGCTGAATTTATAAATGAACTTTTAGCTGCTACCGATCTTCATTGCTGTGTGCAAACTAATATTGATACAAATGATACAACATATACTGCGTATTCAGATTCAGAGAGCGAAATAAATAAAATAGAAAGTTTTCTGATAAATAAAATAAATGAATGGAAGGATTATGATGTGAAATGTACTAATCCTACTATTTTTGACATAAAGAAAGAAGATTGGACAGAGGTCTGGAAACGCTATTTTAAGATTCAAAAAATTACACCTAATTTGGTAATTAAAGCGAGCTGGCTGGAATATGACAGAGTTGGCGATGAGAAAATAATTGAAATAGATCCAGGTATGAGTTTTGGAACCGGGAGTCATGAAACAACGCAGTTTTGTATGAAAGCAATTGAATCATTGGCAAAAACAGATTACTCCTCGCTTATTGATGCTGGATGTGGATCCGGAGTTTTGACTATTGCTGCTAAAATGTTTGGTTTCAAACCTATATATGCATTTGATTATGATGAAGACTCTATTGAATCTTCAAAAGACAATTTTGAACGAAATAGTGTGAATTTAGAGGAAATAGATATCTGCGCTGCTGATATAGCAGAATATGAACCACATAGAACTTTTGATATTGTTATAGCAAATATTATTTCACAAATATTGACCAAGAATAGTGAAAAACTTCTGTCATGGATTAGACCGGGCGGATGTTTAGTTTTAGCCGGTATTTTAAGAACAGAATATGATAAGTTTAGAAACTTATTTATTACGAACGATACAGTTGAAATTTTTTCGCACACAGAAAGAGACTGGACAGGTGGAGTTTTTTATAAGAAGCTTCATAAAGATGATAATAGAACATTTAATATTTTTAATAATTTTGAATAGATATGAATAGGAGATTATAAAATGGCTGAAAATATGAGTTTGTTAAATAGTAAATTGGATTTTTATATGGATTTTTCAAGAATGAACTATTCCAGTGAAGATTTGAAAATAGTAAAAGATAGAATCCCTTCAGTTCATGCTGAAATGCAGAAAATAGAATCGGGTGAAATAAAAAATCCTGATGAAAATAGACAGGTAACACATTTTACTGATAGAATTTCATATCCTAAAGAACAGTTATTTCAGGATGTTATTGATTTTTCTGAAGATATTAGGAGTGCTAAAATAAAAGGAAGTACCGGAAAGAAAATTGAACATGTAATTATTAACGGTATTGGCGGTTCGGCTTTAGGACCACAGTTAATGCAGTTTGCTATCAATGGACCGTACTGGAATGAACTTTCAGAAGAAAAAAGAAATGGATATCCTAGAATTTACTTTTTGGACAATACTGATTCTGCCGGAGTTTCTGATGTGCTATATGCAATTGATCTAGAAAAAACACTGATGGTTAATATTTCGAAATCAGGCGGAACGCAGGAAACAAAAAATAATATATTTGGAATAGCAGAAGAATACGAAAAAGCCGGTTTAGAGTATGCTAAACACGCATGTTGTATTACGATGGAAGGCAGTCAGCTTGATGAGAAAGCACATGCAGAAAACTGGCTTAAAATATTTCCAATGGCTGAGTCAATTGGCGGACGTACGAGTGAAACAAGTATTGTAGGACATCTACCTGCCGCTTTAGCAGGCGTGGATTTTGCTGCTTTTATTCAGGGTGCAGCAGAAATGGATACTTGGACTCGTGAGCCTAATTTAGAAGATAATCCTGCATATATGCTTGCAGCAATGTGGTATTTAGCCGGTGATGGCAAAGGCAATAAAAATATGGTTATTGTTCCTTATTCTGACCGTTTAGTATTAATGTCCAGATATCTTCAACAGCTTGTAATGGAGAGTCTCGGAAAGGAAAAAGATTTAGATGGAAAAACTGTTCATCAGGGATTAAATGTTTTTGGTAATAAAGGCGGAACTGATGCACATGCGTTTATTCAGCAGTTGAATGATGGAAGAAATGATTTCTTTGCTACTTTTATTGAAGTGCTTAAAGATTCCAAAGTAATTCCTATTTCTGACGGTATTACTATGGGGGATTATTTACACGGTTTTCAGGTTGGTCTTGTGAATGCACTGTCATCAGGAAATAGACAGGTTATTCAAATTCAGCTTAAAGAGATTAATGCTAATAGTTTAGGTATGCTTATAGCACTATATGAAAGAGCAGTTGCTGCTTATGCTGAACTTATCAATGTTAATGCTTTTCATCAGCCTGGAGTTCAGGCTTATAAGCTTGCCAGTAATAATGTAATTCAGTTGATTCTTGATCTTGAAGTTAAATTGAGCGAAGTTGCTCCATGGACAGGAAATGCAAAAGAATTATGTGATGCTGTAGCACTTAAAGCTGATGAGAATGAAGTGTGTGGTATTTTATCAAAGTTTGCTGAAAATTCAGATAATAGAAAATTTGAAGGATTTAGTATAAGCAGAATTTCTAACGAAAACAGTAGATGGATATATAAGGTAGAAAAAGTTTAATTTTTATCAACTGGAAATTATTAATTTCCAGCTGATAATATAACAAGTTTGATATATTTCTTAAATTTTATAAAATAATTAATTTAACAGAGGTTCTTATTGAATCTTGACATTAACAGTATTATCTGAATAATTACTAGGAGAGTAATCTAATGCCGACATATGAGTATAAGTGTTTAAATTGTGGAAGAAAGTTTGAAATCTTCCAGAGTATGATGGATGAGCATAAAAAACATTGTACCGTATGTGACAAAAATACTCTTAAGCGATTAATCGGTACAGGTGCAGGAATTATCTTTAAAGGTTCAGGTTTTTACGAGACAGATTATAGATCTGATTCTTATAAAAAAGATGCTAAAAAAGATAAAAAATCTACACCTGAGAAGAAAAAAGAAACTATTAAAAAAAAGAAACCAAAAGAGTCTTAAAAAATAAATTATGTTTATAAAATGCAAAAATTGTAATGCGGAAAACCCACTTGGTGCAATATTTTGTAGATCATGTGGTATCAAGCTTGATCTTGAAGGTCTAGATAAAGATATAGAAAACTTTAGGGCTCAGGCAAATAAGAAAAATAAGTTTAATTCTATCTTAAGATTAATTTTAATACTTGTTTTCATATTTATTTTATATTTACTTTATTCTATTATTAATCCTTTTGGAAAAGGGGCTAATGATAGTTTAACATTTTCTAATGAGGTAAAACAGGAAGCTATTTCGAAATACAATATTATACATCAAAGAAGCCGGAAAACAGTTTCTTTGAGTTCTAAAGAAGCTAATTATATTATTAATCGATATTTATTTAAAAAGAGCAATAATATTTTTGTTGATACAGTTCTTGATAAATACATAAGCGTTACAATTCGTGAAGATGTTATAAAAGAATATGTAACTGGCAAAAAAAGTGATAAATACCTGAAATGGAAACTTTCCATAACTGCTGTTTGTGAACCTTATTATATAAAAACTAAGTCAGGAAAGAGCCTTATTTCTTTTAAATTAATTAAGCTTAAAACAGGTGATTTATTTATTCCATCATATTTTCATAAATATATTCTTAATAAGTTTAAACCATATTATTCATCCAGAAAAGTTAAAAAACTTGCAAGTACAATTAAAAAGCTCACAATTAAAGACGGCAAAATCATTTTATCTTTTAAAAACCCACGTAGAACAAGGCGCTAAATTTTAATTATTAATGATAAATGTTTAATTGTTAATGAGTTGAAGTTTTAAACGATGGTAACCTCTAAATAATTTATATGATATCTGCATTTAATATTAGAATTACAGGACGAGTGACTGGAGTTGGATTTAGATATTCTACCAAGCATTTTATTCATCAGTTTACCGATATTAAAGGATACGTAAAAAACACCTCTGAACGGAGTGTTGAAGTAGAAATTCAGGGCGATTCTAATCATTTAGCGATAATTATTGAATGGTTAAGGCATGGTCCTAATTATGCTAGGGTTGATGATATTAAGATTAATGAAATACCAGTTGATCCATTGAAGCCTTGTTTTAGAATAACATAAAAATATAAATTAGGAGTTAATATGAGAGTGCCAAGCGAAGCTGGTACGAATAAGTTGGCTAATCCAACCTAGATAAAGTTTAACCAACAATCTAGAACCGAACCTCACGTGTAGCAAGGTAACAAGTTACATGAAGCTGAGGAA
>Ga0233431_1001841_pt1 | contig 33378 bp, 29 predicted proteins | sample SI_118_April2016_FD_179867 | JGI IMG/M metagenome (GOLD analysis project Ga0233431, IMG submission 179867) | Seawater microbial communities from Saanich Inlet, British Columbia, Canada - SI_118_April2016_200_MG | ecosystem: Environmental > Aquatic > Marine > Inlet | place: Canada: British...
AACGAACTAAGCGCAGACCTAGCGCTAACGATGCTACTCTATATAAGTGGCGGCGACACATTAGAGGCGTGCTCGTTGGTGTTACCGAGTCTGGTGGAGTCGAAATTGATCTGTCTGAGTCTAGCGACGGCAGTATCGACATTAGCGGGGTAGAGTCCGTAAACGGCGATGCATCGCTAGTGATCAGGGCTAAAGACGGCGGCACGATTACGGTATCGGATAGCGGTAACGTAGTGTTCGAGACGGCGACTGGAGGCAATGTCGAGTTTAATCTCGCTGCCGGATCCTCTGTTACGGTGAACGGCGGTGGGCTGGTACAGAAGACCCTCCTATCAGAGGCGTTCCTAGCGCTCCTGGAGCCTGCTCTGGTCGAGTGCGCAGCGGCGTACGCGGCAATACTAGGCTATGCGCCAGTGGCTATCCCAGCGCTACAGGCGGCCATTACCAGTGGTGCCCTGGAATCAGACAAGCTAAAGCACGATTAGGCGGTATACGATGGGTTTTCTTGAACAGGTTACGGAGTTGGCGAGACGAGTCGCCACGGGCGATGACTGGTACTTCACAGAGCAGAGATACGCTCTAGAGTTGGTCGCCCCTGGTATTCTGGGCGGTGTGTTCGTACTTCCGCTAGGCCCCGAGCAATACACGGTAAATCGCGTCCTACGACAGGGCGTTACGCCTACCTTGGGCGGAGTCGTGGCTGAGGAGCGAGGCGTCCTGTGGGTGGATATTAACGTCGCGGGTACGTTCGGTCTGGAGGCTAAGGAAGGTTATGATACGACATACGACCCGGAGACGGTGATCGTACCTGGCACTAAGCTGTCTGGGCCTATGTGGACTAAGCGAATGCTTAGTAACATTTTCGACAAATATAGCGAGTACAAGGGGGGTACGGCTGTATGGGCTACTAGCTCGCCGTCCGACGTGTATCTCGTATGGCATGACTTCAAGATGGACGACCACTTCGTGGTCGTGCCAGAGCAAGTCGGCGTAAATAGAACCGTTGGTCGTAAAATGCAGTACCCGTATAACTTCCGACTTAAAGGTATTGGCGATGCTGCCGCTATTAGCCTGCCGGATCCCGAGTCTACGCTTTGGGACAAGATAACGGATACGATCGCCGCGGTTAACGCCGGTTTGGCCATGGTATCGTCTGCTATTCAGGAAGGTAGCGCCATCTTGGGCGAGGTGCGGTATTTTGTTGCTACTATTGACTCCATCGTGGATAACTTGACGACCATTGTAACCAGTGCGCAGGATTTCGTGGATGGGGTTACGGACACGATTTCGATTGGTACGATGTTCATTAACTCTACAGCAACTCTGCTTGAGGCGGCTCTCGTTCTAATGGAGAACGCTACCGAACTGCCGGCGAATGTGCGGCATAACTACGAAATGGCCATGGACGGTATGCACCAAATCGCCTCGCAGACGGCGGCTTTCGGAACGTCGTATAGTTCCGTGACAGCGGCTATCGCAACGGAAGAAGATGGGGCGTCGTCTTCTTCTAGGAGCGATAGCGTATCCTCGGCTGCAACTGCTGGGCCCCCTCAGTCTGCTAACGAAATGGCGACAGCAAGCGCTAGGTCTACGGATCAGGCGTTGGTTGACGCGGGATCATTGTCTACGAGTCGAGAGTTCCCTAGGTATACTAGTCTCACCGATTACAGAGTTGCAGCGGGAGACAGCCTATCGTCTATTGCAGCTAGGGAGTTGGGGGACGGCGCTCGCTGGTACGATCTCGCCATCGTAAACGGCCTCAGGTACCCGTATATCAGCTCGAGCGGTGGGCCCGGTATCGCCAAGCCAGGCGACGTGATCGCTATTCCTAGAACTACTGGATCCGCCGTAATCGCCAAGGTATCAGAGGGCGAGGATCCGTTGGACGATATCTTGGGTACCGATTTCATGTTGCGAGAGACGCCGCAGTCCACGCCAGGTAGGCCTTCTGTGACGATTTCGATTGATCGCCGTACGAATAAAGACGCGGCCGTGGTGACTGGAATAGACAATTTGACACAGGCGATTCAGTTGAGGACGTGGACTCAAGCCGGCACTATGCCTCTAGCCCCTAATTACGGTATAATGCGCGCGATTGGCTATGGAGCTACTAACGCGTTTGTGTCAGGACTTCGGGTTTCCGTTAGACGCACTATCCAGGCGGATCGCCGTGTAGCCAGAATATCACGACTGTCTATGTCAGTCGAGGGCGACTATGTAGACTTTGACATGGATGTGGTTCCGATTGGCCTTAGCGAGGCACTCACTGTAAGTACTTCAGTTTTGTAGAGGCGCCAATGTCGCGGTTTGAACCTAAGACCTTCCAATTCTTCCTCCAACGATTTGCTAATCGACTGGTCGCTCGGACTGGGCTATCGGATGTTGAAGTAGGAGGGATCCTGCACAACTTCGCTATGGCGTTTGCTCGTGAGTGCGACGATATGTCGTTCCAAACAGTGAACCTCCAGCGATTGTGGGATATAGATACTGCGGCGGGCGAAGACCTGGATAAACGAGGGGCGGACTGCAACCCGGACGAGATCGAGCGGCAAGGTAGTACCAAAGCAACGGGGCAGGTCGAGTTTTCTCGTAGTGGGGCCGTGGGTACGATTAGCATTCCGTCTGGTAGTATCGTACGTGTACCAGGCGGAGAGCCTGAGTTCAAGACGACTGCCGCGGGACAGATTCTAAACGGGTTTACGAGTTCTGGTAATATCGCGATTGAGGCGCTAGATGCGGGGGCCGATGGCAACGCGGACGCGGCGACTATTACGCAAATGGACGCGATTACCGGCGTCGAGACTGTGTCGAATCCTGCAGCGACTACAGGCGGCACCGACGAGGAATCAGACGCCGAATACCGGTCCAGTATTAAATCGTACATTAGGTCTCTAGGGCGCGGCACTAAGCAGGCCTTGGAGTGGGCGGTGCTAGACGTGTCGTTGTCTGGGTATGGTCGTGTGGTATCCGCTCATTGCGTGGAAGGTATCGGCAGCGACTTAGGTAAGGTATGGATCTACGTCGACGACGGTTCCGGCACTATCGAGCGGACTAGCGACAATTATGGGTCGCCTGAGACGGTGATCGCGTCTGCGTCAGGTGGGGAGCGTCGAGCGTCGTTGGATTACAAGCCTGTCGTTAGCGGCACAGTCGTTAGCGTGTGGGTTAACGCAGTGCTCCAAACAGAAGGCACCGACTTTACACTAAACTACGCAACTGGTCAGATTACGTTTGACGAGACAGTGTACCCGACAGGTCTTACGGCGCTAGACGCGGTAACGGCCGAATACACATACTATGTCGGACTCCTAGCCGAGTCACAGAAAGTCGTAGACGGGGATCCTGGCGATTACACGGCATACCCCGGTTATCGTGCATTCGGTGTGCAGGTGTTCGTAGTTCCGCCGATTGTACTGCAACAGGTAATCGTTGGTTCCATTGTCGTAGAAGACGGGTACGATTCGGCTACCGTGATCGCGTCTGTCAAGGCTGCGATTAATAGGTATATCAACGGGCTCGGAGTGAACGGCGACGTTATCCTCTCCGAGTTGATTTTCCAGGCGCAGTCAGTACCAGGTGTGTTTGACGTAAACTTCACGAGTCCTGTTGGAAACGTTACTATCGGCGAGGATGAAATCCCCCGGGTAGAGAACGATAACATCGATCTTACGTAAGAGGTTGTCATGAACCAAGCATCGTTGCCCATACGTCGTGAAACACAGAGCAAGGCTAATGTCGGGTTGGCGTGGGTCGAGGTTAGTTTCGCGTCTTCTTTGATCACTAAGCGAGGCTGGCTGCACCAGGTCGCTGTAGATCTTACGGCGGGTGGTGCGACTCAGGCGGCACTAAGAGTTCGGGAGAGTAGTGGTGGGCGAATTCTTATGTCATACGAGACGCTAGAGAACCTAGATCTCGTATATGCGGATGGCCGTATTTGGTTTGATTCGGCGACATTGCTAGTAGAGGTACAGACAGACGACGCTGGCGGCACGACGGGTCTGGATATTGAGTTGACGATAGAGGAGCTGTAATGAGCCGAACTCTTCCTCCCACTGGGCAGAGGACGCTTCCCCCGGTTGATTCGGGTGGAGTCGTTTACGCGATTGACGGTAACCTAGTGCAGGTGGGCCTCGATGCTGTGAGTACGAATATTACGCCTGGGCCTCCGGTATGGTGTCTCATCAGCCCTCAAGGCGTCGATATGTCCGCATTGCTGAGTGGGACTGCGACAGATCAGTCGTTTCGCCCTAGCGAGTATGGTGCGTGGACGATTTACGGCGATGACGGGGCTGGTCTGGTCTTGATTAGTCGTCAAATAGTTATTAATCCTCGCTTGTCTCAGACTCCAGAGTACGAGTACAACGGGCTAATCGGAGAATAATCGTGGAACTAAACAAAACGAGAGAGGTGTAGCGTGGGCCATACGCTTCCGACTTTGACAGTAGAAGAGATGACCCTGCAATCGCCTGGCGATCCTACGGATATCGCAGTCATTCTCCAGTCCATTGCGACTCTAATCGGTACTTCTACGGATTGGGAGGTTCGCACTAACAATGCAGAGTATCTCGTATTCGGCCCGAAAGCAGCGCGAACACTGGCCGCTATGACTTTCATTATCGCTGGAGCTGCCGCCAAGACTCCTAACGCGGCCCAACTCGGCCCTAACACTACCGCGACAGCTAATCGCTTGTATCTGGGCGCAGCCCCGGACGCGAGCGCCTCGGATGTATCGGCGGCATGGGACGGTGCAGGTAATCCGTTTGGAGCCGCTCGATTCTCCGGGTATTGGCCGATATCGCATACTATTGCGACGGCTAACGTGGCGACCGTTCGTGGGTTCGCTGCCGACGGCGAGATTATGTCGATTTACTTGCTTACGAGCGCCACAGTTATTAGAGGGTTGCACTTTGGGGCGATCATAGAGCAACCAGACGACTTGGACGCAGAAGCCGCAACGGATCGTATTTATGGTATGTATACGACCGGTACTAGTACGATCGCTAACGGGTGGCGCAACTCGTCTACGGGATTCTTGACGCACTGGAGTTCTAACGATGTTCACCATATGGGCGTATTTAATCCGGCTGTTCCGGCGACGTGGATCAAGGTGTCTAGGCCAGACTGTGCGGTAAACAGTATGGCTACCGGGCTGTTTACGACTGTTGGAGGCCGCCAGTTGGGACAGAAGATCGTTATATACGATGTTGCGTCTAGTTTGTGGATGGGTTGGCTTCGTAATATGCGGTATGTGAAAGATTGCGCGTTTGGAGATGTTGTTAACGATCACGCGGGGGCCCCGATCGGATTCGCTATTGGCCCTAAAACGTCCGGTGTAGAAGACACAGTCGCCTTTATCGGCGGCGAGGCGTAGGAGTTACCATGCGGCAAGAAGTCAAGAACTATAACGACATCGACATTACTTTTGAGGTGGTAGTCGCGGGATTGCCTATTGGCGGGTTGGCCCCCACTGTGACGATCAAGCGTGTTAGCGATGGCCTGTTCTACCAGTCCCCGGCTCCGGGCTGGGCGGCGCCGCCAGTCGCTATTCTTATGGTCGAGACGGATCCGGCTAACTTCCCTGGGCAGTACACGTTTACGATGAATCCTGCAGATCTCGTCTACGCGGCTGGGGCGTCTGGGTATATCGCTATGATTGTCGAGCCTGTGGTTCCGATCGTGGAGTATGTCAAGATTGATCAGGCGCTCGGCGACGCAGCTATCGGCGCGGCCGTGTGGAACACCGATCTTACGGCGTTGATTACTGCGAACCAGAACCTTGCCGCGTTTATGGTGACCTTGATTCGCAATGCGATCGTATGCACAGAAGATAGCTCGCGGCACCTGTGTAACATTCTACATGGACCGGGTATCAAGTTCTACAGCCTGACGACCCCCACTCCGGCGACTAGAGACGCGTCGTTTGCTGGCCGACTCGGGATGTTCTACGATCAGTCCGTGGGGGAGTGGGAGCTTGTAAGGATTGCGTCGTTGAGTAACGACGGTAACGACTATTTTGAAATCACACTGTTGGACGGATCGTCTGGCATGCCTAATGGGATCCAGGTCAACGACGAGTTGATCGTCTTGAATGCTAATGATCCCGCCGTGGGCGAGATCATGTCGGCGCCCATGTCTTCGTACTCTGTAGATGGCACGTTTGGCGATTGGATTCGCCGCACACTGAGCCTTAGGCAGAACAATATGCGAGTTGTATGGAGTACGTGGAGTGCGTCTGGTGTTCCAACTGACGGCCTGGTTTTGATCTACGACTCTAAGGCGGACCTGCTGGCTGACTCTGCGCCCTGGGCGCTCGCTACGGGTAAGTACACCATCGCACAGTCGTTCGACGGCTCAGGGCGGCCCACTGCGTATACTAGCGTTAAGGACGCGTAACCATGCCGATTGGAACCAGCCTCCCGACTACTGGCGCGTTGGACGCGTCTCTGGGTTTAGCGACTGACGGTATCCTGTTTTCTGGAATGCCAGGCGTACTGATCGTGTCGATTGATCCTGGAGTGTTGGGAGACGACGGCGGTTGGTTGGTTACGGCTACGGGTATTTTCCCGACTACACAGGGGATCAAGTTTCAAGTACAGGACATAGCGACCGGCATGGACCTACTGTGCTACGGAGGCGTTATCGGTGGCGGCGAGTTCTCTGTGTCGGAAGACGGGACAACGATTCAATTCGTGATTCCGCCTTTGCCTATTGGCGGCCCTTACGATATTTACGCCGAAACTGAAGATGGCGTATACTCCGATCTTTTGTCGGGGGCTCTCACGATTATCGAGCGTAGTTGGACGACTAACCTGTATTCGGTTCGCGCTAACTTCCCTCCGCCTCGCGATGTTGGTAACCATAGAATCGAGGATGAGTAATGGGCACCGAGGCTGAATTGCTAGACGGTATCGTATCGGCCGCGGCAGACACGTTTTACGAGTTGTCTGGTCGCTTGCTGACTAAGGTAGTCGGTGCGTATACGGAGGGTAGCGCGACTCTAAACGTGAGGGGTACGCATAGGTGGCCTACCTCGGGTAGGATCGCCGTGGGCGGTATGTCCGCCACGTATAGCGGGACGACTAACACGTCGTTTACTGGTTTGGTGGACGAGGACGGCAATCCCGGTCTGCCTAGTGATTTGCCAGGCGATTCGGTAGTCATGGACATCGCAGAGTCTCAGACGCAGTTCGACCTTTTGAAAGCGTCGTTTTTCCGAGAGACGGCGGTAGAGGATCAGATCGATCTTTACGCGAGGAACTACGGCATTAACAGGCCTCGTGGTCTGAGCGACGCTACGTTTACCGACGTGTTGGGCGCTATGGTCTACCTGGACTCGCAAACAGAGTACGCGTGTAAGAAAGTGCTTGACGCCCTTCTAGGCGCTGGTAGCTACGATCTGTACGAGGACGTAGAGACGTATCCGCATACGGTGTTCGTGGATATTGCCGCGGCTACTTCGTCAGAATACCAAGGTAAGGCATACCTGGTCGGGGGAGAGGCGCAGCCTCGTACGGGCTTGCTTACGGTGGACGTAGATCACGCGCCTTGGGTGGTGTACGGGATCTACGATTCTAGCGATCCATACCGGGTAGGGGTTAACTACGCTAACGACACCATGTTCGTTAGAACGGTTGTAACTACGCCTAAGTACTTGATTAGTTCGTTGCCTATCTTCGTCCCTGCTGACGAGGGTAAAGCCGTCAAGTTTACCGTAACCGGAGAAGTATGGGCGATTCGTGCGTACTTGGACCCGTTTACGCTGCAACTCGGTAGCAAACCGAGGCACGGCGGCACGCTAAACAGCGGAGCCCCTACTATTCTGCAATCTAGCATGGATCGTTTCAAAACGTGGATGATCGGCCATAACATCGTTATGTCAGGCGTAAACGCGCAGAATACCGGCGTATACCCGATTACGGCCGTAAACGGACCGAAAGAGGTCGTTCTAGGCGGGGGCGCGGCGTTCGTTACGGAGTCGTCCGTATCTTGGGAGCTGGCCCCTCGCTTTACTACCGTTCCCCCGTTTCAGGTGCAAATTCCTAGGGCGAGTGCGGCAGGCGTTACGATTACGGCGCCTACCAATCTTCCAGTTAATGTGTTAGTTGACTATACGACTGTACCCTCTGCCCAAATCATCGAAGACCAGAACGATAGCGGTAACGACCAGTATCCGTTCTATATCTTTGACGAAACCTGGATCGTAGAGACACTGTTGGACCTAGTAACCGCTGCTGGTGTTAGAGTAGTGGTGGAGGTAGTGTAATACCATGGCGACTTACCGTGATCTCGTTCGTTTCGAGCCACACGAGCGCGCAGACCTTCCCGACCTTACACAAGTACAGAGAGGGGGGCGTTCTGACGTTCGTTCGTCTCTAGTTCATGTCATGCTCGGGTCAGATTTGCGTAAGGTGCTAGGTGGGTGGCTCGTAGAGGAGGATCCCCTCGGGGCGTCCGCTCAGGCCAAGGTCAACTCGGGCACGGCGCTTTTGACGGAAGCTCTAGACGATGGTGGCTATGAGTACGGCGTAGCGGCAGGTATAGAAGGCGATTCGTTCCAAATGGTGGATTTCACGGGCAAGCCTAACGGGACGTATCAGATATGGGTCCGTGTGTCGTATACGTCTGGTGAGGCGGGTAACCGTATTTTCTGGGACGAGACTCTGGGCCAGGAAGACGTAGACATGATCGATACGAGATACGTGCTCGCGTGGGATGTGCAGGCGCGTATCGGTTCTCCTGGGGCGGAGTGGGAGAGCGTCGCCGATGTGGTGTGGGCCGGTGCCACGGTACAGACGGCCGATATTACTATGGAACGAGATATGTTCTTTGAGGGAGACGAGGCGGGCGGTTTCGCCGCTATTTGGGGCGGCGGTAACGATCGTGACCCGGATCGCGGTCTGTACGGAGTAGGCGACCTGTATACGTGGGCGCAGGCCGTCCGTCAGCAGCTATGGGATATGATTGGTGGGGGTAATGGGTGGTACGATGCTGTACCTACCGATCTCACCCTTACGGCGGCGCACCTGGCTCTAGCGATTGACGCGCACTCTGCTAACCCCACCTGGACCGGTACGATTACGACTAACGATCTCGACGCGGCTAATGCGTCGCTCGGGTCTGGCTACGCTACGGTCGAATGGGTCGGGCTTCCCGTGGTTTCTGCGGCGGGGTACTCGCTCACAGAGTGTAAGTTTAGTCTGCACGATATCGTATGGGATCAGATTAACGCGAATGGGCCTCTTGAGTGGGGCGGCGCGGACTCTGACTATCTGTACGAGACTAACGGGGCGATCGCCGTATACGGCCCCGTATTCTTGTCTCTTACTCAGTTGCTCCATAGCGCTAGGTGGGGCGACCTCACTGTTACTGCGATCAATGTGTTTTGGAACAACTCTACTGCGGCTGTAGACGGCTCTATCCAGTGGTCGATCGAACAGCGAGATAAGGCGGATCCGCTAGGTACGTGGGTATCTGTGGCTAGTGGCAACTGGAATGTAGCGACTCAGGTAGGCGGGGCTACGCCCCCTACTGCGTCTACTACTGGTGTCATCGCCATTACGCCTACTAAGGATGACGATCTCCGCCTTAAGTTGACACTTACGCGAGGCGCGGGCGGCTCGACCCCTCTTCTGTACGGCGGTACTGTATACGCGAACGTTCTTACTGTGGGAATGGTCTACTAAAATCGGGAGAAGCCATGGACCTGTCTAAGTTCAAGTCGGATCGCCTGTGGGCGCTCATTCTGTTTATCGGTGTTATCGCGGCTAATGCGTCGTTTGACATGGGCATCAATCAAGAACAACTTGAGTTGATTGCTTACGGAGTGGTCGCGTTTATTCTTGGAAAGTCCGTGCGAGGAACAGGCGTTCAAAGCGTTATCGACCTTGTCGTCGGTGGACTAGCCCAGGGCGCCAAGGCGATCCCTGAGGTTCCGAAGGACGAGGGCCCTGGTACGGACTAAGGGCCGCGAAACGGCTAAGACGTGCTCCGGGCATGATGGACCCGGAAAATGCCTCTGAGGCGGGCTCAGGGGTGTTCGGTGAAGCGGAGAAGTAAGCGGCGGGAGGCTTCGGTCTCCCGCCGCCCATCGACATGGCTCAAATAATCGTAAACAACTCGACTTCTAGGCTCCTGGCGGATAGGGGCGTCATTTCGGATATTCGCCGGTTAGTAGCCTACCGAGAGATTGAGTTACCGCCTCCGCCAGCGCAGGCGATTATCAAATCGTTCTTTATGCGGCGTAAGAGGCATGGGCCGTATAAGGATATAGAACGACTTTACGCCGACCTTGACACACATCGCCAGCTAGAGGCGGTAGGCTGCCCATACGGGTATCTGTCGCCGGACATGATCGAGCAGGTTTTAAGGCAACGAGGGTCGTGGGATGGTTGGATTCGTATGGTCGGGGCAGACGGAGGATTCCAAACGGGTCTCCTGCCTCATGTCGTGCGGGCTTTGCGCTTACGATTAGGGCTAATCGCGGATGTGTTCGACGAAAGGGTAGCGCCGCCGACAGCGGCGTTCTCTATCGTACCAGTTCCGCCTCTTTACGATTTCCAGAAGGAAGCACTAGACGCATTTGTGCAGAACGATCGAGGGATCGTGGAGTTGCCGCCTAGATCTGGTAAGACACACATAGCCATCGCAGTTATTATTACGCTGTCTGTCCCTACGTTGTATGTCGTGCCAACTGTGGGTATTGCAACACAAACGGTAAAAGCATTGCGTAGATACATGCCTCACGGCGACGTAATGCAAATCACGGGTGGCGCGCCTAACGCTAAGCGAAAGCGCCTTATGGCTGGTACTCGCGTATGGGTGGTAACGCCAGGAACGGCTGCCGGGCCGAGGCCTCAGCGCAAAGGGCAGCATCGCCGAGGTATTACGGGCATTGGTAGCCGGCATCTTTTGATTATTGACGAATTCCACCACTCCGCGGCTAACACCTGGCAAGACATATCGCTGTCAGCTAATAACGCGTATTATCGCCTAGGCTTGACCGGTACGAACTACAGAGCGGATGGAAAAGACATGCTAATGCGATCTGTTGTGTCCAGGACAGTGTATCGCCGTAGTGTGTCTGACATGATCGCCGCTAGTAGGTTGGTTCCGGCATTCGTGGCTATGCTGCGCGTACCTGGTCGCGTAGACGATTGCGGTTTTAGGACGTATTACGTTAACGGCGTTGTCGAGAACGACGATCGTAACAAGTTGATTGCACAGGCAAGCGCTAAGTTGGTTGCCGCTGGTCGCCGTGTGCTGGTGTTGGTCAAGGAGATCAAGCACGCAGAAAGTCTATACGAGATTACGGCTAACAGTGTGCAAGTAGACGGACGCAACCACCAGGCCGTGGCAGACGCGATCGCAGCTATGCAGTCTGGTAAAGTCAAGGTTATCATCGGGACATCCGTAATTGGCGAAGGTATCGACGTACCAGCGGCCGACGCCCTGATCTATGCGGCTGCTGGCCGGTCAAAGGTAAAGGTCGTCCAAGACTTCTATCGCGTGTTGACAGCGAGCGAGGGTAAGAAATTTGGGGTAATTGTAGACTTCGCAGACAACCATAACGAGGCACTTCTTAAACAAGCTGCGCATAGGCTTGATCTGTATCGTAGAGAATTCCAAGCCGACGTAATGCAACCAACACAGTTTGATAGTTGGTTGCGTGGGCTTGGTTAGCGATATTGTATTGTGTGCTGTGTGCTATAATCACGGTCGGAGGTAAGCGATGAATAGCCAAACATGGATGCGTACTTTGGGCGATTCGGCGTGGTCTCATGTTGCTAAGGACATGGACCCGGAAAAGGTCGCACAAGTGCTAACCCGAGCATCGGAAATCGGGGCTATCATGCCCACTCGCCCACCTAAGGTAGATCCAGAGGGCCGCACGATTATGTGGCCGGCAGGGGTGCCAGGCCTTACGGCCGGCGGTCTCCTCCACTTCTGGAAATCTCGTGGGCACGGGTGGCTGCTACTGAATATCAACGTATTGTGTCGCGCCGTAGCTGGTCCGCTTCTTCCTCGTCTACAGGAGATCCTGCAGGCGTACCATACGCAGGCAGTTATGGAAGGCGAACCCCCTATCGCTATTGATTTCCACCCGTTCGTAGGTGGGGAGCACACAGTATACGATCCTACCACCATGCACCAGGACATTACTGGCGTATGCGAGCCTCCAAAAGCCTCTCAGACGGCGAGGGCGAGGACTGTCGATAATGGGTAAACCGAATTACGATTCTCACGCGTTGTTCGTAACGTACAAGCGAGAAACGGCTCAGTTCCGGTTCTACGATAACATGGTACTTACGGACGAACTGCGAGGGGATCTTCGTTTGTTCGGTTTGTTCTGTAGGCGATACCGCGTAAATCCAGCGACATGGATTAGGGCTCGCCACGGTGCGATTAAGTGGGTTAGGCAGATACCCGCCGCTCAGTTGGCGAGTGTTATGTTTTTGGATAAATACCGGGAGTTCGTGGGCGACTTGTCCGCTAGAGCTTCTGGGGAAGAGATCGTAACCGAGGGTATTGTGGACGATACGGTCGGGGCGCCGCTTGGCGGACTTCGCCCGCACGAAGAGGCGTTTAGGGCGGCAATGCACCGAGCACGGGCTTACGACGCATGCCTAGGATCGTCTGGCTATATGACCGGCGGATATTGCGCCGATAGTGATTGGTGTAATTCGTGTCCAGTTAGCGCCGAATGTAGTAAAGCTGCGAGGAATCGTCATGTTAGGAGCGGAAGAATTCGGCCCCGACTTTCAGAGAGTGCTGATTCACGCCTGTATTGACGATCCCTCTCTGCTATTCCTGGTCAAGCGGTTCGTAACGGAAGGACGCCTGGGGTTTACGGATCCGGCATCGTTGTGGGCGTGGAATGTCGTGGCTACTAGCAAGTACCCGACTACTATGGAGCTGACCACCGAGTCGGCGTCTTTGCCGTCTGAAGATCCATCTAGAGCAGGTGTCGCCGCTATTGTGGCTAGTGCGCCTGACTGGCGAGAGGATTCGTATGTACGTGAGAAGATCATAGAGTGGTCTCGCCGACAAGTGTTTCGCCTAGGGTTTGAAGAGGCCAGAGAGGCGTGGAACGCGGGTAAGTACAACGATGCAGAGCGTAAGATGATGCATCGTATCGAGGAGTTACAGGCGATTCAGATATCTACGACGGATCGCGGCTGGTTCTTCGAGGATTTCCACGAGCGACAAGCAAGGCGGCAATTGATCGCGTCGCAAATGGACTTTTTCCCCATCGGAATCGCCCCTATTGATAAGGCCATGCACGGTGGGCTATCGTACGGTGAACTGGAAGTTCCGATCGCGTATTCCGGTATTGGTAAGACATACTGGTGTGTTCAGCGGGGTTTTGTGTGTACTCGCATGAGGCGTCGCGCCTTGCATTTCGTACTTGAGGGTGGGCGTTCAAAAACCGAGGATAGGTACGAGGCCCGGTTTAGCGGCGAGATGTATGGGTTCGTACGGCGAGGTGAGTTCGGGGCCAAGGTACAGTCTGCGCTAAGGCGAGAATACGATATTCTGCGCCATAACATGGTAGTTCGCGGGTTTAACGATCGTGACGCGTGGCACATTACGTTCGATGACATCCTAGGGGAACTCGCAGAGCTAAGGCGCGCCCATGGATGGGTGCCTGATATGATTGTCGTCGATTACGGTGATCTAATGCGGGCCGATGGCGACAACGAATACCTTAGGCAGCGCACAGCGTTTAGGCAGCTTAAGGCGCTGTCAGAGCGCACCGAGTACAAAGGGCACCCCGGATACGCTGTATCATCCCCGAGCCAGGCCCAGCGTCCGTCCAGCGGCGCTGACGAGCGCGAGCACGTACTCAGGCCCCAGGAGATTGCCGATAGCTATGAAAAGGTCCGTGTCGCTGACTCTATCATTTCGATTAATCGCACGAGGCAAGAGAAAGAAGCGAACCAAGCCCGCGTATTTTTGGGCAAGTATCGCGATAGTGTTGACGGTGTTATCGTGCGCGTTTCTACTGACTATGATCATGGGGCTTTCTCTGTACTGGGCGAGGAGTGCGAGCCTGAGCCTCCATCGTACGAGGATTAAGCATGTCTAGGCGTGGCCGCCCTGTACCCCTTACTAGTTCCGAGTCTCGCTTTCGCCTTGGGACGTGGCTGAGGGAGCACGGCGACGTAGTATCGATCTCGGGCCCTGAGTGGGTCTGCGAATGTCCGATGTGCGGGCGCGGTAAACTCGCTGTCCACGTCGAGCGGAAAGTATGGCAGTGCTGGACGTGTTCTTTTAAGGGCTGGTCGCCAGTGCTCCTAGTGTCCGCGATCGCGGGGGTACCACTAGAGCACGCGATACAGATTATCGCCGCATACGCAGCAGGCCAGGCGATTGGCCCGATCGCGGCTCTTAACAGTGTTACGTTTAGGCGACCGTACAAGCTACCCGAGGCCCCGATGCCGCCTGGCACGGAATGGGCGGTTAAAGGTCCGCAGCGATCGTATCTTCGTAAGCGTAAGGTCCCTGAGGAGCATATCGGGCTATTCTCGTTGGGTACGGTCCACGGCGATGGGCAAAGGACTAAGGCTAACTTTGCCTTGAAAAATAGGATTATCGTACCTGCTTGGAACCCTGGTGGTCGTTTCGTGTTCTGGGTGACTAGGGCTATCAAGGATCGCGGTCCAAAGGTGGTCAATCTTCCTCGGCCATGTCGCGAGGTCGGGCACCCTGCTAACTGTACTTGCTACCATAGCGAGTGGGGTCTGAGGCCTGTCGCTGGTTGTGCTACAGCTAACGACGTAGTAATCGGTTTGCACCTAGTCCAGCACGGAACGGCGGTGTATGTAGTGGAGGGCCCCATGGACGCGATCGTATGCGGGCCTGGTTTCGTATCGGTGCTGGGGGCTAACGTGAGCCCGCAACAGGCGGCACTGATCGGGGGATCAGGGGCATCGGAAGCGGTGATCCTGTTTGACGGTGATCGCCAGGGCTACCGCGGGTCTTTGCAAGCGGCGACTATGCTTTCGCGTATCCTGCCGGTCCGCGTGGGCCGACTGCCGAAAGACGATGATCCCGGGTCTATAGGGCGGCATAGGTGCATTGCGATTGCAGGAATCGCCCGTGCCGATTGGCAGCTTGATCCTTTACAGACTTTTGAGCCATCCGACGAAAAGCGGCGTTCTACGCGTCTAAAACCGTTTATCGGCTCTCTAAACTGACCGCGATCACGGACTGTCCAGTCGCCACTACATATCAGACGGCGGGTAACCGCCTTTTCCGCAACCCGAACGACCCCTGATACCCCCATAGGAGGTACGAAAATGCCAGCCATCATGCTGACTCTCATCGCTCTCGCCGTCGTCGCAGTCGACGAAGGTAACTCTCTCACCCTCACCCTCAAGGGCAAAGCCGGCGACCTGCCGAAGGACTACAAGGGCAAGGCCACCAAGGGCAAGCGCGGACACCGCGACATCGTGATCCCCGACAGCGACACCGAAGGCCTCTACGAGATCCTGGCCTGCGTGACCCCCTGGGAAGAGGGCGACGTGACCGTAGACGAAGAAGACGCCGCGTACCTCGAGTGGCTCCACAACTTCCTCCCCGACGACGAGGACGAAGACGACGACGAGGACGAAGACGAAGACGAAGACGAAGACGAGGACGAGGACGACGAGGACGACGAGGACGACGAGGACGACGAGGACGACGAGGACGACGAAGATGAGGACGAGGACGAGGACGACGAAGATGAGGACGAGGCCCCCGAGCCTGGCGCTGGCCTGCGTTCCTACGTCGAAGAACTCGCCGACGTTGACGATGAGTCCGTCGTCGAGCTGGCCGCGGACCTCGGCATCAAAAAGGCGAAGAAGGCCAAGAATGCCCGCAAGAAGCTCGCCGCGCTCCTCGAGAACGACGACACCGACTGGGCCGCTCTGCAGGAGACGGCCGAGGAGGCCGAGTGGTCCTTCGATGACGAGGACGGCGACGATGACGACACCAGCGAGGACGCCCGCGAGAACCGCGAGGGCGAGTTGGGCGGCATGGACATCAAGGCCCTGAAGGCGATCGCCAAGCCCCTGGGGATCAAGGTGACCGGCATGGGCAAGAAGAAGATGATCGCCGCCATCCTGGACATCGAGTTCAGCGAGGACGAGGGCGCTTCCGAGGTCGCCACGTTCCTGGCGCAGTCGGCCCCCGACATCCGTAAGGGTCTGAAGGAGACCGAGGATGCCGAGTTCGTCCAGTCCCTCATCGACGCCGAGAACGACGGCAAGGCTCGCACGGGGGTTCTCAAGTCCCTCGAGTCGCGCCACAAGCGGCTGACGAAGCCCGCCAAGGCCAAGTCCACTGGTTCCCGCAAGGGTCGTGCCCAGACGGGTCACGAGACGGGACGCGTCCTCCATGCCCTCAAGAACCACCGTGAGCCCTGGGGGCGTTGCGAGTACAAGATCGAATGCCTGGAAGGCGCCCGGTTCAAGGTCGTCGAGTTCTCGGGTAGCCGTGACGACATCGCGGTCGGTGACGAGTTCGACAACGCCACGGCCATGTTCCGGGTCCTGACGGGTCGTGAGCGTCCGAACAACATCATCCGTCGTTGGTTCAACCGTTCCGAACTGCAGGTCCTCGAGCGCGACGACGACGGCAAGCCCACGAAGTACGAAACCCCCGATGCGGCCACCGAGCGGATCGAACGCGAGGTCGAGGAGAAGGCCGAGCGCAAGGCCAAGCGCGACGAGGAGCGCAAGGCCAAGGCCAAGGCCAAGCGCGAGGCCGAGGCCAAGGCGAAGAAGGCGGCCGACGACAAGGCCAAGGCCGATGCCGCCAAGCCCGCGAAGAAGGCCAAGCCCGCGAAGAAGGCCAAGGCCAAGGCCACCGCCAAGCCCGAGCCCGCCGCCAAGGCCGCCAAGCCCGCGAAGAAGGGCAAGGGCAAGCGCAAGGCCAAGCGCTAGACGACTGCGCACCTCTGCTGACATTCGCCCCCGCTGGGTTCGCCTAGCGGGGGCGTCGTGTGTCCGTAGAAGCCCGCGATCACGGGTTATACTTTCGCCACTACATATAGAGTGAGCGGCAAGACGCCGATACGTGTTGGATCGTTGTCCAATGCGTATCGGTGCTTTGCACCTAGGCCACGCCACAATAACAGTCGCACGATCGCAAGGAGGCAATCAAATGGCTGTCCGTTCCCGCGTCCGAGTCCCACCCAAGCCCCCGACTCGCCGAAAGGCGCCCACCGCTTCCCGAACCCAGCGAGCGCACATTCGCCGGGTTACCCTAAATCTCGTCAGGCACGCCGCCTGCTGTCCGCGCCCTCTCAAGCGAGTGATCAACCGACTCGCGAAGATCGACTGGGACATGGACGCCCTGACGGCGAAGGAACTCGATACCGTCTACGCGCACGTTGACGACGACTTGGCCGAGCGCGCCAAGGCCGAGTTTACGGCGGATACCGCGTCCATCGTCGACCACCGCGGCAACGACTGGACCTGTTCCTTGTGCGGACACCAGGGATGCCGCTGGGAGTTCACCCTGGAGAACGTCGCAGGGGGAACCAGCGTCAAGACGGGATCGCACTGCATCATCGAATACGCTCTGTCCGTCGATGGCGAGATCAGCGCCGAAGAAGCTCTCAAGCGACTGCGAGCCGCGATCTCCCGTATGAAGCGTGCCGAGGAGCGCGAGAAGTGGCAGGAAGCGAACCCATGCCACGTAGCCGATATGGCCATGCTGAAGGACGCATACGAATACGTCCGCCGCCCGATCAACGTCCGGTCCCTGTGGTCGTACCTCAAGGCTGGCTGGAATCGACGGGTCGGCCCCTGGCAGAAGAAGGCGAAAGCCACTCTCAAGTACTACAACCGAGAGGGCTTCCTGACCCAGAAGCGCACCGACGACCTGGTCAAGTTGGTGTCGAGCGGTACCGTGTACTACAACGAACGCAGGCACGCAGAAGATATCGTCGATTCGTTCTGCTACTACTGGGATGCCCTTCTTATCCATTGGGCGACCTCGGCTAGTACCCACGAGTTGAACTCGCTGCGCTACGCTCGCCGCTGGAAGATGGACCCCGACTACCCCGTGTGGCAAGTCGCCGATACCGTTCGCGTTCTCGTGAACCGGACGGGCAGTAACCCCGCTCGCGACGACGACGGCAACGCGATCATTTCGGCGCCAGGTGCCAAGGCTACCAAGTCCAAGGCGACCGAAGCCCCCGCCAAGCCCTCGCGCAGTGCTCGCCGCAAGCGCCGCGGAAAGACCACCTCTGCCCCTCGCAAGTCATCCCCCACTCCCGCCAAGCCCGTCGATGACGGGATGCTGTTCTAGGTGAAACGACATGGCTCGTAAAGCCCCTCCCCCTCCCGCTCCCAAGTCCAAGAAGTCCGTCGCCAAGCGCCGTAAGCCGGCAGCCCGCAAGGCCTCGCGTACTTGGGAACCGTACAGAATCCCAGGCGTAAACGTGCGTCTGTACCGGATCGCCGGTCCACGCCGCGAGGGTGTGCCCGTTATCGATCCCGACTATGTGTTCCGAGAGGATATGGTCCGCGAAGTCGCATGGGCCGCCTGGCCGCATGATGGAAGCCTGTCTAGCCCGTCCCTGGTCGTCGGTCCCAAGGGCAGCGGCAAGACCTCCCTGATTCGACAGATCGCGGCGCACTGCAACATTCGCGTTCATCGCGTGAATCTCAATGTCGGTACGACCGTGCGGCACCTCAAAGGTCGAATCGGTGCGTCTGACGGTTCTACCATTTTCGTCCCTGGTGTCGCTACTATGGCGATGGAGTACGGAGACTGGCTTTTGCTGGACGAGGTGTCTGGCGCTACCCCGCCAGTGTCGTTGTCCCTGTTCCCGATCCTCGAGCCCGACGGAGAGGTATACCTCGAAGAGGCGCAGCCAGCGAGATACGCCGTTCGCCATGGCGACTTTCGGATCTTCGCCACCGACAACACGATCGGCGCCGCCCAGGAAGAGTCGCGGTTCTCGTACGGCGGTACGAATCCCGAGATGAACGAGGCTCTGCTGGACCGCTTCGATTCCTGTGTCCAGGTCGGCTATATGGGCGTCCACGACGAGCATAAGGCCATTATGTCCAAAGTGCCCAGCATCGACCCCGAGGACCTGGAGGGCATGGTCCGAGTCGCACAGAAAATCCGGACTGGTACCGATCACGGTATCTCGTTCAGTTTCCGTATGTTGGTCGCGTGGGCTCGCCGAGTGTCTGCGGGCTATATCGACGCAGACGGCAACGCCATCGTACTTCCCGACGAGCGATACGATTCTTTCATCCTAGAGGCGGCGTATCCCGCCTTCCTTCGCAAAATGCGTTCCAAGATTGATCGCGATGCAGTGGTCGAGGTGATTCGGCGTCTGTTCGATATCAAGGGCGAGGTCAACGATGAGTGACGTAAACCACGAAATCGTAGCTGCGTCGGTTTGCCGACCGGACGAAGACAATCGACGGGCTTTCGTTATCTTCGTGACTCACGATCCAGCCGACGATCCATATGAGGTGTGGGTCGTGCGTATGGTCAGTGGCGCGATGGAGACTCTCAACTACTTCGAGACTGTCGCAGTGCCGTCTGTTGGCGGGTTCCGAGAATGGATCGGTGACACGGTAAACCCGAGTAATATCGGCACTGTTATGTCAATCTCGTCGGCTATCAAGCTGGGCTATCGCGCTGTCGGCAACCTGCTAGACGGTCCGTCGTACTCCGGTTGGCGCGAGGTATACTTCGGTCATCGTAGTTTTGCCGTCCTCACGGGTAAGGTCGCGGCTCCAGACGTGTCTGATAACCCGGTGATCGGAGACGTACCCAAGGTCGAAGAGCCTCGGATTTTCTCCGGTACTGACGACGACTTCGCCTCTCGACGTAAGCGACGCCGTAAGACTCGCAAGGCGTACGAGTCTATCTCGGAAGCATCCGAAGAACCGGAGAACCTGGTCAACGTGTACCATCCAGCGACTTCCTCGGAAATCGAAACCGGTACGGTGCTCGTGGGTCGGGCTTACGACTCCACGTTGGATATGCGGACTGCCCCGGCACTGATGCGAGCCGAGTTGGCCGAGCGTGGGAAGATCAAGGATGGGATCGTGGCCACGATGGTACAGAGTGGCACTACTCGCTCGGTGATCAAGTTGATTGGAGATAACGACTATGAGCGGTGTGTCAACCAAGCTCAGGTCGTGGCGTGGGCATTCGTCGAAGACGGTTCTCTGTACTACGTCGGCAACTCCTCGCTTATGTTGGACGGTAAGCCCGTACCCAGCACGCCTCGCCCGGTGTACCCAGAACTCGGCTATCCGGATAGGCCTGGTAAAGAAACTGCTGTATCCGTACGTCGTAAGTACGCGACACCGCCGCACCTTAAGGAATTCGATTTGCCACCGTTCGATCCTGCGTGCGAATTCATGATGCATCGGGCAACCGATACTAAGCACGGCGGCAAGTGGTACTGTGTTCGCCTGATCGCTCTGCTGGTAAAGGGCAAGGTCGCGGGTGCTTACGAAGTGTCGATCTCCCATGGCCGGTACGGTTCTCCCAACTTTAGTCGTAAGTCGGCCGACGTGTTCCACGATCTCGACGCGGCCCGAGCTGCGTTTAACAATCGCGTAAGAGCTAAGACAGGTACGGGCGGGTATTACGCCGTAGACACCCTCAAAACACCATGGTTCAACCGATGAAACCCGAAGCAAACCGAAATAAACGCATGGCCTCTCTGGAGACGGTCGCTGAAAAGGTGGCGCGGTCTCTGGCGATGTCTCCCGACCTTAACGTAGTCGTATCCGGCGGCGAGGTGCCCCGGTACGACGGCAGCAGGCATACACTGTATATGCCCGCCTTTTCGGCTACCGAGTTGGGTGGAGATCCCGACCTGGCCGACGCATGGCGCGGTATCCTGGATCACGAAGTCGCGCACGTCATACACTCGGATATGACCGAGTACGAAGCCCGTGTCAGGTTGTGGCACGCGCGCCACGGTTCCGATACTGGGTCGAAGATCGCGACCCTGGCCAACGCGGGCGAGGATCTGTGGATCGAGCCTACATACGCCATTCGCCATCCTGGTTCTCGCTACCATTTCGAGGCTACTGGTCGTTGGTTGTATCGCCGTACTGGTGGAGTAGCCGCAGCGACCGATCCCGAGTTCTCGGCCAATGGCGGAGGCCCTCAGGGCGTGTTCGGTGCTCTGGTTCAGTCGCTTCTGCGGCTAGGCCGTGGTCAAATGAAGCGCGAGGACGTGCACGAGACTCCTCGGCAATTGCTGGAGGCCGTATGGCCTCAGGTGCGAGTCCTGTTCGACGCTAGTTCTACCAAGGAAGCGTGCGACGCTGCCGAAAACCTGTTCAATGCGATCAAGCTGGCTGCCGAGCCTCCTCCTCCTCCTCCTCCTCCGCCACCAGAAGAACCCGAAGAGTCTGAATCGGACGAGGAAGCCGGCGAGGACGAGGGCGAAGGTTCCGAAGGTGAAGGCGAGTCCGAAGGTGACGGCGAAGGTTACGAAGGTGAAGGTGAAGGTGAAGGCGAGTCCGAGGGCGAAGGTTCCGAAGGTGACGGCGAGGAGCCTGGGGGCCCGTCCACGGGTTCCGGAGAAGAAGAAGGAGAGGAAGGCTCCGATGCCACAAGTGACGCGTCCAGCGCCCCTGACGGCTCCCTGACTACCCCTCACGAGGGGGTGGACGGTGAGGACGGCGAGCCCGGTGCTGGTACGGCTTTTGTGTACGACGAAGACGGTACGCGAGAGATCGCGGCTGAGGCGGCTGGCGGTGAGTGGGGCGAGGTAGACACCGCGGCCGACGTAATCGCTAACCACATTCGCTCTACGGGTAAGGCCCCGAAGCGATACATCGCGTCCCCAGCGGCGCTGGCGTGCGACACAGTGAAAAAGTACGATGAGAGCGAGAGGGCCGCGGGTCGCGCCATGGTTCCGGGTCTAGTAGAGGCGGCTGGACAGTCAGTCCAGCAGCTAATGTCCATGCTTCGTGGAGCTGTACAGGCGTCTAGGCAGTGTATCGCAGTCGGGGGTCTCGAAGAAGGGCCCGATATCGACGACGCCGCTATATCTGCGATTGCTACCCGTACGAATGGACCGGATATTTTCTCCGACCTGTTTCGCGCGGTAGACGAGTCAACGTATGTCTGTATCCTGGTGGACTGCTCTGGCTCCATGGGCTGTAGTGCCCCTAGGAAGCGACCTGTCACCGATGGAAAGGGAGAACCGGTCAAGGACGCAGAAGGGCGAACTGTGCATCGCAAGGTAATGTGTTCGAAGGCGGGTTACGCCGCAGTGACGGCAATGGCTCTGCATAAGGCGATGAGTGGGTGCCGCATCCCTCACGCCGTTCTGGGCTACACTACCAATACGAGTCGCCCGTCGTACGGACATGGCGCAGAGTACGCGCGGTATAGCTGTGGTATGGAAATGCACGAATTTGTGCCTAGTCCCGGCATCAGTGACGACGGCGCGGCGATCCCGTTTGTGACAGGGCGCCTTAACAACCTAGATGGCGAGTCTGTTATGTGGGCGGCCAAGTATGCGGCCAAGCATGGCGGTAGCTATGACCGTGTAATCATGTTAGTAGTTGCCGACGGTCTCCCGGCCGGCGCTGACGACTGGCACCTAGAAGGTGCTCACCTAGAGCAGGTGGTCCAGCAGGTCGCGGGAGCGGGTATCGAGGTCTACGGTATTGGCGTGTGCATTCACGACATGGCGACATTTCGCAAGTACTACCCCGATAGTAAGGGCGGTCGTGGCGTGGCCCCGACTGGCAGCGTCGAGATCAAGGCTGGCGAAGGTCTGACTTATGGTGTGCTGCGTAAGCTCACCGAACTTCTGACGAGGGGATATGGCATGTCTAGGAAGGTGCGGTAATGGGCGATAAAGTTCGTACCCGAAAGCCCCCGCCGCCTCCCGGGTGGGATAGCAGACAGTCGCCGTACGAGCTGGATGTCCTCACCAGGTGGGATGTGCGTATTCGCCGCATGTCTCGCCGGGTATGGCACACCCACAAAGTCGGCATGGACGCAGACGACGTGTATAACGAGATCCGAGAGGCGGTTCTGTTGGCGGTGCGCCGCTACACCTGGAAGGAGGGCGAGTGCCCGCCTGATCCGTTTATCAACGTGGTAGCCCGTCGTCGAAAGCTCCACATCATTCGAGCCATTAACGCAGGTATGCGAGACCATGAGTGGCTAATGCCTGTTACGGACGAAGACGGCGAAGATGTACACCCCGATATCACGGATACCGCCGATCCCGTGGACGAGGTTCTTAGCTGTATGGAGCGTGACGACGGTATCCAAGGTCTGACGTATGCACTGCGGCGTAACCTACCGCCGGCCGCATTCGCCATCCTGCATCTTCGGTATGTTGACGAAATGAGCCCCGGCGATATAGCCGAGTTGGTCGGTATACCAGGAAAAACAGACACGGTAAGGTACCGAAGGGCTGCGGGTCGTATCGCTAGTGCCAAGTTGCAAGCGATGGACTTTCTCAAGACCTTGGGTATACAAGCTGTAGACCAGATAGACGAGGAGGTCTATGATGGGATCGACTAGGTTATCCGCATTGGATATTCCGCTGACGAACGAGACGCGCGAGCGTTTGGTATCTATCGGAGTCTCGAGCAGTACGATCAGCAGCATGTCAGAAATGGGCGGACAGGCGCTCCTGTCCCTTAGAAGCGACTATAGCGACAAAGACCACCCGTCGTGTTTCCGCCGGGTGTACGATTCTGCGAGTGCGCTGTGCCAAGGGTGTATCGTGGGCGTGTCTTGCTGGCGAGGCGATCGTCGCTATCTCGAACGCCTCAAGAGTGGGAAAGTCGCGCCACCACTTGGCGTTCCGAGCCAAGTGGTAGACGAGCGGATCAAAGTGGTAACCAGTCGCCCGGCTACGCCTCCTCCTCCCAAGAAAAAGAGGGTTCGCCGTGGCAAAAAGAAATCGAGAGTCGGTCGTAGCCGTACCCGTTGACTCCAGAGACCTGCCAGAGGGGGCGTCTATCCGTCGTTTGTGGAAGGGCGAAGTTCACGAGGTCTTCGTTAGGCACGCCTTCGCCCCTCCACCTGTAAATCGTCCGGCCAAAGAGTATAGGCGACAGAAAGCCGCTGACCGTGGGTGGTGGCGATATGAATATAAGGGCAAGCGCTATAAAACCCTCAGCGCAGTCGCTAGGAGAATTACCGGAAACCCTACTGTTAGCGGTAACTGGTTCTTCGGACTGCGAAGGAGGCGTAAATGCACGGCGAGCCTTTTGCTCAAATGACTATGTATGGCGATATCCCGCCCGACCGGGTGGACATTCGCCAAGTACCGTCATTGTCTCTAGACCTTAGGCGAGAAACCGGCGCACCTCCCGATACTATGGACGAGTCCGTATTAGTGCATCCAGGCGTGTTCACTCTTTCTGTGTTTGGAGTTATCGCCGGCGAGACGCCGATCGGAGAGATTCGTTGCATGGTTAACGATGTTGAAGTGCGGATCGTGGGGCACTTGACTGGGCGACCTGACGTGGTGGAGGTCACGCCTGACCACATCGCGCCTATGCTGAGTGATGACGGGTATCGGTTGACCGTGCTTTCGTGGCTCGGGATTGCCGCCTAATGTTCTGCACTACGAAGCTGTCGCCAGGGCATTTCGTCGCACGAACTAATGACGAAATGACGTATATGGTTAATGCCATAAAGTCGGCAACTACGATCGGTATAGACTTTGAGACTACCGGATCTCGCCCGTTTAACGGCGCCCACCCCATCGGCTACTCGATGGGGTTTCTCGCGTCTGACGGTCGCCCATATAGCTGGTATGTGCCGGTCGCACACACTACGCCTGAGCCCATGGCCGATATGCCCGCTGCGAAACGGGCTTTTCGTGATGCGGTGTTCAGTGCGTCCGAGTTAGTGGGGCATAACCTCAAGTTTGACCTAAACATGGCGAGAAAGTGGGGTTACGATATCCCGCTGCTTACGCCGCTACACGATACACTGATACAGGCGTACCTAATAGACGAAAATCGACCGTTCGCACTAGAGAAGGTGGTCAACTACGAGGGCATTTCGCCATGGGGCGATGCCATGTCTATGAAAAATGAGCTAACGGCGTATCTCAAGGTCAAGGCCAAGGAGCGAGGCCTCCTGTTCCAGAAGCGCACTAATAAGCGAGGTTATTGGGAGGCGCCGTATATCGAACGGTTTGGGCATAGCGAGGTATGGGTCAGTACTGAGGCCGAATACAGTTGTCGGGATATCGCGCATACGCTTCTACTGGACCGAACACAACGAGACAGGGCTATGGGGCTTGGTACCCCATACGAGGATCGCCGTCGGTTCCTGTACTGGAACGAGATGATGCTAGTCAGGGCTCTCGCAGAAATGCAGTGGAACGGCCAGCCCGTGGATAAGCCGTACTTGCTGAAAATGGCTGTAGAGTTGGACGAAGACTTAGAGCGCCGAGCGGCCGACCTTACTAGGCGCTTTGGCGCTCGTATTTCGTGGAGTAACGATAACGATGTTCGCGACTTCCTTTACAACCATCTAAAGCTGCCAGTAAAGGAGCGAACTAAGGTCAGCAAGACGCACCCAAAGGGCCAGCCGTCGGTATCGCGTTCTGCCCTTATGCAGCTAAGACCCCACCACTCGGCGATAGAGCATCTAGCCGAGTTTAACGTATGGTTAAAGATTAGGTCAACGTATAGCGATTCGCTGGCGTACTACGTTGACCAGGACGGTAAGATACACGGCGACGTAATGCAGTTCGGCACTGGCACAGGTCGTTTTGCCATGAAAGGCCCGAACCTGCAAAACATACCGTTTAGGCACAAAGAGGCGTCTAAGCGAGTGCGACAGGCGTTTATGACGGTTGACGGAATGGTCCGCCTGTTCTTGGACTACTCGCAGGTCGAGTTGCGTGTACTAGGCTGGCGAACGGCTGCAAAGGTGTTCATTGCTGCGTATCGTTCTCCATCATGGGAGGCCATGATGAGAGGCGATATCAGCATAGAAGCGTACATGAGGGAGCGCGCCAACGAGCCTAGGCGAGATATCCACGGTGAGGTGGCTATCGCTACGCTGGGCTCTAAACCAGAAGACTCTGATTGGAAGGTCAAGAGGCGAGCGGGCAAGGTGATTAACTTCGGTGTTCCATATGGCGGCGGACACTCTATGCTTACGAGTAACCCAGAGCTAATGTTGGGCGAGAAGGCGGCTAAGGCGCTTTACGAAAGGTACCACCGGAAGAACCCAGAGATCGACCGGACTAAGGAAAAGCTGTTTGCCGCTATGCGTGGTCGCCGTGGGTGCTACTTCACGAATTGGGCTGGACGCTGTCGCCATCTTCCCGCGCTTAAGTCTCGTGGTAATGACATGCGATCCCGTGCCGAGCGTATGGCGTTCGCGTCTCTCATCCAGGGCGAAGCTGGCGAGCTTACGCGGCTTAGTATTGTACGAACGTATATCATGCAACGCGACGGCACATTCCCGGGTAAGGCTACAAACACAGTCCACGACGAAATCCAATTCGATTGCGACAAGAAGGACTTAGTGGAGGTCGCACGCAAGGGACAACTCGCTATGGAGGATTTTCATGGTTACTTCGGGAGCATCCCGATCATAGTAGACGCAGAAGTGACTGAAACAACATGGGCAGATAAAAAGGATTACGAGGTATCATATGAGTAGTGGAACACCGTTTAGGGCAATGATCGCCGGGTTGGCTGCTATGCCGCCTGTCGTGCTTAGGGGGCAGGAATACAGCGGCGCGTACCTGGCTACTTTGGTCGCCATCGACCCAGAGCAGCCAGAGCAAGAGGCCGCCAACACACCTCGCATTATCAGTGAGTTGGGCCGGTTGGTCGCTGCGGCATACCGGGATAAGGAACTTGCCGAGGTCGACTATCGCGTATGGCGCGAGCAGACAGTCTGGAAGGTGGTAAACAACGAGAGAGCGGCTCGTAAGGCTAAGTTCGCGTGTATCGTGAACCCAGGCCTAGACGCCAAGGGCAACGAGAAGCCTACCAAGATGCCGACCAAGGGCGACGCTGATTCGTATATGCGTACGCGTCCGGAATACCGAAAGCTGTACGAGGCCAAGCTAGAAGCCGAGGAGGTGTGGGCGACTCTACATGCCGCTTTGGAAGCTGCGAAGGCGCGCACCTGGGCTATCAAGGGCTGGGAGCGCAGCACAGGGGCCGACACTTCTTCCCATAGCAGGCGTATTCACCATCCAGAGGCGGATGACGATACAACCACCCGCCATCCTGGGCATAGTGAGCATGAAAGGCCGGACGTGGCCGAGTCTGAGGATCAGGCCGTCACTAGGGGTAGAACCCCGATTCCCCCGCCTCGCAAGACAAGTACCCCTCCCCCTCCCCCATCGACTAGGAGATAGCGCATGTCGTCCGTATACGAACAGGAAAAAGAACGCCTCGGTAAAATCCCTCGCGGAGGTGGCGGAGGTGGCGATTTCAAGTGGCTAGACATCCCGAGCCCGGCATCCAAGGGCCAGGAGACGATCAAGCACATTCGGATCATTCCGCGTCTTCCAAAGGGTGACGACGGGCAGCCCGATCCTAGCCGCCCTTACCCGGCGTTCTGGGTGCGCGTCGCAGTGCATCGTTTGACCGTGGACGGCGAAGACAAGCAATTCAACTGCCCTGACGATCCTACCAACTCAGCCGCGCAGACTACTTGCCCTATTTGCAAGTTGCGTAAGGACCTGCAAGACGCTCGTAATTCGTCATACGACGAGCTGATTAAGAGTCTGTATCCGCGGGTTCGTTGTTTCTGCAACGTTATCGACATGGGCGACCCTAGTTCCCACTGGACTGACGACGGCCAGGGCGGCTGGGCGATTCAGCCGTTCGTGTGGGGCTACTCGCAGACAGTACACGCGGCGATCCTCGATATCTGCATCAACAAGGGACCGGTAGAGGATCACGAACTGGGTCGCGACCTCAAGATCGCCAAGAAGCGTGTCGGTAAGCGAAAGATGGATGTTCGGTACGCTATCGGCGAAGCGAGCGACCGTAAGACGCTGGACGAATCCCTCATGCCCGTTTTGTACTCGGCGCATGGTCTTGAAGGTCTGGAAAAGTCGACATCGACGGACGCCCTGCGAGATGTTGCGGCGCTAGTGGACCCTAGGGCCGGAAGCGCCCGAACGACTGGCGGATACAGCGACGCGCCGCCACCCACTCCAGCGGCTCCGACTCGGTCTGCGGCGCCTCCCCCGCCGGCTAGTGCCCCGGCCCCAGCGAGTGGTGATGTCTTCTTCTACGACGGGCCAACAGGGCAGCAGCAAGATCTGGACGTGATCTCTATCGCTCGTCTGATCGTTGGCTCAGGTAGCGAAGAAGGACACGCCGTATGGGTGGAAGGATGGCCCGACTGGGCGGACGCTATGAACGTGCCAGAGATTGCCGCGGCAGTCGTCGCACAGAAGCCAGCGCCGGCCGCTCCTCCTGCTCGCAACCCACCTGGTTACCAGCCTGGGGGCGGCTACCAGGTGGGAGGCCCTCCTGCGCCGCCTCAGCCGCCGTCTGGCCCTCCTCAGCCCCCGACTAGGGCCGCGGGGCCCCCTCAGCCTCCCGTCCAGCGTAAGGCGCCGCCAGCGCCTCCTCGTGGGAAGGCACCGCCCCCTCCTCCGAAGCCGCCAGGGGGCCCGGACAACTTCTAGAATCACCCCCTGGCGACTGTCACTGTTTCGGGAAGTACTGGGCAGACGATCGAGTCTGCGTGGAATGCCCGTGGGGTAGCGACGTTAAGGCCTCTTGTGCTGGCGACGAGCTACCCCAAATCGTGGACATAGACACTCTCAAGAAGGAATTACGAGGACCATAATGGCTAAAGCCCCCCCTCCGCCTCGCCCCAAACGAAAGCCTAAGCGACCGCGCAAGCCTAAACCGTCAATGGGCGATCCATACGCTCGCGCACTAGCTGGTCATGTTCGAGATGGTCACGGAGTAGGCGCAGCGGCGACTATGGACGTATGCGACGAGATGGGCTCTCCTAGGGGGTACGTCGGTACTCGTAATATTGCTTTGGACCGCGCGCTCGGAACTCCCGGGATCCCACTTGGGCGAATGACCGAGATTAGTGGATGGCCTGGGGCCGGTAAGTCTACGATGCTGGACCAAATCATCGCGCAGTGCCAGGCAGAGGGTGGGATCGGTGTGCTGGCCGATGTGGAGCGGGCTCGTAATCGTGGGTACATGGCTCGCCTGGGTATCAACTTCGAGTCGCTGATTTGGATTGACGGTAGCACTGTAGAGACCATGTTTGACGAGATTGAGACCCTGGCCCGCAACGTGGCGCACTATAGAGCCGAGGCATGGCGAAACGCCCTAGTTCGTTCAGGGACTAAGTGCCCGAAGTGCCCAACGTACCGATTCGAAGTGTTCGACCCGGCGACGCATAGACAGAAGCATCGTAAGCCGATCAAGGTGTTCGTATTGTCTCGATGGGGTCGTGAGCAGGCGGCAGCGATCCTGGAGTATCAGAAAGCGCACAACCTACCGCAGACCAGTGTACGAGACGCGCCTGTCCGGAAGCTCCTTAGGCCCGTAATCGTACATACAGACGACCCTGTCGAGATGAAAAAAGCGCTGGCTGCCTGGGACGCAGGGGAAGAACACGATCTAGTACAGTCCGCAGACAGGCCGATTATCGTCGGATGGGACAGCGTAGCGGGTACGCCCACCGAGGGCGAGTTGGACGGCGACGCTAGGGACATTCACCCGGCGTCGGCGGCTAGGGTCATTCGTCGTAACCTCAGACGGTTAGTGCAGCTTATCGACGATGAACAGATCGGGTTTGTCCTGATTAATCAGCGGTACGAAAAACTGCAAATGGGCAATCGGAGCGGGTACAAGGCGAGTGAGACGTATGGTGGCGGTGGTATCAAGTACCACACGACGATTCGTATTGAAGTGGATAAGGTCGGCGATATCTTCGAGTCAACGGCAGCGAAGACGAACAAGGAACCGCCACTCGGCCAAATCGTCCGAATCAAGGTCCCTAAAAACAAGATTGAGTCGCCGTTTCGAACAGAGGAGTATGGCCTGGTATTCGGCCGTGGCGCAGAGAACGCCTTTGCGATGTATCAAGACTTCAAAGCGAGAGGCATTATCAGGGTTGGTGGCGCCTGGAGTAGATTCGTAGATCCGTCGATCCTGGGGACTAGCGATAAATCGTTTAGAGGATGGATGGGGTTGTCTAACATGATGGCAGACGATCCTGTGTTGTGGGCGACGCTTAAGGCATTGTTTATGGAAGGCCGGTAAACCCATGCTCTAGGCGTGTATAATGGCAGCGGAGGCTGCCATGCGTTGGAAAACTGTCCCAGGATTTCGTAAGTACGAAGCACATCCCAACGGGTCCATACGGCACAAGGGGTTTCGGCGTAATCTACGAGGCTCTGTTAATAAGTGGGGCTATAGACATGCCACCCTTATGCAAGACGACAGCGGGTTGAAAACGGTTAGGTGGAATCGAATCGTCCTTATTACGTTCAAAGGCCCGCCTCCTCCAGGTAAGGAATCGTCGCACATAAACGGAAATCGCCTTGACAACCGATTGCGAAATCTCAAGTGGGAAACAAGAAAGAGAAACCACGCTCGTAAGGTGGAGCACGGAACATCGCAAGTTGGCGAGAGAAACGGTAATACTAGAATGACATGCGAAAAGGTGATGCAGTTGCGCGCTATGAGAAAGGAAGGAAGTACGTACAAAGATCTCGCTAATAAGTTTGAAATTGCGATAGGGACTGTTTCTCAAATCGTAACTAGGAAAACATGGAGGCACGTTGAGGATTAGAGCTACCAGCGACCTACACCTAACCCAGGCCACCGCCCCGTATGTATTCGCAGCGTTAGAGCAGTTGCGTAAAGACGCGAGTAAGTATGGGGGTGTTACGGTGGTCTGTGGGGACGTGTTCGAGCAAGGTGTGTCGGCCAATATGCCCTTGTGGAATCGCCTAAGAGACCTTCTGTTTAGCTGGCCTGGGCCTATCGTACTGGTTCCAGGAAATCACGATCAATACGACGAGTACCGAAACGCGTTGGAAGGTTTGCACGGCGGTTCTTCAATTGTCGTATCTCACCCAACTCCTCAGTTGCGGATACCAAGATTTGGCACTATTGGAGGCGCGATCCCGTATACACACGACTTCGACAGTGTGTTTCAATACGTACTGAAGGACCGGAGCGGCGTAGCCCCTAAGCTCGTGTTCTGCCATCATGGATTCAAGGGCGCGTATCTAAACGATATGTATAAGTGTCGTCGTGGCGGGTCGGTGCGCTCTATCCCGGCTGATACACTCGTGGTGTCTGGCCACTACCATATGCCTCAAGTTCTGGGGCGTGTCGTGTATTGCGGCTCACCGTATCAGCTTACATTTAGCGAGGAAGGGCAGGACAAGGGTTGGTTACTGTGGAAGGACGCGAGTAAGTCGCTGATCCCTATTCGTAAGCCGTTCAAGGGGTTAGGGGCGCCTAGGCATGTTACGATCCACTGGGACATAGGCGACGGTGCCCCTGTGAAGCCTGACTGGCTAGAAGACCGAGATAAGGTTCGCGTAATAGTGTCTGCGTCAAGGGCAGACGTGCCCAATATGTCAGCGACGCTGGAGAAGGCGGGTATCATCGCCCCGGTTATGTATCGGCCGATCAGCACCCCGACAGCCAGGTCAATCGACGATTTTAGTGGGGACGTGTTAGGCGCGGTAGTGTCGTATATGGAACGCAACGCCGCGGCAGCTCCTACAGACATGCACGCTTTCGCACAGCGAGAGGAACTATGGCAGGACTTGTCCTAGCAACGATCGAGCTACAGGGCTTTATGTCCTATGGCGAACTACCACAAACGTTCCAGTTCGGGGCCCAAGGCCCTGTCGCCGTAGTGGGGATCAATGGGTCGGGTAAATCGTCGGGCGTGTCTCGCGGTCTCACCTGGTGCTTATACGGTAAGTGCCCGCCTGAGCGCATGGGTACGAGTACCCGAATGCTTAAAGGGCGGGATATCGTAAACGAGGACATGAAAGAGGCGCGGGTAACGGTTCGCCTGTTCAGAGCCGACAAGCCCAAGCGCGGGTATGTAATCACTCGCACTCGTACCCGTAGTAAGTCAGACGATGTATCAATCGAGAACACTAAGGGTAAGAAGATAGGCAACGACCAGAAGACGGTGGACGCTCTGATCGGTGTGGAATACGATACATTCGTTCGTACGGTGGTACGTGGTCAGAACGATGTATGGAACTTCGCCGAGGCTACGGACACTCGTAAGCGCGAAATCATCGACGCTATATCTGGTAGCGAGGTTCTATCCGGTTCTTACGATATAGCCAGGTTGCGAGCGCGAGAGAACAATTCCAAGGCGGACACGTATGGTAGGCGAGCCGAGGACGCCGAGCGCCGCACTGCTAGTTACGATGTATCGTCCCTAGAAGCAAAGGCGGGACGCTGGACTATCGAGCACCGGCACCAGGTCGCCGAAGCAGAGGCGCAAGTCGCCGCTATGATGGTGCAACTGGACGAAGCCCAGAAGGCCGACGCTCGAATGTGTGACATCGCTATGGAGCGAGCACAGTTACAAGCAGACGAGCCTTCTATCGACGTAGAGCCATACGACTCCTCTGTGGGCGCGTCCATGTCTCAACTGTCTAGGGCTATGGCCGCACTACGAACGGCTGAAACACGACAACGAGAACTAGAGAGCCTCAAGGAAGGCGAGCCGTGCCCTATGTGCAGTGAGAAGGTCGGGAAGGCGGCAGCTAAGGCCTTGAGAGGTGTCAAGGACGGTAAGATCCCTGGGCTGCGAGATAGCGCGGAATCGGCGGAGAAGTTCCATAGAGACGCGATCGAAGCTCGAGGGGCGGCTAAGGCGTGGTTAGCCGAGGAGCACAAACAATGGGCGAGCCGTCTGGGTTCCATGGTGTTACGCCCAGACCAGGCCCCGATGGTCGATGCTGCACTGAAGGCGGCGACTGGCCGCATGGACGACCTTAAGGCGGCGACTAACCCGCATAAGGGAACGGTAGACCAGGCTCGCGGACAGTTGTACGGATTGAAACGAGAGGCGCTGTGCTTTAGAGAGCTGGAGGCATACTACCGTTACGAGGCTATTATCGCTGGGTCATGGGCGGAGTTGCTATCGCCTAAGGGAGTGCGCGCGTCTATTGGTGATGCCGTACTCGCAGCCATCGAAGCTGGGGCCAATGCATGGTTGGCCGTGTTGTCTGACGGTCGTATGTCCGTGGAGTTTCGCCCTACTAAATCGGTACGAGGTATCGACAAGCGAGAGATACAGACTATCTTGTCTTTTAAGCGCGACGACGGCACGGTAAGGCCTCGCGGTATACTTAATTTTAGTGGCGGCGAGCGCCGACGTATCAACATCGCGGTAGACCTA
>Ga0233431_1001845_pt1 | contig 33356 bp, 21 predicted proteins | sample SI_118_April2016_FD_179867 | JGI IMG/M metagenome (GOLD analysis project Ga0233431, IMG submission 179867) | Seawater microbial communities from Saanich Inlet, British Columbia, Canada - SI_118_April2016_200_MG | ecosystem: Environmental > Aquatic > Marine > Inlet | place: Canada: British...
CGTTTCTGGTTAAAGGCTGGAAATCCCGCATCAACGATATTTTAAGAGGCATTTCACCCGAGGACAAAGGTGAAATGGGCGAACTATTGGAAACCCTCGGAAAAAGGATCGGAACGGAGTGGGCCAAGGACAATGCGGTTCGGAAGATCGACACTGCCCAACTTCAACAGTGGGGCAAGGACCTTCAAGACGCCGGCAAAAAAGGGCCTGAAGCACTGGCTGGCCGGATTCAGAAACTGAATGGGGAAGTGGACAAGAAACTCGCCTGATGAAAGTCCGGGAGACCTCATTGACAAAATGACGCTATGCGTTATATTTCATGCTAAACATAGGGGCAAAATACAACGAAGCAAAATGCCGCGCAATCTTGCGCACTTATTTTCCCAAGACCCTGAACCCTTGATAAGAAACCTTTATGAAACCATCACAACATCATAACAAACATCCGGAAAAGCCTGTCACCACCCCCGATTCCCGCAGAAAAAACAGCCCAGCCCATAAACCCCATGATACCGCAACGACCAATGAAGTGATCATGCTGGCACTGACGGGTATCAAAAAACCCCATAAGGGTCAAAAAGCAACCCTCCCGAGGATGCGACAGCGGGCCGTGAAACTGCTCAAGGAAGCCAAATCCGGGGGAATGCTGGAAGACCTGGTCCGACAGGTGGTCCTGTCCACGGGAATCGAGTCTTTCCTGCCCCTGCGTTATGCCAAATATCAGCCGGTGGTAAGGGAGGGCATGGTCTTCATGATGTCATCAATGCCCCTCTCGCGACTGGCCCCCAAGATTGTCGATCAACTGCTCCTCCCTCAAAACGCCTCTTTCGGAAAACGTCTCTTTCTGTTGATCAAAGACATGCCTACGCTCCAGAAACTGGGGCAGATCATCTGTCGAAGTCCGGGACTGGAACCGGCCTTCAAGAGGGAACTCATCGATCTTGAAGACAACATTCAGACCGTGTCCTATGCCCGGATTCGCCCCTCCCTCTTCAAGGAAATTGCCAAACACCCTCCCCGTCATTCCGTCATACCTGAAAAACGCATCCTGGCAGAGGCATCGGTCTGCGCAGTGGTGCCGGCACAGATCACTTCGGACAACGGCAAAAAGACATCGCATGCCGTATTGAAAATCGTCAAACCAAAAGTCAGGAAAAACATGGCCGCGGACCTGGTCCTTCTGGACCGGCTCATGGTTTTCCTGGACCGCAACAAAGCTGCCTGGGACCTGGGAGATTTCAATTTCACTGCCACCCTGAACCAGGTGGGCACCATCTTGCAAAATGAGATAAACCTCGAATCCGAGCAGAAGAATCTAGATCGAATGGGCCTTCATTTCAAGGATAACAAAACAGTCGTGATCCCCGAGAGACTTGCCGTATCCACCCCCGGCATGACCGTCATGAGCCGGGTGGAGGGGAGAAAAATTACGGATGTGGCCGGTCTGAAGAAAAAAGAGCGCCGAAAACTGGCGGGTGCACTGGCAAAGACGTGCATCCTGCGCCCCATTCAGGATATTCGGGAAGGGGGGCTTTTCCACGGAGACCCACACGCCGGGAACGTGGCATACACTTTTAAAAAAGGACGTCCCCGCCTCATCTTTTACGACTGGGGGATGCTCGGACATTTGAACAAGCTTGAGCGATTCGCCATGATCCTGCTCACCCTGGGACTCATGACGAACAGTTCAAAAGTGGTCTTCTATACGGCCGACATCATTACAAAGGGACAGCTTTCCACCCATACCCCCATGCGGAAGGCCGCCAAGCGCATCATCGCCGAAGGGATTCAGATGCAGGGTCAGGGAACCAGCGGAATGCTCTCTGCCATCGAATATCTGTTTGAAAAATTCACCCATCAAGGGGTGGTTTTCTCAGGGGATCTCATGATGTACGAAAAGGCCATGGTTACCCTGAGAGGGGTGCTTTCAGATGTGGATCCCACCTTCAACCGGGATGCATTCATGACCTGGGCCGCCGTTACATCCCTGGTGGATGATGCAATTCGTTTCCGTCTCCTGAAGCTTTTCATGAAGGAGGCCTGGTCCCTCTATCATCACAGTCTGTTGCTGTTCCTGGATATGCAAAAGGTGGTATTCTGGTTTCTAAAAGACCTGGCACGGGTCTCCCTGAAATTCCCCCACGTGTTCTCCAACATACCGGCACCGGTTTACAGTACCCTCGATGGCAGTTACAGACCATTTCCCCCTTCGAGACTCTAAATTTTCCAGTTTCGCCCTGCCCCCTGTCAACGGCCCCCTGCACCCTCCTCCACATACGACAAAACACGCTCGAATGTGGGCCCATGGTATAAAGCGGCCACATGGCCCATGGCCACGGTCTGCTCCCGTTTCCATCCCCCAGGCGGTAATAAGGATTCTGCGGGAAGCACCATATTGTCGACCGGGGAGTAGAACGCCACGCATGGCAGTTGGGTTGCGGGCTGAAAATTTTCCAATTCCTTCACGAGAGGTCCCTGATAACGAAGGCTCCTCGCCAATGGACCCAGGCCCATCACCGCCATTTTGCTCCCCTTGAAGGGTGATACCAGGGTAATCACCCGTCGAATCCGCGAAGAAGAGGATCCGTCCCCCTTGCCCGCGTAGGTCTTGGCCAGAAGCCCGCCGAGGCTGTGACCCACCATCACCACATCTCCATGGGGGAAATCGTTTTCAACCTGTTTCATCCATGTTTCAAATTTTTCGAAAATATCCCAGAAGGTGGTGTTCCGGCTGCTGTAGGAAAAAGCATAAATCCGGTTGTATCCTTTTCGCCTGAGCCGCCACCGATAATAGGTCCACGCGCTGGCATTATGAAAGATGCCGTGGATCAGAACCACGGTTGTATCGGCTTTGGTATCGGCTTTGGTCTGGATTCGAGTGCCGGGTTTTATGGAATCGGGATCCGGCCTCCACAATCTTTTCACAAACCCAAGTGGAAAAAGGCACACCACCAGGATATTGCTGCAAATACTGGACAAAATCCCCCTGAACAACCACACAAAGGGCTTGCCGCCTGACTCCCGATCCAGCGTCATACCATAGGGAGAATTGGCGGCCTCATACCAGAAAATCAGGTAGGTAAACACCGGTAAAACCAAAAAAACAACGATCAGAACGAGGACGATCAAGCTCCACATAACGGTCTCGCAATAAATTTTTTAATGTGTTTGCAATAGTTTAACTCAATTTCAAAAAATCTGGCCCGGAGCGCCGGGAAAAAATTCAAGAAAAAAATCACATAGTCCTTGACAAAATGACGCACCGCGTTATATTTATGGCCAACACCACATGGGAATAAACAAAAAAACGAACATCATGAAAATATCTTTCAGGAGGAATTAAAAATGACCACGAAGAAACAGACTACCAAAGCAAAAGCCAAAAAAACAGTGAAAAAGACCGAATCCAACTTTCACGCGATCCGCTCCCTCTACAAAACCAGGGAAAACTGGGTCGACACAGCCAAAGACTACAACGAAAAGTACATCACAAAACCCTTTGAAAGCAGCAAAGACTTTGTTACGGACATGAAAAACGAACCCAAAAAGACCTTCGGCGACATTTTTGATAATGGCAAAAGTTTTATGGAAGATGCCAAAAAAGACCCGAAGAAGGTATGGACCGATCTGGTGGACGGCGGCAAGGATCTGGCTGACGGCGCCAGGGAAGATTTTTTCAAGGCGGTGGAAACCGTCCTTGACGGCGGCAAGGATTTTTATGCCGGCATGGAAAAAGACACCCGTAAAGCATTGGATGACCTGCTTGATCGCGGCAAAAAATTCACCGACCAGATTCCCGGTAAAGAAACCGTGGAAAAAGGGATATCCAGCAGCCTTGAGTCCATTCCCGACCGCCTGAACCTGCCCAGCAAAAAGGACATGGAAAAACTCTCAAAAACCGTACGCACCCTGAATACCAAGCTCAACACCCTGACCAAACAATGTGCTGCCTGATCCCTCCCAAATTCCGGACCGGCGCCTTAAACCGTCGGTCTGGAATCGGTAAATCTTAATTTCACAAACCCTTGAACGTTCAATCAACCCCGGAGGCAACCATGCACAAAATCAAACGATACGCAAATCGTAAATTATACGACACCAAAACCAAAAAATACATCACCCTGGACAAAATCGCAAAGCTGCTCAAAGCGGGCGAAGAGGTATCGGTTCTGGACAATACAACCGGGGAAGACATCACGGCTGCCACGGTTTCCCAAATCCTTGCGCGATCAAAAAAGACGCAAACCGATAATGGCGCATCGAACGTCATGATCCAGCTCCTTCGAAAAGGCCCGGGCACCCTGGTAGACTATGGAAAAAAATATATCTCATTGTGGGACCGGGCACTGACCATGGCCGATGAAGAGATCGACAGGCTCGTGGAAAGGCTCGTTAATGAAAAAGAAATCACCCCCAGCGAGGGCAACAGACTCAAAAAAGATATGCTGAACAGAGCCGAGGACCTGAAGAAATGGGTTGGTGAGAAAACCGACCAGCGGGTCAATGAAGCCCTTGATCTCATGAACCTGGCCAGCCGGGAACAAGTTTCCCAGCTGACGGAAAAGATCGATAAATTGACCCGTAAAGTGCAAAATCTGGAAAAAAAGCTGGCCAAGAAAGCCAAGGAAGACGCCGCCCGAAAACAGGCGGAGCGCCGCGCAAAAGAACCCAGGGCAAAGGTGATTCCCATGCCCACAAACGACCTCACACCGGCAGACCAGGCCGAAAACCAAGGGGCGGAAACCCTGTAGCCTTCAATAATATCCGATCACCCAGCCTGAACCCTGAATTCATCTGCTTCAGGCTGAACACAACACCATTTTAACCGGCGGTTTCTCTCCGGACGGCTTTCGGAGGTTGAAGGAAGAGAACGAGGAGAGCCCCAACGGCCGGGATCAACGCAAGGTATCCCAGGGTCGTTCGAAAGGCGAAAGCGTTGGCATTGGCATGTACCCACCGCGCCATCAGCGCTTTGGCCTGTTTTTTCCCGGCTGCCGGATGGCTGCCGCGTTCTGCAAAATGGTTTTCCATGCGCTCGTAGGTTTCGCTCACCATCGGGCGGTTGTAGGTGATGTCAAGTCTCAGTCGGTCGAAATGAAAATCAGACGACTGGGTCATCACCGCCAGCAGCAAAGCACCGATGGCAAATGCCGGAAGGGTCCGCATGATGTTGAAGACCCCCGCGGCTTCAGCGAGCCTGGAAGGCGCAAGTCCGTAAAATATCGTCAACATGGCCGGTCCGATGACAAGCCCGGCTCCGGCAGCCCACAGGACAAAGACGATCGCCAGCTGGATCTTGCTCCAGTACAGATCCACGTGGACGGCCATATATCCGGTCATGATCGCCATGGCCGCCATACCAGCAAACATGCGTGTCTTTCGGTTCCAATCCCTTCCCCAGCGGGCCCCCATGAGCATGGTGCTCAGCATACCCAGAAATCCCGGCAGAAAAACCAATGCACCCTGCCACCACTGATAGCCCCGCAGATTGATCATGTAGTTCGAAAGAAACCCCACCAGAAGATAAAGATTGACAGCAAAAAGGGCCTTGACCGCAAGCCCCAGACCGAAGTTTCGCACAGCAAGATGCCTGAGGTTTATGAGCGGGTTTCGGGCCAGGACACCCCACAAAACGAAACCTGCAAAAACCACTGAAAATGCCAGAAACCAGCAGGCAAAAAAGGGTGAGCAAAACCACCCCCAGTATTGACCCATAACCGCCACAACCATCATGGTTAACACCCAGCCTTCAAAGAGCAGGAAGCCCACTGGATCGAACGGTTTGGGTGCAGCGGAGGGTCTGGTAAACCGGAGCGGTATCCGGCAGCCCAAAAGTAAAACCAGGCCGCCGAGTGGAAAGATAATCAGAAAGAGGCTTCGCCATGACATGAAATGGACCAGGAATCCCCCCAGTGCCGATCCCATCAAGGCACCCAGGTATAAACCGATCCCATAAACAGCCATTGCCAGTTCATGATCCGCCGGAAATTGATGCCATATGAGCACCATGGCCGCAGAAATCACAAGCCCCGTGCCGTATCCGGACAAAAGTCGCAGGGGAACCATCTGGAGCGTATCATTCACCAGGCCACAAGAACCGCCTGCCACCACGAATAGCAGTAAAGCAGAAAAATAACACCCGTAAAGGCCCAATCGCCCACTCCAGAAACCGGTCATGGCCATCCCCGTTGCCGCACCGAATAGATAACTTCCGATAATCCAGTAAATACGGTAATGGTCGCTGTCCATGGCATCGATGATATCTGCTTTCGGCAGATCGAGCATGGTGGCGTGAAGCGCCGTCAGAATCACGCCGGGAACCACAGTCGCCACAAACTTCCAGCGATCTTCATCAAGGTGCAGGTCATGCCCGGCAAGTTTAGCGGTTCTCATGGCGCATAGGCCCCCAGATTTTCAATGGCGGACGCTTTTTGAAGCGTCTCACGGACCCACTCCGGATCACCCGAACCGTGCTTGATAGACGCCTTTACGGACAACCCGGGCCTGAGCAAATGCCACCGGTCATCCCGCTCAATCCAGATTCGCACCGGCACCCGCTGAACAATGTATGTAAACTCCCCGGAAGAAACATCCCGTGGAATCAGTGAAAATTTGGCATCGGTTGTGCTGCCGATCCACAGCACGCGTCCTCGAAACGAACCGGCGAAGGCAATCACATCAAGGCTTACTTCGTTGCCCGGGTGCACCCCTTTGAGAAGCGTTTCCTCCAGGTTCACGGTAACATACAACAGGTCTTGATTGTACATGGCGAAAACAGGCTCTCCTGCATGGGCATAATCACCCGCATGTCGCCATTTCTTGGAGATCACGCCGTCGCAGGGCGCCAGGATTTGCGTATAAGACAGATTGACTTCCGACAGCCGGAATTCCTGACGAGCCGCTGCCACCCGGCGCGCTTTTTCGGCCACACCCAAACGTCCTGCCTCGATTTCGAGGTTCCCCAGTTTTGCCAGTTCCCATTCCGACCGGGCCTGATTGACGGCATGTCGGGCTGTATTGAGATCCTGTCGGGCGATTCTGATTTCATCCCGGGCGGCTTTCGCAATGCCCTGTCTGGCCTCCGCAACCTTTAATTCCGACCGGCACACTTCATAAGCCCTTGTGGCCTCCTGAAAGCGACGGACCGGTACCGACCGCGCTTTGCTGAGCGCTTCGTAGCGCTTGTAGTCCGCTTCCGCCATACGGAGTTTCGCAACGGCCGCTTTTACGGTATGGGCAGCAGCGGTGATTCCCTTATCCACATCCCGCGTAACCATACCGACGCGATCCTCGGCCGATATCTCGGCATCCTCGGCGATGGAGCGGTCCTGTTTGGCAATACGGATCCGAACTGGCACCGTTTTTTCCTGCAGGTCCAGATCGACCTTCGCTCGGCTGAGACTCTCGGTCGCCACTTCAAGCCTTGCTTTGGCCGTTTCCGCCTTTCGTTCATATATGGAGGGGTCCACCACAGCCAACACCTGCCCTTTTCTCACCACCGTCTGTTCCATAACCCGCATCTCAACAATGGCGCCGGAAACCTGGGGGGAGACATTGATCAGATGGGAGTCCACAAAAGCATCATGGGTGATGGAATGGGTAAAACGATCGACAACCCAGACGATCCCCCAAAGGACCGCCAGTACAGCGAGCGCAATCAGAATGATCCTTCCGCCCCTTTTAAGGAATGTTCCATGATTCCCCTTCACTTCCGATACCTCCCTTTTTTCACCTCACCCGACTGACGACGGGTGAAGGTTCAGCCGGAGGGGCGCCCACGGCATAATCGAGCTGAGCAAGCGCCATCCGGTACTGGTAAAGGCTTTTGTAGTAGTGCTCTTTGGCGCGGAGCAACGCCCATTCTGCATCAACCACATCGGTTGCCGTGGCATCTCCCTGCTCAAACATGTGACGCAGTACCTTCAGATTTTCTTTGCCCCGATTTACGGCAGTTTCAGAGTAGGTGATGCCTTCACGGGCTTCCTGAATGCCCACATACGCCACGATCACTTCAAAGGCAATGCCATCGGCCACCTCTTCAGCCCGTGCCATGGTCTCCCGGACCTCCGCCCTGCTTTTCTCCAGTTCACCGTAACGCCTTGTACCCTCGAAAAGCGACAACTCGATTTTTACGCCACCCGCAAAAAGATATGTATCGCTGGACGTCTGGCCACCATGGTGTGCCCCGGTGCCACCGGCAATAATTCTGGGTAGAAAGCGGGCCTTGCTTGCCGCCAGTCCCCATTGGGAACTTGAGATGGCTTTTAGGACGGAACGAAACTCGTCACGAAAATCCACAGCCTGCTGGAGACACGTCTCCAGTGACCGGGAAAAGGCCGGCGCAGCGGTTACATCTGCAATTTCCGTGTGCGAACTCACATGAACCCCCATGATGCGATTGAGGTTTGCCAGCGCGATCATTTCGGCGGTCCGGACGCTCACCCGCACAAGCTGCATCTCAGCCAGCAGGACTTCCGCCTGCAAAACATCATTTTGAACCGCCGTGCCCTGTTCACGAAAGTTTCGCGCATCCCTCAGAAGTGACTCGGCCCGCCGAACCGACTCTTCTGCCACGCGGCCCATTGCCTTTTTCTGAAGCAGGGTAAAATAGGCCGATGTGGTATTGAAAACCACTGTCTGTATCCCTCTGCTATACTGAAGTTCGGCGATGTCCCGTGCGGCCCGGGCCTGTTCATACCGTCCCGGCGTTTGTCCGAAGTCCCATAGGACCCATTGCAGGTTGAGTTCAGCGCTTCGAAAACGGTCGGCCGACTCCCCGTAAGCCATATTCCCCACAAGGGAAGGAACCGTGGGAAGGGCAAATTTATTCGATCCCCAGAGGGTCCGGTATGAAAACATGGCTTCAGGCAGAAAGGCCGAGAAAGCAATCTGCTTTCCGGCGTGCGCCTGCTTCACACGCTCCCGAAGAACCCGCAGTCGAGGATTGTATTTTTTTGCATACAGAATGGACTGTCCCAGAGAAAGCGCCGCAGGAGGCGGAAAAGGTGCGCTCAGCCGGGGTACTCCTTTTGGCTGATTCTTTAGGGCTTGCGTGGCCGTTGAATGGCTGGGAAAATCCTTCTGAACGGACGATTTCAGGTCGGATGAAGAGGGGTCTGCCGATAATTTTTCCGGCATGCCTGGCGGGGCCGGTACCGCTGGAACAATGCGCCGGCGCAACTCATTTTCCGGGACTTTCCGGACGGGAGTGGTACACCCGAAAGACACAATTGTTACAACGAAAAAAAACAGCCCTAAAAAGGTGCAGTAACGCGTGAACCGGCGAAGGCTTATGTATAGACCGCCCATTTTCTTCATATCTTTTTATAAAACAAGGGATTAACCAGCCCGGATTATTCCACAGGTGACGTTTCTGAAGACAGATGCATGTTCAGCTATGGGAACGCAATATCGACTACGGGTCCAGAACCTGCCGTATGGTAATCAATAAATTGCTTATGGAGAAGGGTTTCGCAACAAACCCGGAGGCCCCGGAGGAGAGAATCTCCTGAATAGGGCCATCCAGTGAATAGCCGCTGGAGATGATGACCCTGGCTCCGGGGTTGATTTTCAAAAGTTCGGTGAGGCATTTACCGCCCCCCATGCCGGGCATGCTGACATCCAGAATCACCAGATCAATGGCTTCCTGCTGCCTGTAAATTTCCAGCGCTTCCTCCCCGCTTGACGCCGGCAAAACCTGGTAGCCATAGCGGGAAAGAATCTCCTGCCCCAAATCTCTGAGCGATGCTTCGTCGTCCACCAGCAGGATCACCTCGTCCCCTCCTGGGACCATACTCCCGGGGGTAGCAGGGGTCGCCGTCTCGGGTTTAATGGGTGAATCCAGGGCAGGGACATAAATTTTGAAGGTCGTGCCTTCTCCTGATTTGCTGTCGCAGATGATAAAGCCGTCATGGCTCTTTACAATGCCGTAAACCACACTCAGCCCCAGACCGGTACCCTGACCCACCTCCTTGCGGGTATAGAAGGGATCGAAGATATGCTCCTGGGTAGCCTTGTCCATACCGTGCCCGGTGTCTGAAACCGTTAAAAGCACATATTTCCCGGGTGCTGCATTAAAAAGCCGCTGGGCCCCACGGCGGTCCAGCGTCATATTCTCCGTCTGAAAAACAAGTCTTCCGCCCTCGGACATGGCATCGCTGGCGTTGCTTCCCAAATTCATGAGAAGCTGGTTTAACTGGACAGCGTCTCCGTTCACTGAATGAAGGTTCTCCGCCAGGTTCAGTCTGATCTCCACCATCCGGGGGATGGTGCGCTCAAGCATCTTACCGACCTGTACGATTTCCAGGTTCAGCGCTACCGGTTTCATTTCCGGATCTACTTTTCGACTGAACGTCAATATCCGGGTGATCAGCTCTTTGGCCCGATTGGCCGAAATGAGGACCTCCTGAATCTCCCTGGTTCCGCCCCCCCCATCCTTTCCCTTGGCGAGGGCCAGCTCGGAATAGCCCACAATGGCTGCCAGAATGTTGTTGAAATCATGGGCAATCCCACCAGCTAAAGTGCCCATGGCCTCCATTTTATGGGCCTGGCGAAGCTGATCTCCCAGGCGCTTCCGCTCCTTTTTGGCGAGAATGCGCTCCGTGACATCGCGACCCATGCCGCTGATGTAGGCGGGCCCCTCTTTTGGAATGACCCGTTTACTGCGGTATTCTAAGTATATCTCTCGGCCTTCTTTGCTCAAATAGATGCTGATGCCTTCGAAATAACCTTTGGTCTTGATCCCCGACAGATATTGACTCTCAAACAGAGATTTCATTTTCGGATCCATGAAATCAGCCGCCTTCTTCCCGATCAGCTCCAGGGGATCGTAATTGAAAAGTTTCGCCATGGCCGGATTGATGGAGAGAAAACGCCCCTCGAGATCCTGCGTGTACACCAGATCACTGATGGAGTCGAAGAGCTCTCGGAACTTTCCTTCCGACTTTCGTAATGTCTCTTCCGCCTCTGCCAGAGCCTCGTTTTCCTGTTGCAGCATGAGGTTCTGTCTGTTCACTTCCCTCGTGGTGGAAAGCACCAGAAACGCCAGCAGAAAAATTAGAAAAAAGGTCAGACCGGTAACACTTAAGATGTAAATCTGTTCGGTATCACGAATATCGGTCATGTATTTGCCGGTCCCGATATAGCAATTCAACTCCGGAATACCCATTACAAAAGATATTTTTTCTTCGGGTTCTTCCTGATTGGGTCTCTTGTAATGGTAGGAAACATAGCCGGATCCGTTTTGTGATTCGGCTGTTTTAATCAACTCCTTGATGATGTAGACGCCATTTGAATCCCGCAAGTTCAACATGTTCGTCATCTCTTTTTCGGGCTCAAAGGGTTGGACCAGCATGGTCCCGTCGTAAGCGCTCATGAATACATAATTCTTGCCCACGTAGTCCTCATAAACCATTCTCCTGACAAGATTGCGAACCTGTTCAAAGGCCTCGGCTTTGGATATTTTTTTCAAACGATATTGAACCAGTATGGGTTCGATGGAATTCCTGGCAATCTGGGCCGTCTGCTTCAAGTTATTCAGTCGCTGCGCCTCGGTCTGGCCCACGTATTGGTTTGCCAGGTATCCGGAAAAACTGACGAAAACAATTCCGATGAGCAAACCGATAACAATTATCCTGATCCTGGCCCTTCGAATAACGGATCTATTCTTTTCGTAATCAAACATATCTCGCACATCCAGCCGGAAAGCGCTCATACCCGGGTTTTGAGAATTTATTATCCAACCACTTTTTGTCCGCGGAAGCATACCTTAAGGCATAAAACAACGTCAAGGATTTCGTAGTGGCATCGGGGGGACAGGAATGATAGTATGCCAAATAATTTCTCCTATGGATAAACAGCGTTCATCCGCAATCGATTTTCCCCATGATTATGTCCCGTCAAAAACATAAGCAATTCCACTGGCGCGGCCGCTGGGCCGTATTCGGAGCCATCGCAGCCGTCTATTTTTTCGCCTACTTCCACCGGGTCTCCACATCGGTTATCGCTCCGGACCTCCTGGCCGACTTCAATATAAACGCCACGGTTCTGGGGTTCATGTCCTCCATGTATTTCTACCTGTATGCCCTTGAGCAGCCGGTGGTGGGTTATCTGGCGGATCGATGGGGGCCGCGCTGGGTCGTGACCGTGTGGACCCTGGTGGCGGCCATGGGCTGTTTCCTCTTTGGGCTGGCCCCCAGCATTGAATGGGCCTCCGCGGGCCGTGCCCTCATCGGTTTCGGTGTGGGAGGGGTCTTTGTTCCCGGCATGAAAGCCTTTTCCCAATGGTTCAGGGAAAGGGAGTTTGCCACCCTGACCGGACTCCTTCTGGCATTGGGAAACTTAGGCGCCATCGTGGCAACCACCCCCCTGGCCTGGGCAACCCGGGTGTGGGGCTGGAGAGGAACTTTCATGGCAATCGGCGCCATTACCCTGGCACTCGCCCTTTGCGCCTTCCTGATCATCAAAAATCCCCTGCCAAAAGAAGACGCATCCCGTTCCAGGGGGACTCCAACCGAAGGCAGCGGCACCAGCACTCCCCTGAAATCGACTTTTCAAATCTTCGCGTCCCTTCGTTTCTGGATCCTGGGGGCCATTTTTTTCGGAGCGTTTGGAACCTATCTCACATTCCAGGGACTCTGGGCCGCCACCTTCCTCATGTCCCTTTTGGGGGTGGATCTTTTTCACGCAAGCATGTTCAACATGTTGGTCCCAGTTGGTTTTATTCTGGGCGCTCCTTTCACGGGGTGGCTTTCGGGCCGGTTCTCTCTGAACAAAGGGCGGGTGCTCATGGGGATTCTGGCCCTGAAAACGGGATTGTGGGCATGGATAGTATTCAGCGGAGAGAATCTGGAGATCACGGGCGTTTTATGCATCTTGTTCATCCTGGGCTGCGCTTCCGGGGGGTTGGGCGCCATCATCTGGGGTCTGGTAAGGGAAACCACTCCTGCACCAATCCTGGGACTCACCACAGGACTTCTTAACCCTTTCCCCTTCATAGGGGTGGCGATTTTTCAGATTTGGACCGGGGCCATCTTGGACCGGGCCGGCAAGGTGGACGGCGCCTACTCCATTTCGGCCTATCAAGATGCCTTTCTTTTGTGCTTCCTGGTGGTGATCGCGTGTCTGGTGCTCTCCCTGTTCCTTCAAAAGAGGCCGGCCGGGAAAATGAACACGCCTTGAAGATGAGACAATCGGGGCATCACCCATAGCGGCTAAAAGGCAGAAATTTCATGGGCACCCGGTTTTGCGCAAGACCCTTACCACCCATAAAAAGTGTAACCCAGTTTTTTCCAGTTCCCTTCGGTTCTGGCCACCTTTTCTCCCTTGAAATAGACCCAGAACACCGGCCTCCTCACGATAGCCCCCATGTCCCGTTCCCGGTTGACACCATAGGTCCATTTTTCTTCATCCCCTTCCGGGTTTATGGAATCGGGATTTCCCAGGGCAGTCATCACCATCGGCTTGTCCATACCGGTGGTGACTTTCCTTGCAGCCACCATCTGCACCGTTGCCTCGTCCCATCCGGGATACTGGTTTTGGATTTTCTCAACCCGACGATCCTTCATGCCGCAACTGACCGCAACAATGCTCAGCAACAGCAAAATCAATGCAAATCGTATCCTTTTCATCATTACCTCCCCCTTCATTTTTTTCTTACAGCTGAACCCAGTGACCTAAAATACCCTTCCCGGGATGCCGTTGGGAATCTGCGTGGTGACGGATTTGGCCGGTTTCCGCCGGAACCGGTCCTGTAACCGGTTGGGGACATTTGGGGATTGGTTCTAACTTCGCCCACGATCTGCTTCTCAACTCAATTGATACCTTTCTGATCCAGCCCTGAAAGGGCACTACATATTAGCCCAGGGCAACGCCCTGGGTGAGGATTTAACAACAATATCAGCCCTGAAAGGGCGTTACATAAATGATCCAGCCGTATTCGTATACTGTCACGCCCTTTCAGGGCTCAACAATCTTTGCAACCTATTCCCAGGGCGTTGCCCTGGGCTGGTATGTCAAGGCCCTTCAGGCCAATAAACCATACAGCCTTCCCTTCGACTTAATATCTTCGGCACTTTCTCAAATTAATTTTTTTTCATTCCCCCGTCTAAATGGGCGAAGTTAGAACCAAGCCCGACATTTGGAACCAAAAGAATTTTTTTCTTTTTTGAACTGGGAGATTAAGTTGAATTTCATCCGGAATCAAGGATAATGTGAAATGGCACGGTCGTTTGAGGCCTGAAGCCTCTCATCCGCTTTCCGGTATTAACTTCCTTCCCGTATTGTGTTATCATCGCGGTATCAGGATACATTCGCCTCATGGTGGGAAGGGAACTGTTGAAGTCTCCCCGAAAATGAGGACGTTCATTTTTATCATTGGAGGGTGAAAATATGGTTTCGATGATCATTATCCTTGCATTGATTGCCTTAACGGTTCTGTTTGTCATCTTCATCTACAACAAGCTCGTCCGGCTGCGCAACATGGTCGAAGAAGGCTGGAGCGGAATCGATGTTCAGCTGAAACGACGCGCCAATCTGCTCCCCAACCTGATTGAGACGGTCAAGGGGTACATGGTTCACGAGCGTGAACTGCTGACCAAGGTGACGGAACTGAGAACAAAGAGCCTGAAGGAACAGAACGTCGGGGAAAAGGGACGTCTGGAGGGACAGCTTTCCGGCACTCTTGCCAACGTGCTGGCCGTGGCGGAGGGCTACCCTGATTTAAAAGCCAACCAGAACTTCCTGGCACTTCAAACCGAACTGACGGACATCGAGGACCAGATCCAGATGGCCCGGCGCTACTATAACGGTACGGTCCGTAATTTAAACATCCAGGTAGAAACCTTTCCAGGCAACATGGTGGCCGGGAAATTCAATTTTACCCGGGCGGAATTCTTCGAAATCGAGGATCCGGCCGAAAAATCCGTCCCCGAAGTTGAATTTTAATCAACCCTTCCAACTTTCAGGGGGAATCATGCCTGCACGAAACGTTTTGTTTTTTCTGGTTCTCTTGTTCTGCCTGCCGGTCCTGGGACAGGCGGAGGTGTCTTACGCCGCCCAGACGGAGCGAATCCTTGACTTTAAAAGCCGGATAGCCGTCCACCGGGACGGAAGCATGTCCGTCACCGAAGATATCACGGTTGTCTGTGACCGGAAAAAGATTAAACGGGGCATCTTCCGGGACTTTCCAACCCGGTACAGGGATCGTCGAGGAAACACGTTTCAAGTGACGTTTGATGTCCGGGAGGTTTTGCGCGACGGCCGGCCGGAACCCTATCATATCAAGAACCTTTCAAACGGCAAGCGGGTCTACATGGGCAGGAAGGATATCCTTCTCAAACCCGGCACCTACACCTACCGCCTCCGTTACAGGACCTCCCGGCAACTGGGGTTTTTCAAGGATTTCGACGAACTCTACTGGAATGTCACCGGCAACGGATGGCGGTTTCCCATGGATCACGTGGAAGCCGCAATCTCACTGCCGCCAGGGACTGAAATTCTGAATAAAACCGCTTACACCGGGCCGGAGGGAAGCAAGAGACAGGACTATACAACGGAAGTGGACGAGCAGGGGGCGGTTTCTTTTGCCACCACCCGCACCCTCATGCCCGGCGCGGGACTCACCATTGCGGTTTCCTGGCCCAAAGGGATGGTGGACGAGCCCACCACCCTCGACAAGCTCGGTTACCTGTGGAAGGACAACCGGGATGCCGGGTGGGGGTTAATCGGCCTGGCGATTCTGCTGGCTTTTTATGTGACAGCGTGGGTCAGGGTCGGCAAAGACCCTGAAAGAGGAACCATCATCCCCCTTTTTTCCCCGCCCGAAGGTATCTCTCCGGCCCTTTCGAGATTGATTATGCGCCTGGGTCTCAGGGACGACAAGCTTTTCGCCGTTGCGGTGGTCAATATGGCCGTAAAGGGATATTTGAAAATCGGCCAGGATAAAAAGAAGGTGTGGACACTGGAAAAGACCGGAACCCGCGGGGAAGGTCTCTCCGGCGGGGAAGCAAAAATTGCCGAAAAACTTTTTGCCACGGGCAAGCGGGTCAAGCTCAAAAAGACCAACCACGAGAGGATCGGCAAAGCTCAGAAAGCGTTGAAAAAGTACCTCCTGAAGGAAGCCCGCAACAAGTACTTTATTCTCAACTCCGGCTATTTTGTGACGGGCCTGGCCATAACGGTTCTGATCCTTCTTGCCGTAATCCTGGGATCCAGCCGCACTGAAGACGTTCTCTTTATGGCGGTATGGCTGACCATCTGGACGACAGGCTGCGTTTTCCTGGCCATCAGGGTCATCATGGCCTGGAGAAGCGTCGGGACGAATGACGGAAAAAGGGGATTCCGCGGCGCCGGAGCCGTCGGGATAACCCTTTTTTCGCTGCCGTTCTTTGTGGGAGAAGGGGTTGGTATCTGGCTGTTCACCTCAGCGGCCTCCATCCTGGCTGCCGTCACACTTCTGCTGGTCGGTTTGATCAATGCCCTCTTCTACCACCTGCTGAAGGCCCCGACCCTTACGGGTCGAAAACTCATGGATCGGATAGAGGGCTTCAAACGCTATCTTTCCGTGGCGGAAAAAGACCGGCTGAACCTCTTGAACCCGCCGGAAAAAACGCCTCAACTGTTTGAACAGTACCTGCCCTACGCCCTGGCCCTGGACGTGGAGCAGCAGTGGGGCGAACAGTTCACCCACATCCTGACTGACGCATCGCGGGAACATAACGGCTACCGACCCGCCTGGTACACCGGCAGTGCCTGGAGCCCGGGATCCATGACCGGTTTTGTGTCAAACCTGGGATCGTCTCTTTCCGGCGCCATTTCCGCCGCTTCCGCCTCCCCCGGTTCTTCATCCGGCAGCGGCGGGGGCGGGTTTTCCGGCGGTGGCGGAGGAGGTGGTGGTGGCGGCGGCTGGTAGTTGAAAAGAAAGGTCCCGTCGGTTTTGAAAATTGCAAATTTAAGATGCGACTTCGTCGCCTTCTTCCCCCCCCTTTTTTCCTTTGACCTTCATCACCCGTTTTATGATCCAGAGAAGCGGTTTTGTGGTGAACCCTTCCATACTATTCTTGACTTCCACCAGGAGTTCCGGAATGGGAAGGTTCTGGGGACATTTTTCGACACATTCACCGCAGTTAACACATTGTGACGCAAGTCCCGGTTTTTCCGAAAGCGCCCCGCCCAGCATTCCCAGGTAGAAGAAGCGGGCCTGTTTATCTTTAAACCCATGCCGCGAGTTGTAATGTTCAAAACAGCCCGGGATATTCACACCGGCCGGGCACGGCATGCAATACTGGCACCCGGTGCAGCCCACCTTCAGGACCTTTTGAAAAGTCTCTGTTACATGGGCCACCAGGCCGAGCTCTTTTTCACTCAGGGAATTCGGTTCTGCCTCCGACGCGATACGCAGGTTTTCCCGGATATGATCGTCGTCGTTCATGCCGGACAGCACCACCGTTACCTCGGGATGGTTCCAGATCCAGCGGAGTGCCCACTCAACCGGCGGCCGCTTTTGCGCCGCCGTGTCCCAGATTTTCTGCACCTCGGGAGGAGGCTTTTTAGCAAGATTTCCACCTCGCAGGGGTTCCATGATGATGACCGCCATGTTTTTTGAAGCCGCATATTTCAACCCTTTGGTTCCGGCCTGATTTTGTGTGTCGAGGAAGTTGTACTGGATCTGGCAGAACGTCCAATCGTAATCATCCACAACCCCGGCGAAATCTTCTGCGCCGCCATGGTAGGAAAACCCCGCATTGATAATCTTTCCGCTGCTCAGGGCCCCGTCCAGAAACTCGATGACGCCTCTTTCTTTTGCGGTTTTCCATGAGAACCCGTTTAAATTGTGAATCAGATAATAATCGATCCAATCGGTTTGCAGTTTCTCTAGCTGCCTTTCGAGGGCTTCGTCCATCTCCGCTTTGGAGCCGGTAGACCAGTGGGGAAGCTTGGTGGCCAGCTTCACCTTGTCCCGGTATCCATTTTTGGACAGGACCTTCCCCAAAAAAGGTTCGCTTTTCCCATTGTGATACGGCGCTGCCGTATCCAGGTAGTTCACCCCGCTGTCAATGGCCAAATAGAGCTGTCGCTGGGCAAGTTCTTTGTTGATGGCGTTCATCCTCGTGGGAAATCTCATGCACCCATACCCGAGAATCGAGAGTTTATCCCCGTTTTTCGGAACATGTCTGTAAAGCATGGATACCTCCTTTCGTGAGGGGCAGGTCTTTGTTCCCGTTTTGGCCGGATTCCAGGCTGTCCCGGCGCCTCACCGGGTCGTCGGCGTCTCGCCGATGGAATCCGCGTTGGACACGCCCATGGAAAAGTGCCACTGAACGATCTTCCAGCCTTCCTGCTCTTTCTGGAAGACCGCAGTCAATCGGACCGGCATTTGTGTGCCGTCCGGAAGCTCGAGTATGGGGCGACCCGCCACCCAGCCCACCGAACCATCACCATAGGCCTTTGGGACGTCTGCCAGGACCCGCAAACCGCCCAGCTCTTTTAACTGTGATTTGAACACCCTGGTGATCGCAGCATAACCTTCCCACCACTCCTCTGGATCTGAGCCGATGGCAAGTACCCCATCCCTTTGCGAGAAACAGCGCTCAAAAAATGAATGGTCGCCACTTGACATGGCCTCGCAGCTTTGAAGATACAACTCCTTCAACTCGTTTGACGGCTCCATGACCAACTCCTCCTTTACCCGATTGGGTTCACCTCGAAAAGCCCGCATATTCAACTGATTTTACCCTCCTTCCCTGGCCCACCTACGGCCAACGGTCATGCGGCTTCTCCCTTTTTTTTGGTGAGAAGGATGGCGTAAACCGCCATTATGACCATGACCAGAGAGACCACCAGCCAGAGTTCATCAAGCGTGGAGGACGCAAAGGCGGAGAGGATGAAAATGGATGACATGAACACAATAATTTTAGTGCTGATGGATTTTGTCCCCGTGGCCTTGTCCTTTTTAAGCAGAGCAATACCTGACCAGAAATAGGGAAAGAGAAGCAGAAGAACCGAGATGGTTACGGTGATATTGAATGCCGCAGCGACGTTGCTGCCCAGGCTCATGAGTATCAGTTCGACCACGGTCATGATAATGCCGTTAATGACAAGGCCTTTGCTGTTAATTCCATGCTTGTTGGTATAGGAGTAGGCTTTGGGAAGGAATCCATTGTCGGCACTGGTTTTGGCGGCACTGGCGGATGACAGGTTCCACACGAGGAAGCTAGCAATACAAGCAACGGCCATCACTGCGGAGACCCCATCGGCGATTATTTTTGAGTGACAGATGCGCTGCATGGCCAAAGCAAATGAGGCGGGTGCACTCTGAATTTCTTTGGCCGGAAACATTCCTTCAATGACGGTGGTGGAAGCGATGTAGATGATTGCCACAATCACAAAACCGACCATGGTCGCAATGGGAACAATCTTTTTTGGGTTGCGGATATGTTCATTATTTGTGGCGACGCTTTCCACGCCCACATATGAAAAAAGCAACACGGCAAATCCGGACATGATGGCGGTACCGGGAGGTTTACCTGAGACGTTCCAGTTCTGTTTAAACAGGGCGGGATCAAAATCCAGCCATCCCACCGTGCCGGTGATGATTACCGAGATCAGAAGTAATGTCACCGTTCCGGATACCACTTTTGTGATGATACCGACCCCGCGAAGGGACATGGCAACAAACAGCCAGATCAGTATAATGACGGTGATACCCAGCACAATGGGGTGATTGAGAGCGGGGACAAACAGGGCCAGATAACCCAGCCCCGCAATCAGAATGGATACGTTGGAGATCAGATTCCCGTAGACGTAAAAAAAGCCGCTCTTTGCCCCGAGAACCGGGTCCACATACGTTGCCAGCGCGGTGGGACTGGGGTCATCAAAAAGAGTCCCGGCACGGACATACACCAGTGTTAGAAACAGGGCGCCGATGGTGACCAGTATGAACGAAATCGATGTGATGGAACCGGTGGCTGCCAGTTGCTGTGGCAAAGCGATTACACCACTCCCGGCCTGACTGGATACAATCAGAAAGATGGCGCCGACTAATCCCAGTTTTTTTGCCTCATGTGCCATGTTGCTCTCCCTATTTCCGTTTCACGCACAAAGTTCTGAAGAACTTCTTTCCATCCCTTTCGGTTCTCTCCACCCCGTGGATCTCGCTTTCATATCCTGGGTACGCGTTTTCGAAATCCTGCCTGAGTTTCAGGTAATCGAATATGGGACGCGCCTTTTCGTTCATGATTTCACCTCCCATCATAATGGGGATGCCCGGGGGGTACGGAACCATCATTACGGCGGGCGTCCGGCCCATCATCTGGTCCAGTTCCACAAATTCCACATTTTTCCGCACCACATGGTGATAGGCTTCAGAAGGCTTCATACCCTGCTCGGGAATCACCTGAAAAGCGTTCTGCATCATTTCAAGGATGTTGTATTCCTTCCAGTAACCGTGAATGTCACTGCAGTGTTCCTTGAGCCCCACCGCTCCGTATGCATCCGGGTACTCGGCCACCATCTGGGGAAAGACATGGGACATGGGTGCGTCCTGATCATAGAGGTCCTTGAACCGCAGCAGGGCCGAGAGAAGGGTACCCTGCTTGGCCTCGGTGGTCCCCAGGGAGTTGAGCAGCAGGAAGGAGTAGTAGTCCGTTTTTTCGCAGACAATGCCCCTTGAAATGAGGAACTCCGTGACGATGGAGGCAGGGATGCCCACATCCTGCATCTCTCCATGATCATTGATCCCAGGGGTGGTAAAGGTCAGTTTGATGGGGTCGAGCATGGCGTAATTGGGTTCCATCTCCTCGAACCCGTGCCAGTTGTTCTCACGGCTCATGACCCAGGGCGCCTGGTGATCCGCCAGAAAATCGGTGTCCACCTGTTCAAAGGGCGTCATTTTGCCGTCCACATTGACCTCGCGGGGCTGCCACATGCCAAAGAACCAGTCGCCCTTGTTTTTCTTCCGGAGGTTTTTTTCGATGTTCACCACCTTTTGCCGCAGCCGGATGGCCCCCAGGATAATATCGTTCATCATGATCGGGCCGTTGTCGTCCATCATACGGGTCGCCACATCCAGCGACGCAACCATGATGTACTGGGGAGATGTGGAACCGTGCATCATGTAGGATTCATTGAATTCATCGTGATCGATCTTGATTTTTCCGCCATTCTTAATATGCAGCATGGAGGCCTGTGAAAATGCGGTGAGCAGTTTGTGGGTGGAATGGGAGCAGAAAATGGGCGGATGGTTTTCATCCAGATCATCATCCGTCATGCCGTAGTGGTCCTTGTACATGGAATGAAAACGGGCATAGGCGTACCAGGCTTCGTCAAAATGGAGGTTTTCCACACTCTTTTCAAGCTGCTTCTTGATATTGACCACGTTGTAGCACACCCCGTCATAGGTGGAGTTGGTAAGCGCGGACATCTTCACCTCGTTCCCCTTGAGCCCGTCGGGGATGAGGGTATCTTCCCTGATTTTGTTCTGGATCGATTCCGGCGAAAATTCCGACAGACGCACCGGCCCGATAATGCCCCGCTTGTTTCGCCTCGGGATCATGTAAACGGGATAGGCGTCGGTGATGACCATTGCGTAGTTCAGGGATTTGTGGCAGTTCCGATCCACAAAGGCAATATCGTCCCGGACGAGCTGGCTCCGCCAGATGATCTGGTTCACATTGCTGGTGCCGTTGAGCACATAGTAAGTCTGATCGGCACCGAACACGCGGGCCGAGTTTTTTTCCGCGTCTCCCACCACGCCGCTGTGCTCCAGCAGGGACCCCAGTTCCGGAACGGAAACGGAAAGGTCCGATCGAAACGTGTTTTCGCCGAAGAATTTGAACAGGGCCACCCCGGCCGGGCTGCGCAGAAAACCCTCACCTCCCATATGTCCCGGCGTGTGCCAGGCGAACTTGTATTCACTGGAATACTGTACCATGGCCCCGAAAAAAGGCGGATAGACGGTTCGCGCATAATCCACCACATGGGTTTCGATACGTCCCGCCATGAAGGAAATGGTTTCAGTTGTCTTCCAGAGGCAATCATTGATGTCCCTTAAAATTTCAGTGGGAATCGAGTCCATTCCCACCCGCCCCATCAGTAGAATAATGGGAACCCTCTGGTGCCGTTTCCTCATTTTGACAATCAAATCATTGGCCGTTGTGGTTTCTGCCAAATTCTCATCGGGGATATCCCAATCCACCACAATACATCCAAAATCAGCCCGGGAACGGAATACCTTGTAGCCGTCTTCATAAGTGTAAGAAGGGATGATGCGACAGTCCTGGACCTCCTCCAGTTGTTCGGTCAACTGCCGCAGTCTGTACCCTTCGTCGTTTTTGGCATCGAACTGCCCTGAAATAATAAGCACCGGCCATTCGCGCGTTTCTATTTCCATATCCTACCCTCCTTGCAGTTGCGACATCCCGAAACCGTCTCCATCAACAGACCGCTCAAGGCACCCGTCATATTTGTCCTGACTTTTTCCTCATGGGCATTCAGTAACATGTGCGAGAATTCGTGTAAATATAAATGTAAAAATGCCTCATGAGCCGTCATGAATATCCGGATTTCCTGATCTTGGGTTCCCGCACATTTTGAGGTAGGCATCGAGAACGGGCCGGTCCGCGTCCGCCCACTCCAGAGCAGGCAGCTGGGAAGGCATCAGCCACGCAAAGGCCGCGTGCTCGCGGAGAACGATCTCTTTGGACTTCATGCGGCAGATGAACGGATAAAGGATCACGGTCTGGGTTTGGTACGCATGGGCCATGGGTTCGAGCGCCTCTACAACCTGGACGGACAGTGCCAGTTCCTCCTTCAGTTCCCGCCTCAAACACGCCTCCGGGGTCTCGCCCTTTTCAAATTTGCCCCCGGGAAACTCCCACTTGAGCGGCAAACTCATTCCCACGTTCCGTTGAACGGCAAGGGTAAAACCCTTCCGGCGGATAATGGCGCAGGAAACCTTGATTTGTTTTACGGGTTTTTCAGCCAATAAATTACCTCGCAAATAAATTTAATATCTTCAGCAGGTTGTCATGACACCCTTGAGACAATTTCAAGAACCGGTATTTCCCATTTATCCGCCCTTATTGTTTTTTCAAAAGGTTCAGCAGGATCGTCCCGGTTTCTTAACAGCAACCCCAGCACCCTTGCTTCCAGTATGCCACCCAGACACTCCAGCCATTTGTCTGCCCCCCCCTTTGAAAGCCTGCCCAGGCATCTCTGACGCTGATCGCGGATTTCAATTTTTCCATCGACGGCTTGCAGGCAGACGCACTGTCCGGTACTAACTTCGGCCAGTTGTCCATGAATGGCATGGGTTTGTGGAAAAGTTCCCGCATAGTCCAGATAGATTTCGCGCAAACCAAGAATTTCATATGTTCTGTCAACAAAATGGGGTCCTTCGACAGCGTCGCCGCCGGAAAAAGGGACTATTGCATCGCCCTTGAGGTCCCTTAAAAAGGGGTTTGGCCTTTGGTTGTTTTTTAAAAATCGGAGGGTCTCTTCCGCGCGGGTCATTCCCACATACATCACGCGCCGCTCTTCCTCAAGGCGTCTGCTGTCCCTGGAATGGCGCCAGTCGCCATCCAGCAAAAACACATGGGGGAATTCCATGCCTTTGGCAGAGTGAATGGTGCTCAAGAAAATGCCATGCCCCAAAATCTTTTCTCTCGATTTTTCAGCCAAGAACTCATAAAGCCTATCGATGGCCCAGGAAAACGGCTGCAGGCTGTCTGCGGTCTCTACCTGAAAAGCATCCAGAAATGTTTCCAGAAGCTGCCACCAGATATTTGTTTTACGATTGTTCCGAACCCGCAACAAATCCGCCCTTAAATCGCTCGGGCGACCGTTTTCTTCTTCCTTTTGTGCGAGCCATTCAAGATATCGTTGAATTTCCCGGATCCGGTGAAGCGGAAAACCCGAATCCAATGACGTTTTGAATGGATATTCCGCTTCCTCCAGTACTGCTCTGACGGGTACCAAAGGCGCTTTGGTTCTGGCCAGAACAGCAAAGTCATCCCAACGGACATTCGGGTCCAATCGCCTGATACGATCCATTTCACTTTTCACATAAGCCGCCTGATGCATCTCGTTCTGAATGGAAACCACCTGCACACGCCCCTGACTGACCGAATCCAGTTCAGTCCATCGCCCCCCCGGCAGGGAAACCTTTCTTTCGTCATTGATGCAGATGGGATGCGTCCCTTTCATTCTGTCCCGATTGTGGCGTATCAAGCTGTTGGACGCGGAGATGATATGTTTACTGGATCGATAGTTCTCCACAAGGTAAATGATCCGGGCGTCGTAATCTTCCTGAAAACGACCAATAAAGTGAACATTGGCGCCCCTGAAAGTGTATATATTTTGATCATCGTCCCCCACCGCCATAAGGGAAAGGCGGCAGTCTTCCTCCCCAAGGGACTTTCCGGCCATGGCCGACACCAGATCATATTGGTCTTCGTCAATGTCCTGGTATTCATCTACGAGGATATGGCTGTACCCTGAGAGCAGACGATCCCGTACTTCATCCGCTTCCATGCCGGGAAAATCCCCTCCTCCTTTCAGAAGGTCTACCGCCTGCTTGATGATCCCCTGAAAATCAATACTCTCCTGGCTGTGGGACTCGGCCATATCCCGTATGGATATGCCAGCCAGCCGCATGGCGGCACCGTGATAGGTGGCCACGGTAATCGCTTTCGCCGTTCGCCCGACCAGTTTGAACAGTCTCTTTTTAAGTTCCATGGCGGAGCTGTGGTTGAAACAAAGGACCAGAATCTGTCGCGGCGGTATTCTTTCCACTTCCACCAGATAGGCGCAGCGGTGGACGATAACGGTTGTCTTGCCTGAACCCGGTCCCGCCAGAATCAGCATGTTGTCCGCTACGGGTTTTCCCACCGCGCCGATCTGTATTGGATTGCGAAGGTTCTCCACGATCATTCGATACGATTCAGCCGTAGTGGCCTTGTTCAGAAGATCTTTGTCGTCCGCAAAATATTTATTGATGAATTTGACCCGGCCCAGAGAAAAATAGTCCAGGACCAGCGTCAAAGAACCCGCAATTTTTTCCAGCGCCAGTGTGGCGTAGCGCCGCATGACATGAACCTGAAGCCGTTTTTCCCGATAGTGGATTTCCAGTGGTTTGTAATCTCCCTTGTTGTAGTAGCGAGATTTGGCATTTGGCTGGAGTCGAATGGTCATGGCCTGCCTGAGGATGGCCAGCCCCCCCTGAAGCTCGATGACTTTTTGCTCGTGAAGATGCATCAATGCCCTGTCGACGGCTGGCAGAAGCTTTTTGATTTTGTGGGAGAGGAACATGTCCGACTTGATGGCCGCCGAAAGATCATTGCTCGCAAAAGAAACCCGCACCGTTCCCGTCGGGTCAACACCATTTTGAGACGCCTGCGCCTCTGCCATTTGAAGCAGGGTCTTGAGAATAACGCCGGCCACGTTCTGCCTGAGAGAGATGGTTTTGATGATATTGTGCCAGCTTCGCTGCAACCTGACACGGTAACGGTTGCGATCCACATATTGAAGTTCAAAACTGCCCTGTGACGCGGCAAAGCCCTTTCCGTCATAGGAAATTCCTTTGATCAGCTGCCGAAGAACATCCGGGGAGGTTTTGTGCCCCTCGTTTTGCATTTTCTGATTCAGCCGCCGAATGTTCATTTCCACCCACTCGCCGCTGTCAGCATCCGGGTCACTTTCCTGAAGCAATCCGACCAGTTCATTTTCCAGCCGGCAGGAAGCCTTCAACACCTCTGATGCCTTGTTTCTCCCTCTGGGTCTGAAGGAGGCCGACAACATGATACCTTTGTCCACCAGACCGACGTCCGCCATATCATGGAGGGCCCCTATGACCATCTGGGCAGCTGTCAGACCGGTTTTCTGTTCCATTTCCAGGATTCTGTTTTTCTCCGGAAACAAAGCCTCCGCAATGGAATCCGCTCTGATCCCTCCACCTTCCCGCTCATTCATGAGCCTGTGCAAAATATTAAGCCAAAGGTTTCGGCTGAAAGACCCAAGCTCCAGCTTTTCAATCACTTTTTCCGCTTGGTCAAGGGAACGGACCAGCAGTTTTCCCTGAAACATGTCGGTCAGGTTAAAATTCCGCTTTAAAAACCCGGCCCTTTCCAGCCAGGCAACCGCAGCTTTCACTTTCGTATCCCTGGATCCAGGCTTTAATTCGTGCAGATCCGCCAGGTCATCATCCCGTATCAGCTCATCGCTGGTGATGACAATCTCCCCTTTTCGGTTTTTCTTCTTCCGGCGCAGCGCCCGCAGGATTCGGGCCATATCTTTCTGGGTCACTTCAGAAAACGATCCCAGCTGAAACTGCCGACTGACATCCTGCGGGTCGTACAGCAGAACGCAGCGGGCCGGTTTCAGATCCCGTCCGGCCCTTCCGGCCTCCTGAATGTAATTTTCCAGGGAACCGGGGATATCATAGTGCAGCACGAGCCGGATATTCTCCTTGTCGATGCCCATGCCAAAGGCATTGGTGGCACATATTACGGGTATCTCGCCCTCCACAAAAGCGTCCATGACGTCACGCTTTTCCTTTGGATCGAGCCCCGCATGAAATGCCTCGGTTTTGAGACCCTGATGATGAAGAAAATCCCTGATTTTATGGGTCTCTTCACGGGTCGCCGCATAAACAATAACGCCCGCCGCTTCATGGGCCCCTTCAAGCATTTCCGTTATGATTTCAAGCGTTTTTTCAGGTTTCTCCGCCCCGGACACGGGAACCACTTCAAAGGAAAGGTTTTCCCGTTCCACACCGCCCGCATACAGGAGCAGATCCTGATCCAGGGTCTCCTGAAAGTGGCTTTGGATTTCTTCGATAACGCTTGCCTTGGCGGTAGCGGTGAAGCAGAACACGGGCGGCACCGGTTGGTTCTGTTCCTGACAAAACTCCCGGATAAACCGCCCCGCATAAAGGTAGTCGGGTCTGAAATCGTGCCCCCATTTGGACAGGCAATGGGCCTCATCAAATACCCATGCCCCGATTTCCCGCTGCCGCAATACATTTCGAACACTCATGGATCTGAGCTGCTCGGGCGACAAGTAAAGAATAGCGGTATCCCCCAGCCGGATACGTTCAAATACCTCACCCCGTTCCGGCGGGGTCTGAAGCCCCGAAACGGCTTCCGCAAAGAGGGTTCCGGTCTTTTTTCTGAGGTTGTCCACCTGATCTTTCATGAGTGCCTGGAGGGGTGAAATCACCACCGTCAGGACCCCGCGCCGCCAGTAGCGAACCAGGGCAGGCAGCTGATAGCAAAGGGACTTTCCGCCCCCTGTTGGCAGGATTCCAAGAACCGGCCTACCGCCCATGGAATCTTCAACAATGGCTTTTTGAAGGCTTGTACCTTCCTCGGTGGCCGGCTTCTCGCGAAATGACGGATAACCAAAAATCCGTTCCAAGTGTGCATCAGGGTTATGGTTTTTTCCGCAGTATTGGCAGTCCGATCTGCCGCAGGGCACTTCCCGGAGGGTTCCAATCATCGAAGGGATTTCCGGGAACCGGTATCGCACCCAGGGGGGCAGCACTGAGTTTCCACCCGCCACCTGTAACCAGGCCGTACAGTAGGCTGCGGAGGGACGCTTTGCGGGGTCGGAAAGGACCCCTCCCATGACGCTTTTTGCTGCGGTTGCACATATTTTTCCGTCGGTATGCTTCAAAAAACAGTCAAACGCGTCATCCGGGCTCCGGATCGTTCGATCAACCATTCCGGAGAAGACGGCGGCAATCCCATTGCCCGAAAAGGTGTTAAAGATACTGTCCTCAAAGCAGAAGCCAAAAAAATCGATCAGATCGGGCTTTTTTTGCGCTGAACTGACAAAGCTTTCCCACTGATCCCTGAAAACGGAAAGCGCCAGTTTGGCATCTTCAACAGGACTGCTCACGGTGGCACGGACCAATTTGTAATTCTTTACGAGTCGATGGTATGGATTTTGTGGAAACGCAACGGGGGAAAGATAAAGGGTATCGATGACCGGTTTTTGAAGAATTTCAAGCTTCGGCGAAACCGCTTTGAGAACGGGAAAATCATGCCCCAGCAGATTGTGACCCAGAACAAAGTCCGCGCTTTCAGCAAGCGCGTCCAGCGCTTTTAAGACTTCCCTGGAACCGGCCCGCTGATCTTTTTCAAAGATGTTGTTGCCGAACACTGCCCCCACGTGCCTGATTCTTCCGGTTCGCGTGGTTTCCAGATCCAGCAGCAGTGTGCGTTTGAGGAGTTCGGAAATATTCATGGACTTGCGGGTCACCTTTGATTTTTAAGATCTGACCCCAAACAAACTTGCCAGTTTTAGGTTCTATTTTTTTCCGAGGCACTTAACTTCAATTGCCCACCTGATCGAGTTCCACCCCTTCCATGGGTTTTGTCTTGATGGCCGCAACAAGGCTGACCAGTGCCATGACAATGAGATAATAGGCGGGTGACGCAATATCCCCAGAAACAGCCACAAGCCAGGTGCATACCAAGGGAGCGGTGCCGCCGACCAGCGCAAGGGTCAGGTTGTACCCCAGGGCAATGCCGCTGAAACGCACCCCGGTGGGGAACATTTCTGCCAGGGTTGCCGGCATTGAACTCTGGATGTTACAGAAAATCAGGGCGAAGATCAGTTGCGCTGCAAGGGCAGATTGAAAGACGCCATGGTCCGACCACATGAAAAGAGGGTATGCGACGACGGCTATGCCCGCACAGGAAGCCACCAGCATTTTCTTTCGACCCACTTTGTCGGAAAAATGCCCCGAGATTGGAATGAGAACGAGCATGGCCAGGGTAACAATGGTATTTATCATGAGAGCGTGGGGAACGGGCGGTTTCACCATATGGGTGAGATAGGTAGGCCACCACACGAAAAGCATATAGAAACCGCCTCCGAAAAGGACAACAAGGGCGGCGGCATGTCCTATTCGGCGGGGCATATGGCGGATTACCTGCAAAACAGGGCTTTTGTAAACGTTTTCAGTGGCTTTCAGTTTCTTGAAACCAGGAGGCTCTATCATGCCCTTTCGCATCCACAATCCAAAGCCGGCAATGGCAATCCCGGCGAGAAAAGGGAGGCGCCATCCCCATGAGAGCATACTTTCCTGGCTGAGAAAATTCTGCATGGCCGTGGCCACGGCAGAGCCGATCATAATACCGCCAACGGCGCTTAAAGTGGTCAGGCTGCCATAAAATCCGCGCCGGTTGGGGGGTGCAATCTCGGTGGAAAAAGACATGGACCCGATGAATTCCCCCCCTACGGATATCCCCTGAAGGAGCCGGAGGAAAATCAGTATCAGCGGCGCGGCAAGGCCGATTCGGTCATAACCCGGTACAAGACCGATGCAGGCGGTGGGAATGGCCATCATGAGGATGGAGACCTGAAGTGCTTTCTTGCGACCCATTCGGTCTCCCATGTGTCCAAAAATCGCACCGCCCATGGGCCGCATCATATAACCGGCTGCAAATACACCATAGGCTTTAATCAGGGCTGCGTATTTACTTTCGGAAGGGAAGAAAAGGGTCCCGATTATGGGCGCATAGTAGCCGAAAACAGCGAAGTCATACCACTCCAGGACGTTTCCAATAATCCCGGCGATGGCACTCCGCCTTGTATGACGTGTAGTTGGGGACAGACCCCGTTTATTTTCTTGAACAACCTGCACTTTGAGAATACGCTTTCAGCCAATCGAGATAAAATTGAAATTCTTCACCTGCAAAAAACATGATTTCCGGTTGTTTCCTCGTTGGACTTACTTATCTTTACTTTTTGGCACAGGGTCAGCGGTGGATTTCCAGGCCCTCACGTCACGATAGGGGTGTTTCTCGAGGGCGCCGAACCCCTTTAGTTGCTTTGCCTTTAACTGAAATAATTTTGGACTGGCAATGCCGCAAAGAAAGCGGGCTGCAAGATCATCTGAAACCGGAGTCTCGGATACATCCCTCAGTTCCCGGAGCATTTTTTCCACATCAGTTGTGCTGATGGCGGGCAGCGGCTCAGCCCGGAATTTCGACGGGTTTCCCGTCAGGCAGAAAGAGCAATTTCCGCAGGGTTTGGGAATGATTTCTCCAAAGTGTTTCGACAGCTTCATGGCCAGGCACCCGCTGCTTTCAAAAAGGGATATCATTTTGTGGATTCGCCCCACATCCACGGTTTCCTTGTTCCTGAACAGGTCGGAGAGGCGCTTTGTGGTTTCCTCAACATCAAAATCCGGATTTGTGATTTCGAAAACCTCGACGCTGGATTTGGCCTTTAATTCGATCCATCCCTTTTCATCAAAGTATTCAAGGGCGGCAAGCACGCGGGCCCGGTTTGATCCCGACGCTTCGACCATTTCGTTGATTTCGGGATGCGACCAGACCTTTGCCTTACGCGTATGCCTGAAAATGGTATCCACAAAACCCCTTCGTTCACCGGAGAAGTAATCGCGTATTTCCCCTTCCGTTTTCAGCATTTTGAATGGATAATTTTCAAAGTAAGTGTGGCGGGGCGTCAGGATACCGCCCATTTCAAGGTACACCAGAAGTGTTTTAAGGGGCAGTTGACGGATATCGGAATCCATTGAAAGCCTGTAAGATCGGACTTCAAACATGTTCCCATCGTTCTTCCGTATCACATCCAGCACATATCGGATTCCGGAAATTTCCGGTGTATCACCGTAAACAAAGTTTTCAAGAACAGGAACGTTGCCGGCATTGCCCATGAGGGTGCAGGCTGATGCAAGCCCGTCCCTGCCGGCGCGGCCGATCTCCTGACTGTAGTTTTCGATGGATTTGGGCAGATCGTAATGGACCACCTTGCGGATGTTCTTCTTATCGATTCCCATCCCGAAAGCGATGGTTGCCACAACCGTGTTCAAATTACCATGCATGAACCGGTTTTGAATTTCATCTCTTAAAATGGGTTTCATGCCGGCGTGGTATGCAAGAGCATCCAGTCCCCTTGATGTCAGGAACTGCGCCACTGTTTCCGCAGTCTTCTGAAGGGTGACGTAAACAATGGAAGGACCCGCAGGCTCCGCCGTAAGTGTCTCGACCAGGGCAGGCTTTTTCCGGTTTTCAGGCACGGACGCAACGCTTATGTGCAGGTTTTCCCTGTAAAATCCGGTGGTGATAACATTACTACGGGAAATGCGGAATTTCTCGCACATGTCTTCCACCACCTGCGGGGTTGCGGTAGCCGTCAGGAGCAATACCTGGGGGACATTGAACGTTTTCTGATAAATCGGGATTTTCAGATAGTCCGGTCTGAAGTTGTGGCCCCATTCGGATATGCAGTGTGCTTCGTCCACCACCAGGAGCGACACATTCATTCGCTTCAACTGGTTCCGAAAGCGTTCATTCTTGAAACGCTCCACTGAAACCATGAGAATTTTAATCCTGTTATGAACTCCGTCCAGTAGGGTTGCCTGATATTCCTCCCGGGGAATACCCGAGTCCAGCTTTGCGGCGGGTATCTGTTTTGACTTCAGGAACTCGATCTGGTCTTTCATGAGAGAAAGGAGCGGAGAAACAACCAGCGTGATCCCCGGCAGATGCATGGCCGGCAATTGATAACAGAGTGATTTCCCGGCACCCGTAGGGAAAATTGCGACCGCTGATTCACCCCCAACAACCTTGCCGATCACATCTTTCTGACCCGTTAGAAAACCATCGAAGCCGAAATACCGTTTAAGCGAGTAGTCTGTCATATTTCACCGCGTCATGTTCGGCGACCACAAACACAGCTAATACTTCAAGCGGGCATAGGGCGTTTTTTTTGAAGCTTCAATGGCCTGACCCAGCGTAATGATATGGCGCTCGGCCAGCAGGGGAACCAGTTTCAGAAAAATCTGTGCCGTTGCCTCTGCATCTGAAAACGCGCTGTGCCGGTGTTCGATACTGACTCCCAGCAGGGCCATGCTCGATTCCAGACTGTGATGTTCCTGGTGCGGATAAGCGACCGCCGACAACAGCAGCGTATCCAGTACCGGCTGTGAGAAAACAACGCCGGTTGCCCGCTCTTTGATCTGGAGGAAGCGCATATCAAACGCGACGTTATGCCCCAGCAGAACAGATTGTTCGCAGAAACGGTGGAAGTCCGGCAACACTGCCCCGATGGCAGGCTTCCCCCTGACCATGTCATCGGAGATGCCGTGAACCGCCAGACTTTCGGGATTGATGGCTCGCCCGGGGTCGATCAGCTTTTCAAATGTATCATCCGGACAAAGCGATCCATTTTCAACCTTCAGGGCACCGATCTGGATGATTTCATCCCCCCCGCTCGGCTGAAGACCGGTGGTCTCGGTGTCAAACGCGGTATAGACCAGTGTGCTCAAGGGCCGTTCAAGATCGGTCCCCGACTTGGAACGCTCGCTTATCGCCGCATACATGGACTGCTGGTCATCAATCTGTTCCTCGATCTCGTCAATCTTATGATCACGCTGGTCGGCCAGGCGGTTCATGGCCGCAATCACCTGACGCAGCTCAAGCGGCCCCTGCTCTTCAAGACGGAGGTCCCGGTTGCTCACCAGCATCACAGTCAGACGTTCAACGGTTGCCGCCATCCCGGTTACGTACTGCCTGAAAAGGCGGTTGAGAATCAAGAAACCGAGCACAAGTGCCAGCACTGTCAGCCCTGCCCCAATCGGCAAGATCCGGTGAAAATAATGGACAAATATGGCACGGTGCTCCAGCGTGGCTTCGGCCCAGGCGACAACCGCGCTGGCTGCGAACGGCCCGGCCATCAGCAGCAGGAGCAGGGCTGCGGCAATCATGTATCGGGTTCTGACCGTCATCACAATTCCATGAGGAGCCATCTGAACTTTTCATCAATTTCAGGATAGGGAATGAACATTGATAACCTCACTAAGGAAAACGTTCTTCCATCTTTCCTTCTAATCATAACTATCCCCTTATTTTCTGCCTGCTTAAGAACCATAGCGAGTTTTTACCGGGCTTCTGAATATGTATAAATTTGCACCCAAACCTCTATTGATTCAATGTTGTGTGAAACAGGGGGACGTCCTTATTGACTTTCCCACATTCCCGGGTCCACATCAACAATTTTCTGTGTTGCCTTTACGCGAAAGTACCACCGTTCCCTGGTTCCCATGCTTCACGCACACGCCAGCAACAGTCAAACGTAGACTTTACCCCCCTATTTTTGGGTTTAAAAAATATTTTCGTGACATTATCCGAACGCCGCCATAATATGAATACGAACAATTTATTCACTGTCAGAACCATGAACTTTTCTTCATTTTTCCTTCAACCACCTCAAAATGCGTTTTTTGCGATAGACAAACATGGCAAAAGAAATTTCCCACTCAAGCAGCTCACCCATAATTATCGATCTGGATCATTTCAAACTTTACCTGGACACCCAAGGGACCC
>Ga0233431_1001849_pt1 | contig 33333 bp, 29 predicted proteins | sample SI_118_April2016_FD_179867 | JGI IMG/M metagenome (GOLD analysis project Ga0233431, IMG submission 179867) | Seawater microbial communities from Saanich Inlet, British Columbia, Canada - SI_118_April2016_200_MG | ecosystem: Environmental > Aquatic > Marine > Inlet | place: Canada: British...
CAATTCGGGAGAGATACCCGAACAACCGGTGCGAACCGCGGCTGTCCGCGGCGTTCAGCGGCATGACTCCTTCGGACGCTCACCGAGAGAATCCGTAATTCCCGGGTGGGGCCCCTTTCTCGACCCTTTTTCTCTACTCGGCTATTTCGCAGTGAGCATTAGCCGATAAGGATTCCGGGTGGTACGCTGGCCGAACCGGGCATTCAACCTCGATTTAGGCAGCGCATGATGAGGTCGGTGAGTTGGCTTGATGCTGATGGCAGAGGGGATCAGGCGCTGTTGCCAAACCGGTAGAGTCGGCGCTGATCGGGCCACGAATGCGGGATCGATCTCATTAGGGTGTTGAGTTCTAGATCCGCCGGTTGACGGCCATCGAGGATAGCCTCGGTGATATCGGGGGCAAGAAAGGCAAGGCGGAGGATGTATCCGACATAGCTGTCCGACATGCCTTCGCTTCTTGCGATGGCGCGGATGGACCGTGCCTCGCCAGAGAAGAGCTTTTGCTTCCAGTCATGCGCGCGGGCCAGCGCCCTGATGAGTGGCGTGTTGGGGCGCGGTCGTAGATCGTTCGAATGCCCCGGCGGGATCACCAGCCGCATCTCACCGGAGCAGGGTTTCAGGCGGGCCGGTACGGAAAGGATGAGGTCATGATCATGATCGGTATCATCGCCATGGTCACGCGCCGTCGCAGCCATGCCCGCCGATGGCGTCTTGCCCAGCAGGACATTGCGTAGCGCGATCCGTCGAAGCCTAATTTCGATGGAATCTTCACCGATGGTGATGCCGGAGATGACCTGGAGGAGGAAGCTTCGCCGTCGGGAAGTTGCCGTTCCGGGCCAGCGGTCCGCGAGCTTCCGAGCCGCGACCATAATGCGGTGCTGGTCGCGGGGGTTTTCAGGATCGCCGATTGCGTCAATCACCTCTCCTGGGTTTTTGAGGAATGTGCGGACACGCCCCTCCACTAACCCCTCGATCTCGCGGGCCGGAACCCGCATGACCGCACCGGCATCCTCTTTGCGATTCTGTAGGACGGCCTGGCTCACATAGTAGCGATATCGCCTGCCATCCTTGACCGCATGGGATGGGCTCAACCGGTTGCCACGATCATCATGAATAAGCCCGGCCAGCAAGCTCGGCTCCGCTGCTCTTGCACCGGATCGCCGGTCATGGGCGTTATCGGCAAGGTTCGTCTGGACAGTGTCCCAAGTCGCGGTATCGATGATGGCAGGATGCTGACCTTCATAGGTTTGGCCCTTATGGCCGATCCGACCGACATAGAGAGGGTTTTGAAGAATGCGGTAGATATGCCCGCGGCTTAAAGGACGGCCGCCGGCCATGCGGCCGTTTCGGGTTTGGCGGATCTTGGTCGTGAGGCCCAGGCGATCGGCTTCGTCCATCACCCGGCGTACATTGCCGTGCTCGAGATAGAGGCGGAAGATCGTGCGCACGGTCTCGGCTTCCGGCTTGTTGATGACCAGCGTGCGGTCCTTGGCCTCATAACCAAGGGGTACGAAGCCCCCCATCCACATCCCCTTCTTCTTGGAAGCGGCGACCTTGTCGCGGATGCGCTCGCCGGTGACCTCGCGCTCGAACTGGGCGAAGCTGAGCAGCATGTTGAGCGTCAACCGTCCCATTGAGGTGGTAGTGTTGAACTGCTGGGTGACCGAGACGAAAGAGACGCCGTGGGCGTCAAAGATCTCAACCATCTTGGCGAAGTCGGCGAGTGCGCGGGTCAGACGATCGACCTTGTAGACAACCACGGTGTCAACCCTACCAGCTTCGATATCGGCAAGCAGCGCCTCGAGGGCCGGGCGTTTCATGGTGGCACCGGAGACACCGCCATCATCGTAGTGCGTTTGAATTCGCCGCCAGCCCTCCCCGGCTTGGCTCTTGATAAAGGCCTCGCAGGCTTCGCGCTGGGCATCCAGCGAGTTGAACTCCTGCTCAAGCCCTTCCTCGGAGGATTTGCGGGTATAGATTGCGCAACGCGGACGCTTAACAGGATTACCGTTCATCAGAAGATTCCCTTCCGGAACCGTTTGCTTTGCGCAGCCCGAAAAAGAGCGGGCCGGACCATTGCGTCCCGGTTATGGACCGGGCGATCTGTGATAGGCTCCGGTAGTTCATCTCCCGATATTCGAAACCGTCCTCGAGCACGGTCACCTGATGGGCCTCGCCGCGCCATTCCCGAACAAGTCGCGTTCCGGGCCGGAGTTGCGGGAGGGGCGGCGGTGGCGTCCCATCATCACCGTCGCGGTCCGCCAGACCGGCCAGGCGTTTGAGAGCGGCCTCGCTCAGGCCGCCCTCCATCTGCTCTTGTTTATGATAAGCCAAGGCTAACAGGAGCAGGTCCCGGCTAATCCGCCTGGGGGCCGGCGTGCCGACGGACCGGTTCCACAGTGCCAGCAGTGCGGCGGTGTCCATGTTCTGCAAGACCGCGATTGGATCGACGTTCCCCATGGCATTAATCCCGCGCAACGATCCGGTAGACCCGACCACGGTCGTCCTCGATCGCGGAACTGACCGGCAGGCCGAGCCTCTTCTTGACGGTGCCGCTAATGGCGCCGCGTACCGAATGGGCCTGCCAGCCGGTGGCGGCCATGATTTCGGCGAGCGTCGTACCTTTATTTTGCTTGAGGAGATTGACCAGAGTTTCCTGCTTGGTCGTCGGGCGCGCCGCTACCGTTGATGTCTTGGGCACCTGCCGACGCGATGGGTGGAGCTTATTGGGCTTCCGAGCGCGTTTGTTGGTTTGTGGGGAGGCGTGGTCCGGCTCGGCGTCCTCGGTCTCAACTTTAATCGCCGCAAGACCGGCATCGGTGATCGCCAGGGTAAGACGTTGGCCATCTTCGCCGTCCCGCCAGGTCACGGCCTCGCCGGTGGCCGGGACCTCGCCAATAAAGCCCTTTTTTAGCAAGCTCTTGAGGGGCGCGTTAGCGGCACCACCCTGAAGCTTGAGCGACTCGGGAAGCGGCAGAACCGCGCCGTTATCGCGTTTGGCCGCTTCTGTCAGAATAACCAGCTGGGTTTCGGTAAGCTTGGGCATCTCGGCCTCCTTTGGTGTTAGGCGCCGCAGCCTTTGCGGCGCTTACACCAACCCAGGCCCCGCCGTTTGGTTCGGCCGGGGCCGGCGGCGGACCGAATTTGCGACCCGTCGCCCAAGCAGTTGATAGTCACAGCAATGCTTCCTTTGACCGGGAAGTCCAGCGCAAAAGGCGCTATCGGGGTCGAGAACATCGGCCGCCGCCATGGCCAGGCGAACCAACCGCGAACAGCCACCGTGTCCTCCGTAGCGGAAAGCGGACATACATAATCACTGCCAGGCGGATAACCTCGGGCGATGTCTTGAAATATCGGAACGGTTTTTTCATCCACAGACGCTACAAAACCCACCTCGCCGCCTCAAGTCAGTTTGCTCTGACAAAGCCTGAGATCGACTCCGCCACTCATCCGAAAAACTAGGCTCCTCACCCATTTCGATGAATGTGCTATCGGAAACGGCGCCTATTTTCTTTTGGGGTTCTTGACGAGACCGCAAAGGCCTGACCATTATCCGCTTCTCGAAGCGGGGATTAAATTCGACCGAGTCACGGAAGCAAAGAATGAAACATGTTCTAGTTACGGGTGGGGCTGGGTACGTCGGCTGCGTATTGACGCCGCGACTGTTAGATGCCGGTTACACCGTGTCCGTTTACGATATAATGTTTTTTGGTCGCGACGGATTGCCTGATCACCCTCGTCTCAAGGTGATCGATGGCGATATCCGGGATACGCCGCGACTGGCCGAGGCGCTCCGTGGAGTTGACGCCGTTATCCATTTGGCGTGTATTTCCAACGATCCCAGCTTCGCGTTGGACGAGAGTCTTAGCACAACCATAAACCTAGAATGCTTCGAGCCCATGGTAATCGCGGCGAAGAAAGCAGGGGTGAAAAGGTTTATTTACTGCTCCACAAGTTCAGTCTATGGCGTCTCCGATGCGCCCGAGGTGTTCGAGGATCATCCGTTGGTGCCGTTGACCCTTTACAACAAGTATAAAGGGATGTGTGAACCACTCCTGTTTAAACACGCGTCGGATGAATTTATATGCGTATCTATCCGGCCCGCCACAGTTTGTGGATATAGCCCACGCACTCGCTTGGATTTAAGCGTCAACATTCTCACCAACCACGCGATCAACAACGGTCGCATTACGGTGTTTGGTGGCAAACAATTGCGCCCTAATCTTCATATTTCCGATATGTGTGACGTGTACGAAATGATGCTTACGGCGCCAGCTGAGAAGATCCATGGCGAAACTTTCAATATCGGCTACCAAAACTTGTCGATCGCGGAAATTGCAAAGTTGGTGCGCGCCGTGGTGATGAAGGAATTTCCGGAGATGGGGGATATCGATATCATCACGACCGAGTCTGACGACCCCCGATCCTATCACATCAACTCGGATAAAATTCGACGGGTACTTGGCTATCAACCCAAAAGAAGCATTGAGGATGCCGCCCGAGAATTGTGCCGGGCATTTAAAGACGACCGCTTACCCGATAGCATGGAGGATGACCGCTACTTCAACGTCAAGCGGATGAAAGCTTTGAGCGCGACATGACCGCCAGACAAACAGCCGTGGTTACCGGTGGTGCCGGTTTCATCGGGAGCCATATGGTCGATCTCCTGCTTGAACGCGGATATAAGGTGCGCGTAATCGACAATCTTTCCTGCGGTCGCGAGCCTAACCTGGCACAACACGCCCGCAATCCGGATATCGTTTTCGAACGGCGTCATATACAGGATATTAAGGACGACGATTCTCTGTTCGCCGGGGCGAGGTTGGTTTTTCACTTCGCAGGTATCGGTGACATTGTTCCGTCTATCGAACGCCCGACAGATTACATTTCCTCAAACGTAATGGGTACGGTTAGGGTTCTGGAGGCCGCCCGGCGGGCCGAGGTGGGCGGTTTGGTCTACGCCGCGTCTTCGTCGTGTTACGGCTTGGCCGATGTGCCGACAAATGAGAACCATCCCATCGATCCGCGGTACCCCTACGCACTGAGCAAAAATTTGGGAGAGCAGGCGGTCTTCCACTGGCACCAGGTCTACAAGCTGCCTGTCAATTCCATTCGTATCTTTAATGCCTACGGCCCCAGGGTGCGAACGACCGGCGCTTATGGGGCCGTATTCGGCGTATTTCTGCGTCAAAAACTGGCCAGGGAACCGTTTACGGTGGTTGGCGACGGGACTCAGAGACGCGATTTTGTCTACGTTACTGACGTGGCCGACGCATTCCTTCGCGCTGCGGAGACATCGGTTCGTGGCGAAATCTTCAACCTCGGAAACGGCGATCCACAGTCAATTAACCGTTTGGTGGAATTGTTGGGCGGTGAGGTGGTTTCGGTGCCCGAGCGGCCAGGCGAACCAGATTGCACTTGGGCGGATATTTCGAAGATACAAAGTGTTTTGGGTTGGCGTCCCACGGTTCCGTTCGACGAGGGCGTGGGACGGATGCTTGAGTGTATCGAGGATTGGTGGGACGCCCCATTATGGACGCCGAAAAACATCTCAGAGGCAACGCGGCTCTGGCACACCCATCTCTCATCGTGACGTGATTTTTTTTCAATCTGATCGCTTCGCGGAGCACCACGGAAGTAGAAGAACGATCAGCACCAAAACGGTCGCGGCGGCAATCCACAGTCCCACTTCGAAGCTCAATGGGCGGTACATGAAGCGCACATTGTGCGTGCCGGGGGGAAGCCAAATGCCGCGCACCAGTCCGTTGACCCGGAGTACCGGAACCGATTGGCCGTCGATTTCGGCTTCCCAACCCGGATAATGCATGTCCGCCAACACCAGCAAACCGTGACTCCGCGACTTGGTTTCGATTTCGACGGTTTGAAGGCCGTCGGAAATAACTTTGGCGGTTGATGGCTCCATCTGGCCTATGGGTTGTTGCGCCTCCAAAAAAAATTCATCCTCAACGACCCCCTGCTTAAGCGGCTTGAAGGTATCACCGCCGGCAATTTCTTGGGCGGCGATGAAATCCGGCGCCTTGAGCACATCGTGGACGATGAAGGCTCGGGGCACGGCGGTCGGGTTTTCAAAAATCCTGACCTCGGCATCGTAGATTAGGGGGAAGCGGGGCCGTTGTCCGACTGCGGAGGCACGGGTCGGTGGGTTAAGGTCGGTCCAGTTGGGCAACACGAAATAACGGACCCCAAGCAGGCCGAACGCCTTGTATTTCGCTCGCAACCCAAATTTGGCGCGTTCGACGGCCAGTTTTATAAAATACGGGCGATGCGGATACCATTTAGCGAAATCGCGGTACCACAAGCTAATGCCGGGTGAAAGATCTGTGAACCGGGTCACCGGTATTCCCGTGAACCACAACGAGTTACCCCGCAACAGTGGGATGTCTTGAAGGTGGTTCTGTATAAAGTGGTGTTTGGTTTGCACCGCAAGAGATTGGATATATCGCACGTCGGACAAACCGAAAGCTGAGGCAAAATTGGGCATGAGGATACCACCGCTGCCGGCTATGCGAGCTCGGCCGGGTTGCTCATTTACGAAGTCAACATAGGGCGGGCGGGCGAAAGGGTCTGATCGATCCGGATAACCTGATTCGGCGGTGTAGTCGATCACAATGTAGCCGACCAAACTGACTGTCAAACCGACGCCGACGAGAGTTATGCGGCGTGTGGCCAGCCCCCAAACAGCGGCCAGGCCCAACGCCCAGGCGCCAAGTTTCCACCATACCCATGTCGATGGATAGCCCCTGGCAAGTGCAAAGGTGAGTTCGCCGATTGCAAGAACAATCAAGGCGAATAGTCCAAAGCGATCCATTATTCGGCGATTAACGAGCCAAACTCCAAGAGCCGCGGTGGTAATGGAAACCACAGCTCCTCCAATAACCATTGGCGCAAAAAACGGCCTCTGGACGGGCCCTATGGCGGGATACCATGCCAGCGCAAGGGCATAACCAAACGATAGAATTAGTGCCACCACCAAGTAACGCCTATCCGCGAGATATGGGGAGGCTTTTCGAGCGCCGACGATCACCGAGATTCCTGCCATTGTTGCCGGAGCAAACAGGGCTATCCCGAGAGCGATTCCTTTGAGAATCCCGCCGCCAGGAGGGATCAATGGCAGGATAATGGCGGTTGAGACAAATCCCAAAACCGGTGCAATTACGGCTACGGAAATGGCCAGGGATCGAAGAGAGGCGCCGGATTCGATGAAGCGGTGAAGAGTTGATTTAAGGACCTCAGGGAACCAGGTTATTTCGCTCCCGGCTGTATATAGAATCACGAGGGCGAGTAGCCCCGTCAGGCCCCAGGCTATCGGTCCAGCTCCGTTCCAGACGGCAAGAATAGACAAAAATTGGGTCGGCAGGATTAGAAGATACAGCAGAGTAATGGATGCCGCTCTGGTTTCTCTCAAGCCCAACATCGGCGAGGGGGATGCGGCTTTTAAGGAGGCCTCACGTGGAAACAAAACATCCACCGCCAACCCGGCAGCCACAGTCAGACAGAAAGTCCACACCGGACTGCCGTAGCGTTGACTCCAGACCTGATCAAATATCGGCAAATGCCCGATCCAAATAAATGGCGGAACCCCCGCGTTTTTGAGAATCACGACACCTGCCATCACGACGAAAAACCAGATTGAACGGCGGCGCGCAGGATTAGCCTTGGTTATCCCGAAAACGATAAGCACAAGTGGAAGCACGCCTATATATCCGCCTACGTGGTCCCAGAGCCCATTTAACGGGGTATATGTAGGGGGGCGAGGAAGGTTGTAGAGAGTTGGAAAAAAGATAGTACTCAACCAAGACCATGGAACCGGGTCGCGGAAATGGTTTCGTCAGGTCTAGGATTCCCGTTCCCGTCGACGCCATAGAGTTTGCGATACTTTGAAAAAAGCTGCTTTTTCGTCCTGAAGTCCCTTAGATCACCCAAATCATCCCAGCCGATGCGCACGAGTGCATCGACGAGACAGACTTCCCATTGGCCATCGCTTAAACCGGGTGTGACTGCGATTATCGAGCGGGGCGGCTTAGGAGCCTTGGGAAGGGACGAAGGAATTTTCTTTAGAGGATACAAAGACCAGACAGCATAGAGGAAACGCAGGCTAGGACGATTCCCAAAAAACTCCTTTATGCCGTGCGATGATATCAACAACTAGATATCCAAACATATCCAAAACAAAACCGTTTAGCGTATTGCCAAATAACGACAGTCCCGAGTGGGATGCGTCTTTTGCCAAATTCAGCTCGCAATTTTCAAAAAATTGAGAACCGATTTGCCTGCTGGGCCAATATCAGCACAAATAAACCATAATGAACCAATGGAACCAACCCCGTTTGGTGTAATCACATTGAACGAACGGTACTGTCACATTAACTGAGTGCTTGGTCACTGGCGGCGCGTTAATGTGGTTGGATGCAGGAAATCTCCTATGCTCGTTATCGATTTCCCCCTGAGATCATTCAACATGCCGTCTGGCTGTATTTCAGATTTCCCCTGAGCTTTCGAGATGTCGAAGATCTCCTCGCCGCACGTGGCATTGACGTTTCTTACGAAACGGTCCGGCGTTGGGCTTTAAGGTTTGGGCTGGCCTATGCTCGAAGGATCAGAAAATCACGTCCACGACCAGATGCGCGATGGCATCTCGACGAGATGTTCGTCTCCATCAATGGCAAGCGTACACTGGACCGGGAGGCGGGTTGTACACGGGGCCAGGTGGTGGAGCGTATGCCGGCCCAGGCGGTGGCTTGTACACTGGCCCAGGGGGCGGGCTTTATGTATCTGTGGCGAGCGGTTGATAGTGAAGGCGAAGTGCTGGATGTTTTGGGACAGTCCCGCAGAAACAGAATGGCCGCGCGAAAGTTTTTGCGCAAACCGTTGAAGTGGCAAGGCTTCGTCCCTGATGCCTTCGTCACCGACCAACTGCCATCGTACGGTGCCGCGCTGAAGGACTTGAGACTTTCCAAGCATCATGGATTTGGCGGCAGGAAGAATAATCGAGCAGAGAATTTTCACCTTCCAGTCCGACAACGCGAACGACGAATGCGACGCTTCAAGTCGCCCGGATCAGCGCAACGATTTCTTACCACCCATGCCGCCATCTACAACACTTTCAACGTCCAGCACCATCTGATCTCCCGAAAAAACTAACGCCATGTTTGCAACGAAGAGATGAGCGAATGGCGGGCTGTAACCACAGCTGCTTGAACAAAACGTACGCTCCAATATTCATGCGATTTCAGTTTGGCTACGTGACAACACCTTTTCAACCATCCAACGTCAAATCCAGCAGAGTCGATTTTCGGCGATCGCAGCCTTGGATTTGAACCTCCTCTCCCGGCAAGAGGTCGTTTCCCTGGTGGGCATTGGAAATTCCCTGTTCTTTGATTCAGGTTCCCTGTTTCTGCAAATTAATTCCCTGTTCCGTCGAATAGGGAATTTGCCGAATTTTAGGCGTGATTTCAGTGGGTTATCGGGTATGGATGTGCCTGATTTCTGCTGATTTCGCAGAAATTCCCTGTATTTTCCCGTGTAACAGGGAATTCTGGCGGAGACGGGTTCGCAGCAGACTGCGCCCACCGCCAGCTAATCTTCAATATCCGCACTCTCTCCGGCGCGCTGGCTGACGTGAGTTTTTGGCACGATTATTTTCGATGGGCTCGGCCTTCAAGCCTAGGGTTTTCAGGGCGGCATGATCGGACCTGAGTTGATCAGTCCCGATCGGTGTTATTGATTTCCTTTCCGCACACGGATCAACTCGCCGCCTCGGGATGGCGTAGCGTCGATATGACCTCGGCGGTGCATTCCCGGACGGCCGAAATCGTCGGTTTAAGTAAATCGAGCCGGTCAAAAAGATTCGGATCGTCCGCCACGGTTCGGCGCAGGGCCTCGCCGAATGCCATGCGCAATTCGGTGCCGATATTGAATTTGCAGACTCGGCTTTCACGGGCGAGCTTGCGCCGGACGTCGATCGGTATGCCGCTGCCGCCGTGCAGAACCAGCGGTTGTCGGGTTACCGCTTCGATCGCGGCCAGCGCCGCAAAGTCGATGCCCGCCGTCTTCTCGGTTTGCAGATGGACGTTGCCGATGGAAATGGCCAGCGCGTCCACGCCGCTTTCGCGATCAAAACGCGCCGCTTCATCAGGCGCAGTGACGGCGGAGGCAGCGCCTTCGGCGTACCCCACCAAGCCTACCTCGCCTTCAACCGAGACACCTGCGGCATGTGCCGTTTCAACGAGCCCGGCGGTCAATTCGATGTTTTGTGAAATCGGCAATTTGGAGCCGTCGAACATGACCGAGGTGAAACCGTTGTCGATTCCTTCCAGACATTCATCGATGCTGTAGCCATGATCGATATGGCAGGCAATGGGAACGCTCGCCTGTTCGGCCAAATGGCGGAACATTTTGCCAAGGATGGGCACCGGCGTATGTTTGCGGCAACCCGGCCCGGCCTGGAGAATGATCGCGATACCCGTTTCCTCGGCGGCTTCCACGAAAGCAAGCGCATCTTCCCAGCCCAGCACCACCAGCCCGGCGACGGCATAACCTTCGGCCATGGCTGGCGCCAGAATTTCGGTCAGCGAACAAGCTGTCATTTGAATTTCGCGATCATATCCTTGATGCCGGGGATGGTTTCGATCTGATAGGCATGCTCGGGCTGGAAATATTGCACCAGCGAACGCTGGGACAGGCCGCCTAGAATGGTGAAGTAATACATCTCGTAGCCGGGTGCGACGACGCTGGGGTGATACCCGTCGTTGAAGGCGAAGGTCGACCCATCGACCAAATGGAACGCCTCCCCGACCTTTTCGCCATGGGGCTGCAATAACTGCATGCCGAAGCCGTGGCCGGGATTGAAACGGAAATTGTAAATTTCGTTGTGGCAGGTTTCGTCCGGCAGGCTGTCCGTACCGTGCTTGTGGGTTGGGAAGCCCGACCAGCCGCCCTCGCCGACGGTGAACAATTCCGAAACCAGAAGCCGCCCGACCTTGTCCTCGTATTTGGTGCCCAGAATATGCTTGATCTTGCGGTGGGTCTTGGTGTCGTCGGATCCGTACTGCACGGAATCGATATCCGCCGCACGAACGGCAAAGGGTGTTAGCACGTCATCGAACTTGGCCCCAGCAATGAAGATTTCCGCTTTTTCCGATGTGCAAACGAACGAAGCTTTGGCACCGGTGGGAACGTAGACGCCCTCGGGCTCGCCGTCCCAGACGTTTTCGTGGCGCTGCCCAATACCCAGGTAGCTTTCGCCCTCGACATCGACGTCGACGGTTCCGGTCGCCGGAGCGATGCAGGTTTCGTACCCGGGAACCTGATATTCGAAAGCCTGACCATTGCTCAGCTTGACGATGTTGAAATAAGTCAGCGGCGTCGTTGCGTCATCAATGCCGATCAGCGGTTTGTTTGCGTTGTCATATGGAGGAATATGCATGGTTTTTTCCCAGCGAAAAGGGTTCAATTGAATGGGATTGGGTGAACGCGTTTATTTCTTCGGGCGTCGGCATGGCCGATGAACAGGCCACCCGCGTTACCACCAGCGCCGCCGACGCCGACCCATAGCGAACGGCCTCTTCAATGCCGAGCCCGCGAGAGAGCCCGGCGATAAAACCTCCCAGAAATCCGTCGCCGGCCCCCGTGGGTTTGAGTGCGTCGACCCTGTAGATTCCGTTTTTGGAGACACCCGACTGGGTGAGGGTAATGGAACCGAATTCACCCATCTTGTAAACGATGATAGAGGATTGTCCAGATACCAAGGACCGGGCGAAGTCCAGGCCCTGCTGCGGCGATCCCCCCGTATTCCCCGCCGCGACATCGAATTCCACATCGTTTCCGATGACGATATCGCATTGAGCGATGGCACGAGAGTAAACCTCGGCGGCCTCCTGTTGCGACGTCCATGAATAGGGACGGTAATCCATATCAATGACCGTCGCGGTCCCCGCCCGGCGCGCCAACTCGATGGCGCGAAAGACGGCGGCCCGCGACGGCTCTGCGGCAAGGGAGGTGCCGGAAAGAATAATTGCGCTTGTATTCTCGTAGTCCAGCGACTGGACATCATCGACATTCATCTCGAAGTCCGCCGCACCGTTGCGGTATATGACGACCTGATAGTTTTCCACTCGGGTTTCGGCGACGGCCAGGGTGTTTCGCGCCTCGCCGCCGACAATGCGGCAAAAGGCCGTGCCGACCCCGAATTTTTCCAGCGTTTTGGTGGTGAAGCGACCGATCGCGTCGTCGGAAACGCAACTCACCAATTCCACCCGGCAGCCCTGCTTGGCCAAGGCGACCGCAATATTTCCCGCTGAACCGCCAATATGAGCGGAAAAATGGGTGCCATCCTCAATTCTCGTTCCCGGCGGTTCGGGATAAAAATCGATTCCGGCCCGCCCGACGGAAATATATCGTCCCTGACGAAGGCGTTCGAATAGCTGTTCCATGACCTTCAGACGCCCCTGCGCTGGTTTTGGCGTGCCTCACTGACGGCGGCGCAGGCCTGATTGATTTCGTCGCGGTCCGAAACATGGGGGATGCCCGTTTCCCACCAGGTATGTCCTTCCTGCGTCCATCCGTCGAAGGGATCGACTTGTAGGGAAATAACGTATGTTCCGGACGCTTCGCGGGCCCGGCCAAAAGCTTCCTTGAGGCCATCGATGGAGGTCACGGTTTCAGCCATAGCGCCCATGGCTCTGGCGTGCATTTCGAAGTCGACGGCAAAGGGCTCGACCCCCAAATTGCAATCCTTGATCAGGTTGTTGAAGGAGACGTTACCCGTGTTGTTCTGAAGCTTGTTGATGACGGCAAAACCGCCATTGTCGCAAACCACGACGATCAGTTTCTTGCCCGAAAGAACCGACGAGTAAATGTCCGAATTCAGCAGCATGTAAGACCCGTCACCGACGAAAACGATGGTTTGCGCGTCGGGTTCGGATTGTTCCTGTGCGATACGCGCCCCCCAGGCGCCGGCGATTTCATAGCCCATGCAGGAATAGCCGAATTCCACATCGACGGTTCCGATATCCTTGGTTCGCCAGTTGGCAGCGACTTCCGCCGGGAGTCCGCCGGCAGAGGTGACAACGCGGTCGCGCGAACCGCAAACTTCGTTAATGCCACCAATGACTTGGGCGTAGGACATGGGACGGTTGCCGGAGCGGGTATTGTCATCAACGTACTTGTTCCAGGCGGCGGCTTCGTTTTGCGCTGTGTCCGTCCATGTGTTCGACCCGCGATAGTCGCCAAGGGCCTCATCAAGCGCCGAAATTCCGCGTTTGGCATCGCCGACGACCGGAAGCGAAAGGTGTTTGCCCGCATCGTAACGCGCCGCATTGATGCTGATGAATTTGGCGCCTTGCGCAAAGGCCGACCAAGAACCGGTGGTGAAATCCTGAAGCCTTGTGCCGACGGCGACAACCACATCGGCGATTTTCGCCAGATTGTTCGCCGAATTGGAACCGGTGACACCAATGGGACCGCAATTGAGCGGATGACCGAAAACCATGTTGGCGCGCCCGGCAATAGTCTCGACTACCGGGATATTGCGCGCCTCGGCGAAGGCTGTGATCTCCGCCGTCGCGCGGCTGTACTGCACCCCGCCACCGGCGATGATCAGCGGACGTTGCGCCGTTTTTAGAAGTTCCGCCGCTACGGCGACTTCCTCGCCATCGGGAATCTGCCGGCGAATCCGATGGATCTTCGGTTCGAAAAACGCCAGGGGATAGTCATAGGTCCAGCCTTGGACATCCTGCGGCAGACTAAGCAGCACTGGTCCGCAATCCGCCGGGTCCATCATGGTTGCGATGGCCTGGGGCAGCGACTGGATCAACTGCGCCGGGTGGGTGATTCGGTCCCAGTACCGGGTGACGGACTGGAAAGCCTCGTTCACCGATACGGTCGGATTGTTGAAATGTTCGACCTGCTGCAAAACGGGGTCGGGCAGTCGGGTGGAGAATGTATCGCCGCACAGCAGCAGCAAGGGAAGCCTGTTGGTGTGCGCAATGGCCGCCGAGGTCACCATGTTCGTGGAGCCCGGTCCGGCCGAGGCGGTGGCGAACATAAACTGCCGACGAAGTTTTTGCTTGGCAAAGCCGATGGCGGCCATGGCCATGGATTGCTCGTTCTGGCCCCGCCACACGGGAAGTTCCTCGCGGTGGTTATAAAGGGCTTCGCCGAGACAGATCACGTTGCCGTGGCCGAAAATCGCAAAGCCGCCGCCACAAAGGCGCTGTTTCTCGCCGTCCACCATGATGAATTGATTGGCGAGATGGCGCACCAGCGCTTGCGCCATGGTCAACTTCACAAAGCCCGATTGACCGGTCATTTTGGGTCTCCGATTCCCGAAAATTTTGTATCTTGACCAAGGATAATAATTTGCGTTTAATGAAATTGCAACCGGTTGCAAAATCGGGCGCCAAAATATAGAAAAGTTTGGCAGGAAAGGACCTTGGGCATGCGTGAAATCGGCTTCGGCGTCATCGGTGGCGGCTACATGGGGAAGGCCCACGCGGTCGCCCTTCACGCCGTTGGCGCGGTGTTTGATACGCCCCTGCGCCCGGTCTGCGAAATGATTTGCACGATCACCGAGGAGGATGCCGCTGAAAAGGCCCGTTCGTTCGGGTATCGCCGTTCCACGGCGGACTGGCGGACCCTGGTTGACGACCCTGCCGTAGAAGCCGTGCTGATCGCCGCGCCGCAAATATTTCACCACGACATCGCGCTGGCGGCATTTGATGCGGGAAAGCCTGTCTTTTGCGAAAAACCGCTTGGAAATGGATTGGAGGAAAGCCGGAGGATGGTTTCGGCCGCAGAGAAAAGCGGGCTGCCCAACATGACCGGCTTCAACTACATTCGCACCCCTGCCGCCCGATTGGCGCGCGACATCCTCGCCTCGGGCGAAATCGGCGACATCACCTATTTTCGGGGCGAGCATACCGAGGATTTCTTCGCAAATCCTGAAACGCCCGGCGATTGGCGCACCCAAGGACGCGCCAACGGCACCATGGGCGATTTGGCCCCGCACATAATCAATGCCACCTTGGCCCTTGCCGGGCCGATAGACCGGCTTATCGGCGATATTCAAACCGTTCACGAGCAAAGGCCCGGCCGCACGGACACCGTTCAGGTCACCAATGATGACCACGGGCAATTCCTTTGCCGTTTCGCGAACGGAGCCATGGGCGCGCTTTACATCAGCCGAGTCGCCTCCGGACGCAAGATGGGCTACGCCTACGAGGTGTTCGGCACCAAGGGCGCAATCCGTTTCGACCAGGAGGACCAGAACGCTCTGTGGTTATACAAGGGCGAAACGCGGCCCGACCGCCAGGGTTTCACCAAGATCCTGACCGGCCCGCAGCATCCGGATTACATACAGTTTTGCCTGGGTCCCGGCCATGGCACGGGGTACCAGGACCAGATCATTATCGAAGCACGGGATTTCCTGCGCGCCATCGAAACCGGTGAACCTGTTTGGCCGACCTTCCGCGACGGAATGGAGGTCAACATGATCATCGAGGCTGCGTGGATCAGCAATGACGAACAAAGATGGGTGTCGCTCGACGAAATTTGACGCCATCAACCAGACCAGGAAAGCGAACTGAACCAGGAAAGCGAACTGAAAATGGCCATTAAAATAGGAAATGCACCTTGTTCATGGGGTGTCGAATTTGCCGACGATCCAAGAAACCCGAGTTGGACAAAGGTGCTGGATGAATGCATGGCAGCCGGCTATCGCGGCATCGAATTGGGGCCAGTCGGCTTCATGCCCGAAGACCCCAGTGAATTGGGCAATGCGCTTAAAGCCCGTGGCCTTGAATTGATCGGCGGCGTAGTTTTTCGCGCCTTTCACGACCCCGACAAATGGGATGACGTTCTTGATGGCGCGGTGCGCACCTGCAAGGCGTTGAAGGCGCATGGCGCGCAGCAGCTTGTCCTCATTGACAGCATATCGGAGCGCCGCGCGCCGACGGCGGGGCGACCCAATGAAGCCGAACAAATGGATGATGATGAATGGCGCGCCTATTCCGGACGCATTCGCGAGATCACCCGGATCGGCTGCGAGGAATACGGCCTGACGGTCGCGATTCACCCCCATGCCGGAGGTTTCATGGATTTCGAAGCCGAAGTCGAGCGCCTGTTGGACGAAATTTCGTCCGACATGCTCAAGATTGCGCTCGATACAGGCCATTGTATTTATTCTGGCTCCGACCCGGTGGCTTTCTATAAGCGCCACAGTGACCGGGTCTCGTACATTCATTTCAAGGACATCGACGCCGCGGTCAAAGATGATGTGATCGCAAAGCGGACGGGTTTCTACGACGCATGCGGCCAGGGTATATTCTGTAACCTGGGTGATGGGTTGGTAGATTTTCCGGCCATGAGACAGGCGATCATCGATGCCGGGTTTGACGGCTGGTGCACGGTCGAGCAGGATTGCGATCCGGAGGGCGATACCTCACCCATCGATGATTCGCGGGCTAATCGGGAATATCTGCAATCCATCGGATTTGTATAGGCGGGTGGAACGAAAATGACCAAATTAAACTGGGGTATGATCGGTGGCGGCGAGGGTAGCCAGATTGGCCCGGCCCATCGTTTGGGCGCTCACGTGGACGGACTATTTCAAATGGTCGCAGGCGCATTGGACATGAACCCGGAAAACGGCCGCGACTATGCGGTGCGATTGGGAATCGCTGAAGATCGGGCCTACGGTGACTGGCGCGAGATGCTGGCTGGCGAACGTAACCGAGCCGATCGCGTCGATCTGGTGACCATCGCAACGCCGAACGCGACCCACTTCGAGATTTCCAAGGCATTCATCGAAGCGGGTTTCAACGTGTTTTGTGAAAAACCCATGACCATGAGCGTCGAGGAAGGCGAGGAAATCGCGGCGCTGGCTGAAAAGTCAGGGTGCGTTTTTTCCGTCAACTACGGTTACACCGGCTATGCACTGGTGCGCCATATGCGGGCGATGATCGCGCGCGGTGATCTGGGCAAAATTCGCCTGGTCAAGGCCGAGTTCGCACACGGCTTTCATGCCGACGCCCAAGACGCCGATAACCCGCGCGTGCGTTGGCGTTACGATCCGGCACAGGCCGGCAGTTCTGCGGTCATGGCCGACTGCGGCATTCATGCGCTGCATATGGCCTGCTTCGTCACCGGGCAGGAAGTTGAAACACTTTCGGCCGATTTCGCCACCTGTATTGCGTCAAGGGATCTTGAGGACGACGCCATGGTGTCCTTCCGCATGTCGGACGGCGCGGTCGGTCGGCTTTGGGCAAGTGCGGTGGCCGTTGGTCACATGCACGGCTTAAATATCGAAGTGTTCGGTGAAAAGGGCGGTTTGCGCTGGGCGCAGGAATGGCCCAACCAACTCTATTGGACGCCGTTAAACGAGCCGAAACGCACATTGGAGCGGGGTGGCCCCAATTTATCCCCGGAAGCTGACCGTGCCTCTCGGGTCGCCATCGGCCATGCGGAAGGCATGTCGCTCGCCTTTGCCAATATCTATACCGATCTTGCCGAGGTCATTGGCGCGGCGCGCGAGGGACGAGCGCCCGACCCGGCGGCCACGCACTATCCGCGCGCCATCGACGGATTGAATTCCATGTCGGCCGTATCGGCGGCCGTCTCATCGGCGCAAAACGGTGGACGTTGGGAAAATGCCCGCCCGCCGTCGCGGGTTAAATAGGCCTGAGGGTGCGGCGTTCGATCAATTCGCAGGGAAACAGCGTGATCTCGGTCGGGCGGCGGGGGTCATCCATCAGCTGATCGATCAGGTTGATCGACTTCATGATCATATCGTCGAAGGGTTGGCGAATGGTGGTCAGGCGGTAGGCTGACCAACTTGCCATGTACATATCGTTGAAGCCGACAAACCCTAGATCTTCTGGGACCGCGACGCCACGGTCACGCGCAGCATCCATGGCTCCCATGCAAATCAGATCGTCTCCGCAGAAGACCGCCTCGATCTCGAATTCATCCAGTATGGTGTGCATCACCTGACGGCCGGCTTCGTAAGTGTATCCTTGCGCATATCGGACAACGGAATTTCGGAGACCGATTTTCATGGATTTTTTCTCGAATCCCTTGAGCCGATCCTGCGTCGATGTTGCCGTTTTCGGCCCACCGAGAAAAGCAACGTTCCGGTAACCGTGATCAAAAAGAGCCTGCGCCGCCATTTCGCCGCAAGCGATGTTATCGATTCCGACGATGTGGAAATCCAGGGACTTATCGACGCGGCCGAATGTGTGAACCACGGGAACGCGGGTTTCCTTGAATGCCTTCAAAAACCCACGTGGCAGCATTGATGATGCGATGATGACGCCGTCCACGCTATACTGGCGCAGCATGCGAACCACTGCCTGCGGGTTGCTTTCGTTGGTCAGGTTAACGATCAGCGGCCGCAAGCCTCGTTCCTGTAGTGCGCGGGTATACAGGTCGAAAACCTCCAAAAAAACCGGGTTCTGGTAATTGTTGGCGACAAGGCCGATCAGTTTGGTTCGGCTTGTGGCGAGAGAACGGGCGATCAGGCTCGGGCTGTAATCCAGTTCGCGGGCGGCATTAAGCACTTTCGCCCGCATTTTTTTGGATACGCTGGCCCCTTCGGTGAAGGTTCGCGATACGGCTGAGCGGGAAACGCCAGCACGTTCTGCCACATCTTTTAGCGTTGCCGCCATATAAGCCTTCGCCTCTGTTGTCGCCTGCACCGGGTATCGTGCCAGAGTTTAATATGGTGCAGAGCTGTTTTTCCAGCGATGGAAAGGACGTACGATAAAAGTAATCGAATCTGCCAAAATTGCAACCGGTTGCAAACCTTATTTCGTTATGCTAATTTTTTGGCCATCGACTACCAGGTGATATCGACGCATTTAGAAAACAGGGAGGTTTTCGAATGAAGAAGTTACTTTGTGTAGGGCTCGCGGCTTTTGCGCTCATTGGCGCGGCCATTGCCCCAACCTGGGCCGCGGGGGAGAAAATCATTCTCGTCAGCCATGCTCCGGATTCAGACTCGTGGTGGAATACGATCAAGAACGGCTTGGCCCTTGCGGGCAAGCAGGTCGGCGCGGAAGTGGAATACCGCAATCCGACGACCGGCGACATTGGCGACATGGCCCGTATTATCGAGCAGGCCGCGGCCTCGAAACCCCAAGGCATTATCACGACCCTTGCTGATTTCGACGTTCTGAGTGGCCCAATCAAAAATGCGGTCGCTAAGGGCATTCCCGTGATCATCATCAATTCCGGTACGCCCGAGCAGGCCGCCGAAGTCGGCGCCCTGATGTATGTCGGCCAACCCGAATATGATGCCGGGCTGGCAGCCGGTCAGCGCGCCAAGCGTGACGGCGTGAAGTCGTTCCTGTGCGTCAACCACGTGGTCTCGAACCCCGTTGTCGGCGAGCGGTGCCGTGGTTTCGCTGATGGATTGGGCGTTCCGCTCGGCAGTTCGATGATTGATTCCGGTCAGGATCCGGCGGAGATCAAGAATAAGGTCAAGGCCTATCTGGCGTCCCATCCGAAAACCGAAGCCATTCTTACGCTTGGCCCGACTTCGGCAGATCCGACGATTGCGGCGCTGAAAGAAAACGGCATGGCTGGTAGCATTTATTTCGGCACTTTCGATCTGGGCGCCGAAATCGTCAAAGCCATCAAGGGCGGAATCATCAACTGGGGCATTGACCAGCAGCCTTTCCTGCAGTCCTACATGCCGGTGATCGTTCTTGCCAACTACCATCGTTACGGCGTCCTGCCGGGCAACAACATCAACTCCGGCCCGGGTTTCATCACCAAGGACGGCCTTGCCATGGTCGAAAAGTACGCGGGCGAATACCGCTAATCGTATCGACGGCCGGGCGGGACGATTTAGTGCCGCCCGGTTTTTTTGAAGTAGATCTATTTTCAAATTAACGTGTGAGTTCTAGACCCATTCGCGCGTTAGACCCAAATTGCCCATTGCCGCTGAAAAACGGGATACATGGAGGGGTAAGTCTATGAGTGAACATTCCGCAACGGACCTTGAACAGGATGAACGGATCAAGGAAATTTCGGGATTCCGCAAGGCTCTGATCCGACCGGAACTGGGATCTATATGCGGGACCATCCTCGTTTTTGTCTTCTTCTTCCTTGTCGCCCGCGATTCCGGCATGTTTGCTGCGGACGGCATTATGAACTGGGGAATTGTGTCTGCTCAGTTCATGATCATCGCGGTAGGTGCCTGCCTTCTCATGATCGCCGGCGAATTCGATCTCTCCGTTGGATCGATGATCGGTTTTTCCGGAATTATCATCGCCCTGTTTTCGGTTACCTGGGGATGGCCCGTGTGGCTATCCATTCTAATAGCCTTCGCGTTGGCAATGTCCATTGGCTGGCTCAACGGGTATCTGGTCATTCGGACGGGCCTGCCGTCGTTCATCGTGACATTGGCCTTCCTCTATATTTTGCGTGGCCTGACGATTTTCATCGCCATCACGACCACCAACAAAACCATCATTGGCGGCGTTCGCGAAGCTGCAAAAGGCGATTGGCTGGCCGCGCTGTTCGGCGGGAAAATCCTGAAAGGCGTTTTCGTCTGGTTGGCGGATTTGGGCCTGATTGAGACCTTCGTGGCAGGTACGCGTGCCGGCGAACCGGTGGTCGACGGGATACCGATGCTGATTGTCTGGGCGGTCATCCTAATCATTTTCGCGCATGTTTTGTTGACGCGAACCCAATTCGGAAACTGGATTTTTGCCTCGGGTGGCGACAAGCAGGCCGCCGGTTATGCCGGCGTTCCGGTCAACCGGGTCAAGATCCTGATGTTCGTTTTCACGGCCTTCTGCGCCACCATATTCGCCACCTGCCAGGTTATGGAGTTTGGTTCCGCCGCCGCCGACCGCGGCCTGCTTAAGGAATTCGAGGCCATCATTTCCGTCGTTATCGGCGGCGCGCTGCTGACCGGCGGATACGGCTCGGTGATCGGCGCGGCGCTGGGCGCCTTGATCTTCGGCGTGGTTCAACAGGGCTTGTTCTTTGCCGGGGTTGAAAGTTCGCTGTTCCGGGTCTTCCTCGGTGGAATTTTGCTGCTTGCCGTCATTTTGAACACCTACATCCGCCGCATGATCACGGGGGAGAAATAAGATGACCGATCCAATCGTACAGATGAAAAACATCGAAAAGCACTTCGGCGCGGTCATCGCGCTGGCGGGCGTTTCGTTGGATGTTGTTCCCGGCGAATGTCACTGCCTTCTTGGCGATAACGGGGCTGGGAAATCGACCTTCATTAAGACCATGTCGGGTGTGCATAAACCGACGAGGGGCGAGATCTTTTTTGAAGGCAAGCCTATGAATTTCGACCGGCCGCGGGATTCAATCGCGGCAGGGATTGCAACGGTCTATCAGGATCTGGCGATGATCCCGCTGATGTCCGTCTCGCGCAATTTTTTCATGGGGAACGAGCCGACAAAAAAAGTCGCGGGCGTATCCTTTTTCGATCACACGTATGCCAATAAAGTGACGATGGAGGAAATGGGAAAAATGGGGATCAACTTGCGTGGTCCCGATCAAGCGGTCGGCACGCTTTCAGGCGGCGAACGCCAGACGGTCGCGATTGCGCGCGCCGTTCACTTCGGTGCGAAGGTTCTGATTCTCGACGAACCAACCTCGGCGCTTGGTGTTCGGCAAACCTCGAATGTGCTAGCGACCGTCGACAAGGTTCGCAGCAATGGAATTGCCGTCGTTTTCATCACCCACAACGTGCGCCACGCACTCGCCGTTGGGGACAGGTTCACCGTGCTTGATCGCGGCAAAACACTGGGCACGGCAAAACGTGGCGAAATCTCGCCTGAAGACCTGCAGGACATGATGGCAGGCGGTCAGGAACTGGCCACGCTTGAAGGCTCTATCGGGGGAACGGTATAGCCGTTTCCCATTGGGAGGTGCTAGTCGACGCTGCGTTGGGCAATTTCGGGGATACGCCACCGGCCAATGCCGAGATCATTGAGTTCGCGGTCATCAAGCCGGTTCAACTCACGAATGGTTGCGTGAATGTCCCGCCAGCGGCGCAGGCCTTCGCGAATAACATTGAACAACATGACAGTTTCTTCCTTATATCTTGCTGTCTGATTTCTCGTGGGCAGATCAGTGCAGGGGAACCTCAATGTTCCGCAGTGAAAATCTAGGCCGGAACGCGATTGATGAGAATTGCAATGTTTGCATCCCTGGATTACCGGCGTTGCATGGAAGAGGTCGTGGTGTGCGAAGGACTATCCGATGAACGTGTTTGAAGAGGGTTGCGGACCTCTGTTTCAGTCGCCTGACCCTGACGGGAACCGCACGTTTTTCGAGGGCAAGAACCGGGCGCTTGTGGACAAGCGGATGGCTGCCGCCCAGGTGGTCGAGAGGTTCATTCCCGATGGCTGCTATCTGGCTGCGGGCGGTTTCGGAACCAATCGGATACCGGCCGAAATCCTTCATGAGATTTTGCGGGCACGGCGCAAAGACCTTGGGTTTCTGGGCCATACCTCGACCCATGATTTCGAGATTTTGTGCGCAGGCGACTGTTTGGGCCGGGTTGATGCGGCCTACATCGTGGGGCTGGAAGCGCGCGGGTTGTCACCGGTGGCCAGGCGTGTGATCCAGTCGGGCAAGGTCGAGGTCTGCGAGTGGAGCAATTACGCGCTTTCGGTGCGGCTTCGGGCGGCGGCGGACGGTTTGCCGTTCGGGCTGGCCCGTTCCATGCTGGGCACCGACACGTTCGTGCGTTCGGCGGCGAAGGTGGTTGAGTGCCCGTTTACGGGAATGAAACTGGCGGCGCTTCCGGCCTGCTCGCCGGACGTGGCGGTGGTTCACGTGCACGAGGCGGACGCCTGCGGCAACGCGCGCATCTTCGGCATCACGTCTGCCGACATGGAATTGGTGCGCGCCGCCAAGCGCGTGATCGTGACGGCCGAGCGGATTATTGAAACCGATGAGATCCGCAGCCGTCCCGAGGCGACCTCGATCCCGTTTTATCTGGTCGATGCCGTGGTTCATTCCCCTTATGGCAGCTATCCGGGCAACATGCCGTATGAGTATTTTTCCGACGAGGATCACCTGGCCGAATGGCTGAAAGCGGAAAAGGACCCGAAAGTTTTCGATGCGTTTCTCGAGAAGTACATCTACGGCGTTTCTCATTTCCGCGAATACATTGAGCTTTGCGGCGGCGAAGCGAGGATGAAGGAGTTGCGCGCCGAGGAGATCATCAATGTCTGACCATAACAATATGGAGATGATGATCTGCGCGGCCTCTCGCATTCTCGAGGACGGCAAGATCGCGGCCATGGGCACGGGGGCGCCGTGCGCCGCCGCCATGCTGGCGCAAAAAACCCACGCGCCTAATTTGACCTTGTTTTTTGAGGCAGGCGGCATTGCGCCGTTGCTGCCGAGCATGCCCATCTCGGTGGGGGATTCGCGGACCTTTCATGCGGCCATCATGGCCAGCTCCATGTCGGAAATGATGAGCACGGCGAGCCGCGGCCTGATCGACTACGCCTTTCTGGGCGGCGCGCAGATCGACCGTTACGGCAATCTCAACTCCACGATCGTCGGCGATTACGCCAAACCCAAGGTGCGCTTTCCCGGCAGCGGCGGGGCCAACGATTTTGCCTCGTTCTGCTGGCGGACGATCATCATCACGGTCCATGACCGTTCGCGCTTTGTTGAAACGGTCGATTTTGTGACCTCGCCCGGTTATCTGGACGGTCCGGGAGCGCGCGAGGCGGCAGGCCTGCCGCCGGGCTCGGGGCCCTACAAGATTGTGACGGACCTTGCGGTCATGGGGTTCAACGAGGAGACCAGGGTGATGCAGGTTGAAAGCCTTCATCCCGGCGTTAAACTTCAGACCGTGCGCGACAATACGCAGTTTGATTTGCCGGAGGCGCCCAACGTCGGGGAAACACCGGTGCCGAGCGTGGATGAGTTGCGCCTGCTGCGTGACGAAGTGGACCCGCGGCGCATGATCATCGGGCGATAATTTTGTCGAAGGAACGAATATTGTGACGGATGTGGTAATCGTTGGCGCGGCGCGTACTCCGGTGGGGGCATTCAACGGCACATTGGCGGGATTGGCGGCCCACGAATTGGGGGCGATGGCCATTGCCGAAGCCCTTGGGCGCGCGCAGCTTTCGCCCAACGACGTGAACGAAGTGGTGCTGGGTCAGGTATTGACCGGCGGCACCGGAATGAACCCGGCCCGGCAGGCGGCGATGGCCGCCGGAATTCCGAAAGAACAAACGGCCCTTTCGATCAACCAGGTCTGCGGATCGGGCCTAAGGGCCGTGGCGCTCGGCGCGCAATCGCTATCCCTGGGCGATTGCGACGCCGTCGTCGCCGGTGGACAGGAAAGCATGAGCCGCGCGCCCCACGCTCTGAACCTGCGGCCCGGTGTAAAAATGGGCGACGCGCCGCTGGTCGATACCATGATCCGGGACGGACTGTGGGATGCCTTTATGGATTCCCACATGGGAATGACGGCCGAAAACGTGGCCGCCCAGTTCGGCATCACGCGGGCCGATCAGGACGCCTTCGCCGCCGCCTCCCAGCAAAAGGCCGAAGCGGCTCAACTGGCGGGAACCTTCTCCGAGGAAATCGTGCCGGTCACGCTGAAGGGACGAAAGGGCGAAACCACTGTCGATACCGACGAACATCCCCGGCACGGCACGAGCGCGGAAACCCTTGCCGGTCTTCGCCCGGCGTTCACGCAGGACGGCACGGTAACGGCGGGCAACGCCGCCGGCATCAACGACGGGGCCGCCGCCGTGGTCCTGATGCGTCAATCCGATGCCCAGCGTAAGGGATTAACCCCGCTGGCCCGCATCGCTTCGTGGGCCACGGCCGGGGTCGACCCGATGCTCATGGGAACCGGCCCAATCCCGGCCAGCCGGGCCGCATTGGCCAAGGCGGGCTGGAGCATCGATGACCTTGACCTGATCGAGGCCAATGAAGCCTTCGCCGCCCAGGCCATCGCGGTCAACCGCGAAATGGGCTGGGACATGGACAAGGTCAACGTCAACGGCGGCTCCATCGCATTGGGCCACCCCATCGGCGCTTCGGGCGCGCGCATCCTGGTCACACTCATTCACGAGATGCGCCGCCGCAACGCAGCCAAGGGCCTCGCCACCCTGTGCATCGGCGGCGGCATGGGAATCGCCATGTGCCTGGAACGGGACCGAGCTGCGAGATAAGGCGCGGCGCCGAAAGCAAAAACCGCTTGCACGGAGGCGAATAGACGGCAGCAGGGCCAACACCATATCCCCCTCGAAATTCAGCGACAACTACGCGTTCGGTATAAGTGCATGCGTGCCCCCGCAACCATCTTAATTTGCTCGGCGGAAGCCCGGTCCGAAAGACCGGGCTTTTTTCTGTCTGAACAGAGATTGAGGATACCTGCGAGTTCGCCCTTGATGGAAAGGGTGAGTTCTTCATCTTGAGGCGTGAGAATGATCGTGTCGATCAGGGTGCGAATGAGGTCGAATAAGACGGTCGGAGAATAATGAATGCGCCGATCCGGAAGAGAATAAACGGTAGGTGCTCTGTTTGCATCGGGCTGCGAGGCCAATTTCTATTATCTGCTCTACCCCGATAGCGGGCTTTTATCAGGTGGTTTGCAGTGTTCGGCTTTTGACCCTGAACGGACATTTAGTGGTTTCTTCGGTACAAGGTTGGCCATTTCTTAACCCTTTCCACAGCATCAGCGAGATTGTTGAATACACGATGATTCAGACATCTATTGACGCCAACAATCTCGCCGAAGTTGTTGATATCCATGCCCTGTTTCCACCTGTCAACGTGCGCGACCTTTATCTTGTTTTAAATACCTTGGTCATGAATTCCACCGCTTGGAACATCTCCGCGGTCGATAGCTGATTCGGGAAGTCCTCTTCAACGATAATCTTCTGGTACTCGAGTTCTACGACGCCATCCTCAGGGGTGTGCATCGGTCAACGAGGGTGAATGCATCCGTGATGCCGAACGCCTGGGGGGCGGCAGTCTCGCCCAGATCTCTCCCGCAAAGACGATCCCCGACCAGATATTCCTTGCCCATATGCCGCTGGCACCAGGAAAGGACCCGGTCATGCATAGGCGTCTTGACACCAACGATTTCGGCAACGCCTTTCACAATGGCCATGCCGTGGGGGACGTCCTCAAAGAAAAACCGACCCTCGAAATCAGGTAGCAGGCCGTCGGGGCCGGAGCGCATGGGTGTCCGGATTCCGCGATACGCCCTGTTTGTGGCGATGGCGCTTCGAAGCGTGGATGGGTCGTCGATCTGGTCTTCGTAGCCGAGGCGAATGCCGAGATGAAGAGAAACCGTGGCGCTCATCCAGTAGTCCGGGACCTGTGCGTGGATACCCGCAGCTGCCGCAACCAGTTCATCGTTCATGGCCTGGAGTATTTCCACCCCTTCCTGGGAAAGTCCCTCGTAAAACAACGGCGCTTCGGAAAACGGGCCTCCGGCCCAGTCCTTGAACTGGGCATACATGATGCCGGGATGGAGGATCTGGTTCCCCGGAGCCAGGGTGAGGTTCAGGAAATTGCCCATGTCTATTACCGGCATTTCCAGGAGGCAGCTCATGACGTCCGTTGCAAACGTCGAGTCCGACGCGCGTAGCGGCAGTTGCGCGTTGATTTTCTTGGTGCCGATTACCTGAACGGCCGCGCCGAGTTGCTGAAGTTTGCACATCCAGGGAATGCCGCCGATCCCGAATACGCCTATCTGTTTGCCCGTTTCGTTCAGGACCGTTTGGGCTTTCCAGTTGAAGCCGCCCCACGAAGGCGCGCACGTCAGGTAATCGCCGTCCTTCATCCATGGAACGACTTTTTGCAGCAAGGGCAGGTGGCAATGCGACGGCACGCACAGGATGACCAGATCGGCGTCCTTGATGGCAATCTCGGGTTGATGCGTGACGATTTCAGGGCGACCGATGATGTCCCCTTCGTCACGGTGGACCCGTATCCCGCCTTCAGCCTCCAACCCCTGCCTGATTTCGCCTGCCCGGTCTTCGCTGGAAACCAGTACGTGGACACGGACATCGGAGCGCGCCGACAGCAGACCGGCGTACACGTGACCCAGATTACCCATGCCGCAAACGGCTATCGTCGCTTTCGCCGATCCGTTTTGAAACCATTTCGGGGCGATGTCCCGAAGCGAACCCGTCGGGTCCAATGACACAATATTCGCTGGTTTGACCCCGAAGCGCAGGCATAGACCCTCGATAATGCGAACTGGGGGCAAAACGCGGTCGTCGGTCTTGAGCGTTCTTGCCTGATCAAGGGGGAGGCCGGCCACCCAGGAAAACAACCGGGACGGCACCATCCTCAGGATGGAAGGCACACCGGAACGAACCATTTTGCTGCGTTGCGGATTTTCGTTGCGGTCTGACTCGCTCATAAATCATCGCCTCTCGTCGAAGGAAGTCTGAAAAGCCGCAGAATCCTGATCAACGGTCGCGCCCAAACACCGGTTTGAGATCCGGATTGCCCACAAGCCAGCGGGCGAACACGAAGACCAGATACATGGCAATCGCCTGAATCACATGATAGACCGAATTATAGGTGAAGTAGTCCGGGTGCAGGCCAAGCTTCGCTTGCTGCGCGGCGGCGCCAATGAAAATCAACAGAACTCCGGCAACACCGACCCAGGCCGCTCGCGCCCGATAGCGGATTCCGAAAAGACCAAAGACGCTTAAGGCGAATATGGCGGACGGCAGATAGTTGACGATGGCGACGAGAAAGCTCTTCGAATAGAACAGCAGGCAGACCACATAGAGTACGAACTCGATGCTGGCGACAGCGGTCGCGATCCGGCTCACGCGCCGCCCGAAAAGGATCACCGCACCAAATATCCATGCAGCAAGGGACGTTAGTCCAAGCGCGACCATGGAAGCGACGTCGAGCATCTGGTTGGCCGAACTTGCCCGATCGGGAAAAAATCCGTGTCGCGTTCCACCCAAAAATGCCGCCGCGCCCGCCATGAAGAAGAATACGGCGAACCAGATACGTAAGAACCGTTGGTCCGGCATTGCAGATAACAACAGATACGCAAAAAAAACGCACTCGACGGTTACGATGTAATCGGTCAGCGTGACATCGGGTTCAAACATAATCAAAGCCTCCCCCCCCCTCTCAACTCACGGAGTAACTATGACTCCGGGATGCGCGACTCCGTCATTGCGGAAAGGGTCAATCTTCCCGGACTTTTCTCTCGAAGCGCGCGGTAGCGGCAACTCCCCCTAGCAAGGGTCTTTATACCACACGCGACATACGCGGTCGTCAAGTTCCTTGCGCAACCAAGTTTCCCCCATAGGGAACGACGTGGTAACATCCTTTCGTTAGAGAGGGGGGGCGATGAAATGAAGACACGCTCGCGGCTGTCTGCTGTTCTAACCGCCATCGGCACGGCGGCGGCCCTGATGGGTGGCGGTGTGCCGGACGCGGGCGCGGCAGACGAACCCGGAGCTACGCCGGAGATTTTGCCGGTCGAAACACTTGTTCTGCGGGCATCGAACACCTTCGAGGTAACGGAAGGATTTGCGGGCCGCGTCGTTGCCAGCCGCCAAAGCGATCTGGGGTTTGAGCGAAGCGGCACGGTGACCGGCATTCAGGCCGACGAGGGGGATCGGGTCAATAAGGGTGCGGTGCTGGCGAACCTCGACACCTCAATTCTGAAGGCCCGGCGGCACGAACTAAATGCGCAATTGGCGCAGACACGGGCGACCTATCAGGAAATCGAGGCCCGCCTCGACTATGCACGCGCCACCGTCAAACGTCGCGATGGCTTGATGCGCAACGCCCACGTATCACGCCAAAGCTATGACGAGGCCCGGTTCGACGAGCGGGCGTTGACGGCCAAACTAAAGGCAAACGAAGCGACGGTCGCCGCCGTGCGGGCCGAAATCAACGCCCTGGCGGTACAACTGGATCGATCCCGCATCGTCGCACCATTCAAAGGCACCGTTGTCGCCCGCCATGCCGACGAGGGAACGGCAGTCAACGCCGGGACGCCGCTTCTGCGTTTGATCGAGGACGACGCCCTGGAGGTCCGTATCGGTGTCTCGGGAGCCGTGGCCGAAACCCTGGAGCCGGGGCAGGTATACGACATCCGTATCGGTGAGAGGGCCTATCCGGCGGTCCTGCGGGTCGTGCTTCCGACCGTGGAGCCCGAAACCAGAACCGTTCCCGTCGTTCTGCTGCTGGGTGACTTCAACACGTCAAAACCCCGGTCTGGACAGCTGGCCACCCTTGAAATCCGCCGTCAAATTGCCGAGCGTGGTTTCTGGCTGCCGGTATCGGCGTTGACCGGCGGTCGCCGCGGCCTGTGGAGCGTGTATGTCGTTACGCCCACCGATAACGCCGACGGGACACTGCGGGTTGAACGGCGCGACGTTCAGATTATCCATGGTGAATCGGAAAGGGGTTTCGTTCGTGGCACCCTGCGCGACGGCGAACGGGCCGTCGCCACCGGAATGCACCGGTTGGTACCGGGGCAGACGGTACGGTTGGCGGGGTCTAAACAGTGATATTGTCGACCCTGCTGTTCCGCCACCCCCGTCTGACTCTTCTTTTCATCGGCTTTATCGTGATCGCCGGGCTGGGGGCGCTGTCGGCGATTTCGCGGCAGGAAGACCCGGCGCTGACCGAGCGTTGGGGAAATGTCGTCACCTACCTGCCCGGCGCTTCGGCAGGACGAGTGGAAGCCCTTGTCACCGAAAAGATCGAAAACGCGCTTCAGGAAATCGAGGAAATCAAACGCATATCGTCACGCTCGCAAGCGGGATGGTCGGTCGTCAGCATGCAGTTAGAAGACGACATCATGGCGGTCGATGGCGTTTGGGCCCGTGTCCGCGACAAGGTATCGGAGGTCGAGCCCCAGCTTCCGCCCACGGCAACGGTCCCCGAATTCGATCGTCCGACGGTCGCCGCATTCACTCTGCTGGTGGGGTTCACCTGGACCCTGGATGATCAACCACAACTCGACCTGTTGAACCGGATGGCCGAGAACCTTCGCCAACGTCTGATCCGGCTATCGGGCACCAAGGAAGTCAAACTGTTCGGCGAGCCCGAAGAGGAAGTTCAGGTCGTCATCGAACCCGATGTTCTGGCGTCGGCGGGGCTGACCGTCGCCGCCGTTTCCGAGGCAATACACCGGGCCGATTCGAAGAACGCTGCAGGGCGCATCGACAGCGAGCGCAACAGCGTCGTCGTCGAGGTCAGGGGTGCGATCGGATCCGTCGACCGCATCCGTTCCATCCCGTTGCGGCATGGAAAAGGGGGGCAGTTGTTGCGAGTGGGTGACGTGGCATCGGTCATCAAGGCACCGCGATCCCCGCCCAGGACATTGACCTTGGTCGATGGCGAACCCGGCATCATCGTCGGCATCAAAATCGAGAACAACCGGCGGGTCGATAAATGGGCGGCGTGGGTGCGCGACGTCGTCGCCGAATTCAGGGCCGATCTGCCGTCCGGGGTCAAGGCCGACATCATTTTCGACCAGAGCATTCACACTGAGGAACGACTGGGCAGCCTGGTGGAGAACCTTCTTATCGGCGCCGGGTTGGTTTTTCTGGTCCTGCTTGTGATGATGGGCTGGCGCTCTGCCGTTCTGGTCGCCTCGGCGCTGCCACTGACGCTGTTGATGGTCATGGTCGTATTGAACGCCATGGGAGTTCCGCTGCAACAGATTTCGCTGACCGGTCTGATCATCGCCATTGGACTGCTGATCGACAACGCGATTGTCGTTATCGACGAATACAACAAGGACCGGCGGCGCGGTCTTTCGCCGTCCGACGCCATCGCATCGACCGTTGGACATCTGTTCCGCCCGTTGCTGGCCTCGACACTGACCACGACGTTTACCTTCCTTCCCCTGGTCCTTATGCCCGGCAATGCGGGCGAATTCGTCAGCACCCTGGGTATTTCGGTCATTCTGGCCATCAATTTCTCGCTGGTCCTGTCGCTGACCATCGTGCCTACCGTCGCCGGATATTTCGACCGTGGACAAAGCGCCGAACCACGCAGCGGGGTTTTGGCGGTCGGGATTGGCAGCGGTTGGGTGGTCGGTGCCTATCGTGGATTGCTGAGAACCGTTGTGCGGCGACCGTTGTTGGGTATCTTCATCGCACTGATCCTGCCGCTGAGCGGTTTCGGCGTTGCCAGCCAACTGGTCGAACAGTTTTTTCCGCCAGTGAACCGCAATCAGTTCCAAGTTCAGATCAAACTGCCGCCCCAGTCGTCGCTGGCCGAAACCCGCGCCAATGTGGCGCGCGCCCGCGAATTGATCCACGCCCATCCGCAAGTTACACGCAGCCACTGGTTCATCGGCGAGAAACCGCCCCGGGTCTATTACAACATCACCATTTCCGAGGATGCCTCACCTGATTTCGCCTTTGGCTTTATCGACACGACCTCGCCCGACGAGACCTTTGCGATGCTGGCGGAGCTCCAACATGAATTGATTTCTGCGTTCCCGAATGCCACGGTTCTGGCCTTGCCCTTCGAGCAAGGACCGCCGGTCGAAGCGCCCATCGAATTGCGGGTCTACGGACCCGATCTCGACACGCTTAGACGTTTGGGCGAGGAAATCCGCCTGGTGCTCACGCAAACCCGGCAGGTTACTTATGCCGAAGCATCCATATCCGGTGCCCGTCCAACGCTGGCGCTCTATCCGGACGAGGATCAGGCTCGGTTCGGCGGGCTCGATCCAACAGGCGTCGCGGCGCGGCTGGATGCCGGTCTGAGCGGCGTCACCGGGGGAACCATCCTTGAAGGAACCAAGGAATTACCGATCCGTGTCCGCCTGTCTCCCGCAGATCGAACCGAGATTGCCGGGCTGATTGATCACCGATTGCTTTCCGCATCCGGGAATGACGGCATCCCCGACCACGCCATACCGGGCGTCCCACTGAAGAATTTGGTGCGTGCCGAGTTGGTGCCCGACGTTAGCCTCATTACCCGGCGTCACGGCGAACGGGTCAATACCGTGTCGGCCTTCGTGCGTCCGTTTTCGTTGCCGGGCAAGGCCCTGGCTGATTTCAGAGCACGATTGGCGGCGAGTGGTTTTACGGTTCCCAACGGGTATCGTCTGGAATACGGCGGCGAAAGCGAAGGCAGCGGTGAGGCCCGCGCCGCCCTGATCAGTGTGCTCGCGCCGTTGCTGATTTTGATGATCGCGACCGTTGTTCTGGCGTTTGACTCGTTCCGAATGGCGGCGATCATCGGTATGGTGGCTGTGTTCAGCGTCGGCGGTGCCCTGTTGACCCTGTGGCTGTTTGGCTTCCCGATGGGCTTCATGGCCGTGATCGGGACCATGGGGCTGATCGGTTTGGCCATCAACGATAGTATTGTCGTGTTGTCGTTGCTGCATACCGACGAACGGTGCCGGGCTGCGGATGCCGACGCGATTTGCGATACGGTTGTCGAGGCGACCCGCCACATCATCTCGACCACACTGACCACCATTGGCGGGTTTTTGCCGCTTATTATCTGGGGTGGAATTTTCTGGCCGCCCCTGGCCATCGCGGTTGCCGGCGGCATGGTGGGGGCGACCCTGCTGGCCCTGTTTTTCGTGCCGCCCATGTTCACCATTTTCGTTCGCCGCGCTGCAAGGCGGGCAGCGAAACAGACGATGGAAATTGGTTGATTTGCTCGATTAGGGAAGACGTAATGAACGAAAATGTGACCAACGCCATAGCCGATCCGGCATATAGGGCCGAAATTCGCGCCCTTATTGCAAACAATCCTCTATTTGAGCGATTCACGCCAATCCATTTGGACCAACTCGTATCCATCGTCGGCGATCCGGTCTCTGTCGCTGATGGCGAGATTGTCATGCGCGAGGGGGATTACCCGCCTGACAACGTCTACATCCTACGCAAGGGTTCGGTGAAAATTCTGAAAAACGAACCGGATTCCGACGTCCAGTATCAGATCGCCGTACTGAACCCCGGGGACACGATCGGCGAGGTCGCCCTGCTTGACGACGGCCCGCGATCAGCGACCGTGGTGGCTCTTGAAGATACTTCGCTTTTGGTCATTCCCATCGACAAGTTATCGGCCATGGCCAGCGCCGACGATTCCGTCGATTCCCGTATGAAAATCAACCTCGCCTACGAGTTGGGACAGCGCTTGCGCACCACCAACGAGTCAACGGTCCGCAACTTGCGCGAAAAACTGGCCGAAGCCGAGACCCGGGCCGAAATGGGCAAGTTCATCAGCAACGTGCTGATCGGCACCTGTGTGTATATGTTCGCCCTGGGTGTTTTGTCCGTCATGGCTAAAGAAGCCATCGACACGACGATGATTTCGGTGCCGATTCTT
>Ga0233431_1001850_pt1 | contig 33299 bp, 30 predicted proteins | sample SI_118_April2016_FD_179867 | JGI IMG/M metagenome (GOLD analysis project Ga0233431, IMG submission 179867) | Seawater microbial communities from Saanich Inlet, British Columbia, Canada - SI_118_April2016_200_MG | ecosystem: Environmental > Aquatic > Marine > Inlet | place: Canada: British...
TTAGATGAACAATCCTTTGATTCTGAGTACTGCACAATACAACTCGATGATCCGCAAGAAATGACAATTGATTTACCATGGTCAAAAGAGTTTACAGATCGTGTACAAGGAAACAAGCTTTTTGATATTTAACCCAAAAGGTTGCAGCGGACGGCGCTGAGAGGCCGCCGATGAACCTTGGCGTTATGCTTACAAGCTTTGTAGAATTCAATAAATTTTCTAAGAGGGAACAATGGCTATTAGCGATCAACAATGGAATAATATTCTAGAATTTTTTGGTAAATATACAAATGTTACTTCTTCTCCAACTTTACCGTATTGTGCATTTTCAACTGTAAATGAAGATGGATCGCCTCGCATTGCACCATATTCCTCGCTCATTCTGGGAAGTAATAAACAAGGTTTCTATTTTGATGAGTTATCCAATCACACGTCTTCTAACCTTGAACGCGATCAGAGGGTATGTGTATTAATAGTAAAAAACAGCAAGTGGTTCTGGATTAAAACAGCCATTTTTGGAAGATTTGATCACCCACCCGGTGTGAGATTGATGGGTAAGGTCGGGAAGAAACGGGAAGCCACAGAAAAGGAGATTGCTTCATTCAAAAGCCCGTTAAAACCTTTGCGGTTTTTTAAGGGATATGAGCCAATATGGGGATTTATGAAACATGGCCGAGAGATATATTTTGATGCGTTTGAACCGGTAAAATGTCGAACATTAAACGAGTCATTATCCATTTAGTTTCTTAATTGTCTCTCATATTATTAGAAGCATAATCGGGTAGCCGGGGGTCTTTCTCCCCCAGCCCCCACAACACCCCGCATGCGGGTCCGCACGGGGCGTTTCACGGAGTCTACCGGGCCGTAGCCGGGTAATGAATGTTCACCCACAGCTCTTTGACAGATAATAAACCTTGATCCTTGAGCCACTGATTGGTCATGCCGGTATGGGTGGACAGGGTACGTGCGAGTCGCCATGGTCCTTTCCTGCTTAGCCCGACATTAATGGCTATTTTCAGGGAAGTCCCCAGTCTGCGGAGTTTCCGAACTTTTGTTCGGGTGTACCGCCAGCGCTTCCAGTAGCACATACGCATTCTGCGCCTGAGCCAGTGATCGATTTCCGGGATGGGTCGGTAATATTCAGATATACCGAAATAGTTCATCCATCCCCGGACATACTGGGAGAGCTTCTTGTAGCGATACGCCATAGAGACGAACCAGCTTCTTCCGGTCAGCTCTTTGACCCGCCGTTTAAATTCGCGGAAGGCCTTGTCTGACCATCTGATTTTGGTTCCCTTGAAGGTGAAACCGAGGAAGTTGGTGTCATCCGTTGCTGAAACGAGGGCTCTTATCCTGGTTGACCATGAGCTTGAGTTTACGGTCAAGAAAGCGCGTAACGCTTTCTTTAACCCGCAGCCCTGCCCGGTGCGTTTTGACCAAAATAATAAAGTCATCCGCGTAACGGGCAAACCTGTGGCCGCGTCTCTCAAGTTCTTTATCCAGGTCGTCCAAAAGGATATTAGCCAAAAGCGGCGATAAAGGGCCGCCTTGGGGGACGCCTTCACGGCTTTTCTGCAAACGGCCTTTGACCTTTCACCCCGGCCCGCAGGTACTTCCCGATCAATGGAATATCCTTTCCCTTCTCTGTGTTCGGCCCTTCACCTTTGTCCCCGGGAATTACCCCGGGCGTTAGGCTACTATGGCGTCTGCTGACTTCTGCCCCATCACCTTGGCAGGTTGCCCTGCAAGGCGCTATGAGAAAACGCTGCTTGCGTTGCTATCGATGATTCGCTCACACCCGGCGATAGCCCTCCGGATGTGCCTGAACCTTGATTTCCCGGTGGTCCGGTCCGGGATCTTTCGCAGAGCGGATCTCATCGCACATGAGACAGATCTCCCCGGATAAGGACGTGAACTGTCGCTACACAGCCGCGGCATTTACCCTATCTCCTGAAATCCCAGGGCTTCGTCATGTGGTGCTGACTTACCCGGAGACTGGGCCTTGTATGCCGTTTCTGTTCGTCGGCTCATAGCTTTGCCCGAGGCTTCCTCCGGACGGTCCCTCACGGTTCCGCCCTTGCATTCGGCTAGTATTTGGGTTAATGATTTAAACACATTAACCGGATTCACACACAGGGGACTTTCACCCCATAAGTTCACGCCCGTGCCGGGCGTACACAAGGGCATCCAGCGGAGCGCAAAAAGCGGGCGCCCGCTGATGCCCGGCGTTGGGTCACCGATTTGAAAAGGTATTGACAGTAGCAATACCAATAGTTATACTTTTGGTATTTATCGGAGGTGCCAAAAATGCCAAATGTAAAAACAGCAATATCAATTGAAAAACCGATTTTTGAACAGATGGATATTCTTGCTAAAAATTTAAATGTTTCAAGAAGTCGTCTATTTACGATGGCTGCTCGGGAATTCATAGAGCGCCATAATAATATTGAGCTTCTCAAACTGATTAATGAGGCATACGAAGATTCATCTGAAACTGAACCAATGGTTCCTATAATGCATTCAAATCACTATAGAATGGTAAAAGATCAATGGTAATCAACCAAGGGGATATTTTTTGGATAGATTTCAGAACCCCTAATGAATCAGTGCCTGGCTATCGCCATCCTCACCTCGTCATTCAAAACAACCTATTTAATCGCAGCCGAATAAACACAGTTGTTGTTTGCACTCTCACGTCCAATATGAAAAGAGCCAGTGCACCCGGCAACGTATCTTTAAAGAAGGGTGAGGCAAACTTACCCAAAAAAAGCGTCGTGAATATTTCACAAATTTTTACAGTGAATAAAAGCGATTTATCAGAAAAAATAGGAACTTTGTCAAAAGATCGCATCTTTCAGATTCTTCAAGGCATTAAGCTACTCACTGAACCTAGAGAAGTTGATTAAAATAAAGTGGCAAGACCCAACATTTTTCTTCAGCGGATTCGTTTCATTCACCGCTGAGAAACGCGTTCGGCGGATAAAAACTATCAATTGACATAGCATGGATGCCGTGTTACCGTGAATACATGATACGATCGTTTAAAAATCAGGGTACTGAAGATATTTTTGATGGGAAAAACAGCAAAGCTGCCCGAAAGTTATGTCCACGAGATATATGGAAAATTGCAGCCCTAAAACTGGAACAGGTTGACTCTGCAAGAGATCCTGACGATTTAAAAGTTCCCCCGGGAAATCGCTTGGAGGCGCTGTCCGGAAATCGTTATGGACAGCATAGTATTCGGATCAACGATCAGTATCGAATATGTTTTGAATGGAATACGGGTAATGCAGACAATGTTGAAATTATCGATTATCATTGATAATTCAGGAGAATACCATGGTTAGAATTCCAAAATTTAGGGAACCGACGCATCCTGGAGAAATGTTGATGGAAGAATTTCTGATTCCAATGTCAATAACTCAGCGTGATTTGTCCAAGGCGATTCATGTTCCTTACCAGCGGATTAATGAAATTGTGAATGGACGACGGGGCATTACGCCCAGTACCGCTTTACGTTTAGCCAAATTTTTCAATATGTCAGAAGATTTTTGGATGAATTTACAGCTTCGTTGGGATCTGTATCGTGCGAAGCGTTCAGAAGAAGAAAAATTACAAATGATAAGGCCCTACACATCTGCTGAATACACAGCTCATCTTTAAAAGGCTGCGCCGAACAATATTTTTCACCCGACAGCAGGGGCAATGGCGTTTTTCGCATTTATGCATTTTGGGTGCTTTTCAGCCCTTTAAACCTTTTGCCAAGTCATCATTGCCCCTGCTGCCGGTGAAAATTGCGTTATGCGAGTCGTAAAATGAATGTGATTCAAAAATACAAAGAGTTTGAGATTTATTTCCAGAATGCGGATCATATCGATGTTAAAACCATTGAAAGTGATGTCGATTTAAGAAATTTTATTTCTGGAATGCTCTCTTACTATCCTTGGTGGATGGTTTCTCTATATAGAATTAGGGAAATTCTTGTAGGTATCCTCAGGATAGTTCGTCATGAAAAGCCAGAGACCTTGCCCTCAATAAAACCAGAGGATCTTTCTTTTAAGCCTGGTGAAAACGCATCATTCTTCATTGTGCGTGATGCAAAAGAGGATATGTACTGGGTTTCAGAAACACCAGAAGATAAACACTTAACAGCATTATTTGGTGTCATAGCAGAAAAATTAAGTCAGAAACGTACAAGGTATCACGTATTCACGTCTGTTAAGTATCTTCACTGGACCGGGCCGGTGTATTTCAACTTAATTCGGCCTTTTCATCACATTGTTGTATGGAGCATGATGAAAGCAGGTATAAAGAAACGCCAAATCATATAACAAATCTTTTGCAGCGGAGAGCAAACAGCCGCGCCCGGTGAAGAGCGACGTTATATGGAGGTAATATGAATGATCAGGATATTAAGATCGACCTGGGTACAGTTCAGGAGACTTTGATGCTGCCTCTGTGGGCAAGAGCTCGAGAGGCAGAGAAGGACAATCCCATCGTATGTGACACCTATGCCAAAAATATAATCGAAAGAATCGACTATGATTTCTCTCAGATTGAGGAAAGCCATATGTCGGATCATCAGGGTGTATGGGCTATCCGTGCTTACAACTTCGACAACAGCATTAAAACATTTCTAGAGAATAATAGCAGCGCTGTAGTTGTAAATTTTGGAGCGGGTTTGGAGACAACGTTTCAGCGAGTTGACGAGGGAACTGTTCTATGGATCAATATCGACCTTCCAGATGTCGTTGCTCTGCGGCAGAAGCTGATTCCTGACTCAGAACGGGAAATGACGATTGCTAAATCCATTTTTGATTTCACCTGGACTGATGACATATCCCGGTTGACGAAAGGCCGTTCCATTCTGTTCATGGCTGCCGGAGTACTATGCTACTTCGAAGCCCGGGAGATCGAAATCCTGTTCCGTAAACTTGCCGAAACTTACCCTTCATCCCATGTTATCTTTGATTCGATGTCATGGCTTCCAGCGTGGGGGTCAAACAGGGAAATCAAGAAAAGCATGAAAAATGGCGAAATGGACTCATCAACACTTATTAAGTGGCATCTGAAAAGAGCTTCCGGTCTTCGAAAGTGGGTAGATACAATCAAAATCGTTGAAGAATATCCTATTCTTTCAAGAATGCCCGCCAGGAATGATTTTAATAAGAAGCAAATCCGGCAAATTAAAATTGTATGTCTCTTTCGTTTTTACAACATGATTCATGTGCAACTCTGAGAGCATGTGCAATTTTACATAACGGCTCATTTGTAACTTAGCTCAAATTGCATAGATCAAACATCATGCATTATCGTATAATAAGGCTTTTGCAGAGGAGCGCAAAAAGCCGCGACCGCTGAAAAGCATCGTTATGCATGTTAAAGAACTTCATCATTTTTCTAAATTGTGAGCACCAGTCAAACGTCGATTTTACCCCTTTTTCTTTTTTGGACATTTTAACAGGGAGGGCATCATGGGAGGAATCAATAGAAGGGATTTCATCAAGAATCTGGCCATCGGCGGCGCTGTAATGGGATTCGGAAACGCTGTTTTTAACAAACCCTCAAAGGCCCTGGCCAGCGGGCAGCATGATAAGGGAGAAAGTATGCGCAACGAAAGAAAGCCCGAGATAATTACATCATGTCACTGTAAAAAAGTAGTACTTAAACTTACCAACCTGGATCCCGGGTTTACTGTCTGCCATTGTGGAACTTGTCAATTAATACATAGTGGCCCATGGTACGGGGCAAACTGTAGTGACATTAAAATCATCGATGGCAAAGAATATATAGGTGAATTTCCTAATGAACATGGGGAAGGAGATAAAAACTGTAACTTACCAAGAGGCTGGACAGTATGGCATTTCTGTTCAAATTGCGGCTCCAGACTTTACTATAGCTTCAACGACAAAATGTTAAAAAATGCCAATGACAGATACAATGTTTCCATAGGATTACTACATCACATTTGCGAAGAAGATTTGATAATGGAAAACGAAGTTTTCTTTGATATGAAACCAGATTATTACAGTTTCCATGAAACTAAAAAGTTTTCATCAGATGACATTCTGAAAAATAATAAGATGTAAATAGATCCTTTAAATTCAAAGGGGGTGTAATATGTCCAGCGGGAGAATACCTAAAGTTACTGCAAAATGTTATTGCAATAACGTAGTACTTGAAATCTCTGAAATAGACCCTGGATTCACAGCCTGCCATTGCAGTACATGTCAGTTCATACACAGCGGTCCAGGTTTTGGAGCAAGATGCAATGATGTCAAAATTGTTCAAGGAACCGAACTGGTAAAAAAGTATAAGCCAGCAGTCTGGGCAACATGGCATTTTTGCGGTAAATGCGGAACAAGACTTCATTATAAGTTTGAGGATGATGTATGGAAAAGCAAGCAGGACAGGTATGTGGTATCCGTTGGATTGTTATATAAATCCGGCATCCAAAATTTTAAAATGGTTAATGAAGTTTCTTATGAAATGAAACCACGCTACTACAGTTTTGAAGGGCATAGAGAAAAGTTGTCCACCAGTGAAACATATGCGCTATTTGCATTGGAGAGCCAAAAACCATAAGGACCTGTCAGGAATCTTGTGTTAAATATCTTTGTACTAGTTTTCTTAGATAAGCATCACAATTCACCTGATTAGCTACAGCCTGAGGCTTCCGCTTCCAGGTGATTGTGGGCGTTATACAGATTGATAAAAGGAGATATTAATGGATTGGAAAACTATGATGTACAACGATCGGTTTCCCAGATCTAACAACTATAGCCCGGAATTTGTTGCTAAAAATCAGATGGGACCAAACTCTCTCTGGCTTATGGAATGGCTCACGGAGAAAATCGAGATCAATGAAAATATGAAGGTCTTGGACCTTGGTTGCGGCCGCGCCATGAGTTCTATTTTTCTGGCTAAAGAATTTGGGGCCACGGTATATGCAACAGACCTCTGGATAGATGTAAGTGAAAACCAGAAGCGCATTGTTGAATTTGGCCTGGAAGATAAAATTATTCCTATAAAAGCTGAGGCTCATGCCCTGCCCTTTGCCAAAAACTTTTTCGATGTAATCGTTGCGGTGGATTCCTATGGGTATTTCGGAACTGATGATCTATATCTGTCTTATATCACCAGATTTCTAAAGCCGGGAGGAATCATAGCGGCAGCTTTACCGGGTTTGATAAAGGACTTTGACAATTTTAAAGTTCCCGAGCATCTGCTTAAACCTCAGAAAAACGGCAATGTTTTCTGGGAACCTGACTGCTTTACTTTCCACACGAAGGACTGGTGGTTAAGTCATTGGATGAAGACAACTCTGGTGGAAGTAGAAACCAATGACACCTTGGAAGATGGCTATAAACACTGGGCAAAACAGGAGAAAGCTTTGGATCTTGCAGGATTCAATATTTTTCCATCAGTTGAAGAAACACTTTTAGAAGATGCTGGGCAATACATAGGTTTTGTACGTATTGTTGCCAGAAAAAATAAAGCTAAAACAGAAGGATCTATGCCTCATCCATGGCAATCGGAGTTTAGTGCGGTTTGTGACTCTATTTTTAATGAGAGAGATAGCAGGAAAAATCTATAATCATTTGTTTCACTCTCGACCGGGAACCCGGCTCGTCCTTTTCCCATAGGCAATTGTTGTGTAAAACGTGGCTCAAGCCTTACTCGTATTGGGTACCGGCGGGTGAACAAACCGTTCGGGAGTACAAAAAAGGAGGACAAAAACATGCAGGCACGAGGTCCACTCATGATAGAGCACCGTCTGATTGAACGAATGCTTTCGGTTATCGAAGGTGTCTTAACCAAAATCGAATCGAAACACAAGATAGATCCTGTGTTCGTGGACATAGCGGTTGATTTTATCAGGGTATACGCCGATCGTACACATCACGGAAAGGAGGAAGATATTCTTTTTCGAGAATTGAATCATAAACCACTGAACGCAGAAGACCGGCAAATCATGAAAGAACTGATCCAGGAACATGTGTTTGGTCGCCAGACAACCAAAGCACTTGTTGACGCCAACACCCGCTACCGAAATGGTGATGATAGTGCCTTGGCCGATATTGCCACCAATCTTCAAACCCTTACTGAGTTCTATCCCAAGCATATCGAGAAAGAAGACAAAGTTTTCTTCCCTTCATCTAGAAACTACTTTACGGATGAAGAGGACCAAGCCATGCTGGCAGAGTTCCGGGAATTTGATCAAAAGATGATTCATGAAAAGTACAAGTCAGTGGTTGAAGGATTTGAAAGCGGACAATAAGTCCCGAACAAATAAATCAACGCGACCGGCGGAAAAACTCGCCGGCTCGTGATTTAAGGGCCTCGGGGAAAAATAAATCCACCAGCACATATCCACTACGGGGACACAATACTAAACTTTTCAAGCCTCATAGTGTTCGCGAATCCACTCCTGATAGGCCCCGCTCCTGACGCGCTCGATCCAAGACGGGTGCGCCAGATACCATGCAAGGGTTTTCTCGATTCCCGATTGAAAAGACTCCTCCGGGGTCCATCCCAGGTCCCTCTGCAATTTACTGGAATCAATGGCATAGCGCCGGTCATGTCCGGGCCGATCCTTCACATAGGTGATCAACGTCCGCCTGGAGGGCTTACCTTTCATGGCGGGAAGATCATCGATCAGATCGCAGAGGGTCTCCACAATGCGGATGTTTTCCATCTCGTGGTTGCCGCCGATATTATAGGTCTCCCCTCTCCCCCCGCTTTTCATAATCGTCCAAACAGCCGTGCAGTGGTCCAGAACGTAGAGCCAGTCCCTCACATTCAGGCCGTCTCCATATATGGGAAGGGGTTTATCTTCCATGGCATTTAGAATCACAAGGGGAATCAGTTTTTCGGGAAACTGGTAGGGGCCGTAGTTATTGGAACAGTTGCTTATGGTGACGGGCAGGCCGTAGGTTTCGTGATAGGCCCGAACCAGGTGATCGGAAGAGGCCTTTGAAGCGGAATACGGGCTGTTGGGCTGGTATGGCGTGGTTTCCATAAACAGCCCTTCTTTCCCGAGACTTCCAAACACCTCGTCGGTACTGATATGGTGAAACAGTTCAACCTGCGCCTGGTGGTTACGGGACGCTTCCAGCAGATTGAAGGTCCCCACGATATTGGTCTGGATGAAGGCGCCGGGCCCCACAATGGATCGGTCCACGTGGGATTCGGCGGCAAAATGGCAGACCGAATCCAGATGGTATTCATCAAAAAGCCCATCCATTCGTTCCCTGTCGCAGATATCCCCTTTAACAAAAACGTAACGATCACCGAATTGTTCTTCAATCCCCGCAAGATTCTCCGGATTTCCCGCATAGGTCAGGCTATCCACATTGATGACCCGTCCCTCAAAATCGCTTTCACCCAGAAGATAACGGATAAAATTGCTTCCAATAAAACCGCATCCGCCGGTTACCAGCATATTCTCCATCATTTCACCTCTTCTATCAAACGATCCTTGAACAGGTTAACAAATTGAATGAGATCGGCCCGCCAATGCCGCATGATGTTGAGGCCTTCATCTTTCAACCGTTGATTTTCCAGGATCGAGTTGGACGGCCTTTCAGCGGAGGTGGGATAGTCACGGGTGGTACAGGGGGCAAAAGCATTTGAGACCTCCATTTCATCCAAAAACGTGGTGGCCAGTTCGTACCAGGTGCAATGCCCTTCCGATGTGACGTGAAATAATCCGTTAACATCGGCATCCATAAGGGTTGCAATCTGCTCCGCCAGCCGATAAGACCATGTGGGAGAACCGAACTGGTCATGAACCACCTTGATCTCTCTTTCCGGATCACCGAGCGCCAACCTTAACATGGTTTTCAGGAAGTTCTGACCATTTGCCCCATAAAGCCAGGCCGTTCTGATGATGCTGTAACGGTCCGTTTCCTCACGAACAGCTTTCTCCGCTTCCAGCTTCGTGAGGCCATAATAGGAAACGGGGTGGGTGTCATCGTTTTCGGTGTAACATTCCGGGACCGGTTTTTTCCCGTCAAACACATAGTCCGTGGAAATATGGATCATCCGTGCCCCCCGTGCCCCGGCCGCTGAAGCCAGATGCTTCGGCCCTTCCACATTGACCTTCCAGGCCAGTTCCTTTTCGGTTTCGCAGTCATCCACCCTGGTGAATGCCGCACAGTTCAGGATCACATCCGGCTTCAGCTCCGCCACAAACGCGTTCACCGCCGTCCGATCGGCGATATCAAGGGCTTTTGATCCCACTGGGGTCACGTCGTGGCTTTTTTCCAGAACCTTTGTGCAATCCCAACCCAGCTGTCCGGCGCCACCCGTAATCAGAATTTTCACGCGCTCTCCTTAAACCGGCCCCGGGAATTGATCAGGGAGTCTCATGATAACTTTGGTCCCCTTTCCGGGCGCACTGTCAATTCGTACATCCCCGCCATGCTCACCGATAATGCGCCTCACGAGGCACAAACCCATACCCACGCCAACCGCTTTGGTGGTAAAAAACGGATCAAAGACATAGGGCATATCTTTTTCCAAGATACCGACGCCGTCGTCTACAATCTCCATTAACAAGCCGTTTTGCGCCTCCGATAGGAAAATCGTCACTGACCCTTCATTCCCTTTAGAGAATTCCAGCGCATTGAGCAGAACCTCGTAAATCGCCCTTCTGAAAAGTGCCGGATCAACAGCGAACTCCACCACTGAAAGTTCTAAAGACCACGTGACACGCTTTGAAAATTCGGCCGCTTTTGCCTGAAGTTGGGCCATTTCTTTTTCAAGAATATCTGAGATGGAGACCTGCACAGGCTTGGCCGTTGGAATCCGGGTGTATTCACTCACAACCCTTACAATGGCCTCAAGCCGCTCTGCATCACTCAAAATATTCTTCAAGTAGACGGCGATTGACGAATTCGCATCTATTTTACTGAGAATTCGCATGGCAAAACCACCGATACTCATGACAGGGTTGCGTATCTGGTGGGCAATGGCCATGGCCAGCCGCGTCAACCCTTCCGCCCGCTCGCGCTCCAGTCGGTGTTTCTCCCTCAAGACCTGTTTTTCCCGGTCATGGAGCAATTGAAGCTCCGTTACGTCATGAAGAATCAGGACGATACCGGCGATCTGGTCATTCTCCCTTAGAAAAGACCCCGTGATGGATAATTGAAGCGTCTTGCCGCCCGGTTGAACATAGGGAACCCTGCGATGAAGATTGACCTTTTTCTCCTCTATCACATCCAGGATAATTTGATTAAAGGCCTGATTTTTTAAATCCTCCAGAAACAGTTCGCCCCACCCCTTGCCTTCAAATACGCGGCAGGCATAACCCAGGATTTCAGATGCTGCATCATTGCTGGTGACAATTTCACCTCCTGGGTTAATGACCAAAAGACCCACCGGGATGCTCTCCAGAATATTGTGAAGGATAATCGGTTTAATGTTGAACCTCCTGTTTTGTGGTGAATTGCCAAAAAAAGTTCAATCAGTGTTGGGCCTTTTCCAGCACTTTCAACCGCTCGCGGGCTTTCCGGGCATATTCGCTATCCGGATGTTTTTCCAGGATTTCCTTATACAGCTCGGCGGCATGGGTGGGGTTTTTCTGTAATTCTTCAAATTCCGCGGTTTCAAAAAGCTCGCCCGCATTATTCCCCGTACAACCCGCCAAGGCCCATACCGTGATCATCATCAAAACCAGAACCGTTTGTTTCATGAAAACGCCTTTCTTTTATTGTCTTTCCAGCAGGCTTGAAAAGGACGCTTTCAGCGACTGGAAATTGATTTCTGCCGCAGGCAGATCCTTTTCCCAAACCATCTGCTCGATGTTCGAAGCCGAAGCCGCGATTTCTTCAAGGGCCAGCATCTTCGCGCTGCCTTTGATCTTATGGGCCAATTGACACACCGAATCCAGATCACCACCCTCAAGGGCATCACCCAGGTTCCGCATATCCAACTCCCTGAGGGCAATGAATTCCGCCAGAATTTCCTGGTAGTCATTGAGGGACACGTCTATTTTTTCAGCCCGTTGTTCGTTCCTCCCACAAAAGCTGATGTCAGGTTTCTCCCGAATATCCTTAGAACCCGCTTTTGCTGTTTCAGGTGATTCCCCGACCCCGCTACGGCTGTAGCTCAGAAACACATCTCTCAAAACATTCACATTGATCGGTTTTGAAAGATATCCATCCATCCCAGCCTCAAGGAATCGTTCCCGATCCCCTTCCATGGCACTGGCCGTAATGGCCAGAACAGGCAGTTTGCATCCGGTCTGCCTGATTTTCCGGGTTGCCGCCAGCCCATCCATAAGGGGCATATTCACATCCATGAGGATGATATCGTAGGGGTTGGCCTCCGCCATCCGAACAGCCTCGGTACCGTTATCGGCAATGTCCACCCGATGCCCCATTCGTTTTTCCAGCAACACCGATGTCATCTTCTGACTGGCCGCGTCATCCTCTGCCAGCAGGATACGAAGGCCCCCGCGCACCGGATGATCAGAGGCCTCCTCAGGTAAACCGGTGCCTGACCCCATTTTTTTCACTTCGTGAATCCGTTGCCCCTCGGCAGACCGTACTGCTTTCTTAAACCGAATCTGAAAATGAAATGTCGTGCCTTCGCTCAGAGTACTCTGAACACTTATTTCACCGTCCATCAAATTAATAAGGCGGCGACAGATGGCTAAACCCAGACCCGTTCCACCGAAACGTTTCGAAATGTCCCCATCCGCCTGGCCGAACACTTCAAAAATATCTTCAAGCTTATCTTCCGGAATGCCGATGCCGTTATCGGCCACTGAAAATCCCACCAGCAGAGAATTCTCTTCACCCTCCCCCAGAATGCGGACAGTGGTGACAATTTCCCCCTTATCCGTAAACTTGAGCGCATTGCCGAGAAGGTTTAAAAATACCTGCCGCAACCGCAGCGGGTCTCCCATCACCCTGGGGATGGCAGCCGGAAGATGGCACAAGAGGTTTACCCCTTTGTTGCCTGCCTGAGCCCGCACCAGTTCCACAGTTTCAAGAACCAGTTTTTTCAAATCAAGAATCATTTCATCCAGTTCTATGGTATCGGACTCAATCTTTGAAAGATCCAGGATCTCATCGATTAGACTCAGTAACGTTGCAGCACTCAATTTCAGAATTTCCGCCGACTCCCGCTGCCCCTCCGTAAGGGGCTCACCCAGGAGAATTTCCGTAAACCCGAGGATACTGTTCATGGGCGTCCGGATCTCGTGACTCATATTTGCCAGAAAGAGGCTCTTGGCCGCATTGGCAGCCTCGGCCGCTTCTTTTGCTTTCAGGAGTTCCACCTCGGCCTGACGGTATCCCACCACCTTTCCCAGACGTTCCGCGATGGCTTTGATCAGAAACTGCTCCTCTTTCACAAACGGGCATTCTTCTTTCGTCGGCATCTCTTTCAAACAACACACTTCCAGGAAACCCATCTTCTCACCGCTAACCATAATCGCGCTGATCTGATGTTTACCAGATTGTTTAAAATCAGCAGTTTTGAATTCCCGCCCCTCCATGACAACACGCGCACACGAAAATTCCGGATACTGCATTGAAGCAGGGATCAAGTCCACTGTCCCCTGTAGGATTTCGTCCAAGGAAATGCCCGATTTTTCAATAAGGTGGCTGATCCCATACAGACAGACAAGGTGTTTTTCCCGCTCGCCAAGATCATGGGTTCGCTTGTTGAGAGCTGCCTCCATACGCTTTTTTTCGTCCATCTCCCCCTTTGATTTTCCCATTTCAATAAAGGGCTTTGAGGCGGCAGCGATCAAAAGTATGCCATAACCGAAGAATTTCGCCCACCAAGCCATCAGGAAACAGACGTCAAGAATCACGAACGTGCAAAAAGCGAGACCGATGAATAGGTAATAATAGCGGATTTTCATTTTTACGTGAGATAGATTCTGCATGAATCAACGTTGAAGCACAGGAATCCCTGTACACACTCAAGAATCTTCGTTTACTGTTCAGCTTCATACAATCAACCCAAAATGTCAAATCAAAGTCGCATGTGAAGCCAATCGTCATTAATAACACCGAAACGTCAAAAGATTTGAATAATGATATTTGAACTTAAATGGTCCATATATCCACCCTTGACATTCTCGATTGAACTGGAGTAGCATCGGCCCCGTTCCCCGGACCTTACTGAAGGCTCACTTAGCGCGCAATTCCAGCATGTTATGACCCTTCACAACAATTCGGGTTTATACCAGAAAGAAAGGATACAATCAAATATGGAAACAGCCAAAAAAATTTCAAGCCGACTATCCCTCTGGATATTCATCTGGTTCCTCTTGATGGGGCTGAGTCTCGCCGGTTTCGGATACTGGCAGATGGAGATTTTAAATGAAAGCCTTCAGGGACAGATAAATCCCGAAACACTGACAACCATTCTACAAGACAGCGGAATTCTCTTCCTTCAGGTGCTTGGGGGAAGCCTGGTTTTTTTTGGCATACTTCTCTGGCTGACACTCCGCGCTTCCGCGCGTCGGACTTTGGCGAATATAGATGTCCCCAAGTCCGTTACACCTGCCACCAAAAAAGTGAAAAAAAACCTGCCGCCCCGTCCGACGTTGGAAGAAAAAGAAGCGCTGGCCCGGGAAAACCAGCGAAGAGCCCTCCATCTACTGAGCCTGCTTCAGAGAGAGGGGCGTCTGGTGGACTTTCTTGAGGAAAATCTCAAAGATTATGATGATGCTCAGATCGGCGCCGCAGTTCGCAGCATTCAGGAAAACTGCCGGAAGGCTTTGAAGAAATACTTGAAAATCGAGGCGGTCATCGACAGGGAGGAAGGTGAAGAAATCGCGGTGGAAAAGGGATTTGATGCCTCCGCCATCAAGCTGACGGGCAACGTCTCCGGAGAACCGCCTTTTAAAGGGGCACTACAACACCGCGGCTGGCGTGTGGGACAATTTGATCTGCCGACCCTTTCCGGTTCACCGGACCCGGCCGTTATTGCACCCGCCGAAGTGGAAATCCCTTAAAAGGGGGACGAGAGACCCATGACAAGTGAAACAAAACCCGACCCCACCTACGTGGTGGGTATTGACCTGGGCACCACCAACAGTGTTGTGGCCTATACGGAAGCCCGGACAAATGATGAGGAGGAACCCCATATTCGAATTTTCAAGATTCCTCAACTGATGGCTGCTGGCAGCCTGGGAGAGAGTAGCACCCTACCTTCCTTTTTATTGCTGCCGGGCCCCCATGATGTGCCTGAGGGTGGACTGGCTCTGCCATGGGATCCGCAAAGCGATGTGGCAGTGGGCGCCTTCTCCCGGGACCGGGGCGCTGAAATTCCCATGCGCATGATTGCCTCCGCCAAATCATGGCTCTGTCACACCGGCGTAGACCGTAATAAACCGATTCTACCATGGGAAGGCCCTGATGACCGAGAAAAACTCTCACCGGTTGAAGCGTCCGCGGCGATTCTCGCGCATATCCGAAAAAGCTGGAATTATACCCTTGCCCGGGAAGACAGCCGGCTGCGTCTGGAACACCAGGAGATTTTTCTAACGGTACCCGCTTCATTTGATGCTGTGGCCAGGAATCTCACCGTTGAAGCGGCCGAAATGGCAGGTCTTGCCAAAACCACCCTGCTGGAGGAGCCCCAGGCCGCGCTTTATGCCTGGATTGACAGAACCCGCGGCGAATGGCGGGATATGGTTCAGGTAGGTGATCTGATCATGGTAGCGGACGTGGGCGGGGGCACCACGGATCTGAGCCTCATCAAAGTCACCGAAGCGGATGGGGAATTGAATTTGGAACGGGTTTCCGTAGGAAAACACCTCCTGGTGGGTGGGGACAACATGGACCTGACCCTGGCCTATACGGTGGCCGGCAACATGGCCGCAAAGGGTACAAAGCTTGACGCACACCAGATGCGAGGCCTGAGCTATGGCTGTAGATCAGCCAAAGAACACCTTTTTACAAATGAGGATTCCGAATCCTACCCCATCACCATACTGGGCCGGGGAAGCCGGCTCATCGGCGGCACCATCAAAACTGAACTGACCCGGGCACAGGTTGAATCGGTCCTGAAAGAGGGCTTTTTCCCGGCATGCGACCGAAATGCCCGCCCTCTGGAGCAACGTCGCACCGGAATGCGGGAAATGGGGCTTTCTTATGCCTCGGATCCGGCCATCACCCACCACCTGGCCCAGTTTCTAAACCAGCAGGATGCGCCGGAATCGACCGCTGATCCCTTTGTCTGCCCCAGCACCATCCTTTTTAACGGCGGCGTCATGAAGGCCAGAGGGTTAAGAAAGAAAATTCTGGAGATTCTCTCTTCCTGGACCGCTGAGGCAGCCTGCCCTCCACCCAGGGAGATTGAAAGCAATGATTTCGATCTGGCCGTGGCCCGGGGCGCAGCCTACTATGGCCTGGCCAGAAAAGGCCAGGGGGTTCGCATTCGCAGCGGGCTTGCCAAAACCTACTATATCGGTGTGGAAGCGTCCATGCCGGCGGTGCCGGGTGTTCCCACACCGGTCAAAGCCCTGTGCGTGGCGCCATTCGGCATGGAGGAAGGCTCGGAAGCAACCTTGCAGGACAAAGAGTTCGGACTGGTGGTGGGAGAACCGGTTAAGTTTGATTTCCTGGGATCCAATACCCGGCGTCATGATGCCATCGGCACGGTAGCCGAGGACTGGGAAGGCGAAATTGAGCCCATCACCACGCTCGAGACCCGTCTGGAAGGTGAAACCGGCACCGTTGTTCCGGTAACCCTTGAATCCCTTGTCACGGAAGTGGGGACCCTTGAGCTCTGGTGCGTATCACGGGAGGATCAGAAAAAATTCAAACTGGAATTCAATGTCAGAGAAAAAGAGACGGATTAACTCATGAAATATATCATCGGAATAGACCTGGGCACCACCAATTCCGCCGTCACCTATATCGATCTGGCGCTGAATGAGGAAAGATCCAGTCCGGTTATCCACCATTTTGAAATCCCGCAAATCACGGGTTCGGGTGAAACATCAAAGGCCAAGGTGCTCCCGTCCTTTCTCTACCTGCCAGGGCCACACGAGTTTCCGGTTGATGCCCTGGCCCTGCCCTGGAACACAGCAAATAAAGCGGATTTTGTTGGGATCCTGGCGCGTGAACAAGGCGCAAAATCCTCCAACCGGATGATTTCCTCCGCCAAATCATGGCTCTGTCACGAAAAGGTGGATCGGCATGCCCCCATCCTGCCGTGGGGTGCTGATGACCCGGCACAAAAACGCTCCCCCATCGCCGTTACATCCGCCTATCTGAAACATATTAAAGATGCCTGGAACCATCATGTCGGCGAGGATGAAAGCGAATGGCTTGAAAACCAGAGTGTGGTCATTACCGTCCCCGCTTCCTTTGACGAAGTGGCCCGGGACCTGACCGTTGAAGCGGCCACAAAAGCCGGTATCCCCAACATCACCCTTCTTGAAGAACCGCTGGCGGCCTTTTACAGCTGGCTGAATGTTAACGAACAAAAGTGGGATCAGCTGGTAGACCCCGGGGAACTGATCCTGATCTGCGATGTGGGCGGCGGCACCACGGATTTCACCCTCATCACACTGCGGGAAAAAGACGGAAAGCCTGTATTTGAAAGGATCGCCGTGGGGGATCACCTGATTCTCGGCGGGGACAACATGGACCTGGCCCTGGCCCATCTCTCGGAGGGCCGGCTTCAGGGCGAGCAAAAGAAAAAATTGAGCATGGGTCGTTGGCAGTCCCTGTGCAACCAGTGTCGCCAGGCCAAAGAAGACATACTGGGGGAGCTTGAAGATGAAAAAACCATCACCCTCATCGGTGAAGGCCGAAAACTGATTGCCGACACCCAAACCAGCAAACTTAATCGTTCGGATGTGGAAGAGGCTATTCTGGACGGATTCTTTCCTCTGGTCTCCCCTGACGAATCGCTCGATCTGAAACCGCGTCAAGGCATGACGGAGTTCGGTCTTCCCTATGCCCAGGACCCTGCCATCACACGGCACTTGGTCCGGTTTCTGGAACAGCATCGAGAAGACTTAAAAGAAACCCTTGATCGAGACAGCATTGAACCGGACCTGATCATGTTTAACGGCGCGGCACTCAAACCCGCCATCCTTCAGGAGCGTATCCGGGCCGCCGTCTCCAAGCGATTTCATGGAACAGAGGATTCCCCCCCGAGGATGCTGGTGAACCCGGATCTGGATATTGCGGTAGCCCTGGGCGCATCCTATTACGGGCGGGTCCGAAAGGGATACGGCGTTCAGGTGGACAGCGGCAGTGCCAGAGGCTACTACCTGGGTGTTCACCTGTCTGAGAAAACAGCCCCCAATGAAAAAAACGGCCATCATGACCCTGAGACGGCCATCTGTCTGGTGGAACGGGGCATGCCCGAGGGAACCCGGAACGAACTCCATGACAAGCATTTTTCCGTTCTGGCCAACCAGCCGGTTCGGTTTCACCTGTACAGTTCCAGCTATCGCTCAGGAGATGCAGTGGGCGACGTCATCCCCGTGGACGAAACACTGACCACCCTCCCACCCCTTCACACGGTGATCAAATTCGGGAAAAAAGCCAAAGGGGGCGTCTCCATCCCCGTAAAAGTGGAAGCCCATTACACCGAAATGGGAACACTTGCCCTGTGGTGCCAATCTTTAAAAAGCCCTCACCGCTGGCGTTTCCAGTTTCAGCTGCGCACCATAGAGCAGCCTGTCGAGGTATCGGACAGGGAGGTGTTTGAAGAATCCCTTGTAAATGAGGTTATTTTACAGATCAGAGACACCTTCTCCGGAAAGCCGGCCAAAACCAAAGTCCCCCGTCTCATCAAGGACATCACCCAAACAGTCAACACGCCAAAGGAAAGATGGCCTCTCGAATTTATTCGCCGAATGGCCGATGAGCTCATGGGTCTGGACTCATCCTGCAAGCGCGGCATTGAACACGAAAGCCGTTGGCTCAACCTGATCGGATTCTGCATGAGGCCCGGGTTCGGGGATGCCCTGGACGAACACCGTATGGAAAAATTGTGGAAATCTTTCCATACTGGGCCGTTTCATACCAAGAATGTTCAGGTACGATCGGAATGGTGGGTGTTGTGGCGCCGGATTTCAGGGGGCCTTTCCGCAAGCCAGCAGCGCCAGATATTCTTGAGCATTTCATCTTTGGTAAAGCCTGGAAAAGGTGGGAAAAAACCCAATCTCGCACCCCAGGAAGAAATGGAACTATGGATGACACTGGCCAATCTGGAACGACTTTCCAAAGAGGACAAAGCCGCCAGGGGAAAACAGTTGGTCAAGAATCTTCACCCCAAAAAATCCCGACCCCAGCAGTGGTGGTCTTTATCCAGGATCGGTGCGCGGGAACCCCTTTACGGCCCCATTGACCGGATCATTGCTCCCGGGCTGGTGACCACCTGGATCAAAACCATCCTGAGTCAAAACTGGAAAGACCCTCGACCCGTGGGAATGGCCCTGTCACAGATGGCGCGGCTCACCGGAGACCGAAAACGGGACCTGGACCCCGAGGTCATTCAAAACATCATCGATTGGCTTTCACCCCACGAATGGGCAACCTTACATATCCGTGTTCTCAAAGAAGTGGTTCCACTGGCCAATCTGGAGGAAACCCGGATGTTCGGGGAATCCCTGCCCTCGGGGATTCATCTGCGGGTTGAATAGGACCTTTGGAAACCCCGATTAAAAGGATAATCGTATGGGGCCGTTTGAAAGAGAGTACAAAACAATGGAAAAACAAGGTGTAGTAGAGGAGCTCTGATATGATTTCACAGGTTGCCAAGGATGCGTTAAGAACCGTTTTGGGTAATGATTGGTACCTGGATCAACCGGAAGACATTGCCACCTATTCCTATGACGGGTTTCTTCCGGAATTCGCGCCGGATGCGATTCTGGTCCCTGAAACCGCGGAGCAGATCGCCCAGATCATGAAAATTGCCAACAAAGATAACATCAACATCATTCCCAGGGGGGCCGGTACCAATATCTGCGGCAGTTCGGTGGCGCGGGAGGGGGGCGTCGTCATGGCCTTTCACCGCATGAACAAAATCCTGGAGATTCACAAGGAGAGCATGTGTGCAGTGGTTCAGCCCGGCGTGATCAACGGGGATCTGCAAAAAGAAGTGGCGCAATATGATTTGATGTATCCCCCGGATCCGGCCAGTATGTTTGTTTCCACCATCGGCGGGAACGTTTCCCTGAACGCGGGCGGTCCCAGAGGGGTCAAATACGGCGTCACCCGGGACTATCTGCTGGGGCTTGAGGTGGTGCTCCCTTCAGGTGAAATCATCAAGACCGGCGGGAAAACCCTCAAAAACGTCAGCGGTTATGACTTGACACGGCTCCTGTGCGGATCTGAGGGGACCCTGGGGATTTTCACTGAAATCATCCTGAGGCTTGTTCCCCTGCCGTCTGCCAAAACCACTCTTCAGGCCGCCTATGGGGACCTTGACGATGCCGCCACCACGGTCACCGCCATCATGGCCGCGGGCATGGTGCCCACCACCCTTGAACTGATGGACCGAACGGTGCTCGATGTGATCAGCGATTACGGCGGCGCGCAATTTAATAGCGATGCCGAGGCCCTGCTGCTCATCGAGGTTGACGGGGACAGGGACCTGGTCAATAAGCAGGGCGAACGGATCGAAGCGCTGTGCCGGGAAAAAGGGGCCATTGCCGTGGATCGGGCCCACACCCCCGAGGAGGCGGAAAAACTGTGGCAGGCAAGAAGAACGGCTTTTGGCGCCGTGGCAAGCATGCGGCCCAACTGCATTGTGGAGGACGTTACCGTCCCGGTCAAAAAGCTGCCTGACATTATTCGAAAAGTGGTGAAACTCACCCGAAAGTACGATCTGAAAATCGCGGTCCTTGCCCATGCCGGCGACGGCAATCTTCATCCCCTGATCATGACGGACCTTCGTGACCGGGAAGAGATGGACCGGGTAGACCGGATGCTGGAAGAACTCTGTGGAGCGGCCATTCAGATGGGGGGGACGTTATCCGGAGAACACGGCATCGGTATCGCCAAGGCCCGTTTCATGAATATGGAATTCAGCGAAACCTCCCTTGACCTCATGCGGGGCATCAAACGGGTTTTTGACCCCAACAACATCCTGAACCCGGGCAGTTTTCTGTAGCCCTCTCAACATGAAAGGAAACGGATAATATGGAGATAAGTCTTATTTCCGCTGAATTTGGCCAATGTATCAAATGCGGCCTCTGCCTGGCCGACTGTCCCGTCAGTCATGAACTTTTCTTAGAAAAATACACCCCGAGGGGAAAAATTCAACTGGCCAGGGCGTACAGCCAGGGAGAAGCGGCCATCAGCGATCACTACCGGGACATATTTGCCAGGTGCCTCCTGTGCGGCGCATGTTCCGTGACATGTCCCAGCGGTGTGGACCTTACCAAAGTGTTTACCCACATGCGGAGAGAGATTACCGAAATAAAGGGAATATCGCCATCCATGAAACCCGCCGTGGATTCACTCATGATGCATCACAATATTTCCCGTGAAGACAACGAAGAAAGGGGAGACTGGCGGGAGGAAATCAAGAACCTTCCCGATCATCAGTACGAAAAACCCAAAGCAAAGGTGGTATATTTTGTGGGATGCGTGGCATCTTTTTTCCCCATGGCCCAGGCCATCCCTCAGAATATGGTTCGGATACTGTCGGCGGCCCATGTGGATTTCACCGTTCTGGCGGGGGATGAATGGTGCTGCGGCTTTCCCCTGATAGGAGCGGGTGCAGTCGAAAGCATGGACAAATTCGTACGGCACAACGTTCAGAAAGTACGATCACTTGAAGCCGAAAGCATTGTCTTTTCATGCCCCTCATGTTATCGGATGTGGCGGGAATATTATCCCAACGACATCAGGTTGTTCCACTCCACCCAGTTCATCGAACAACTTATCGATGAAAACGCCCTCTCTTTCAACGGGCTCCCCGGGTCCGTCACCTATCACGACCCCTGCGATCTCGGTCGAAACGGGGGGGAATACGATGCACCCCGAAAAATCTTAAACGCCATTCCCGGCCTTGAAATGGTTGAAATGGAAAACATCCGCGCCAAGAGTGTCTGCTGCGGCGGTGGCGGTAACCTGGAAATGACGGACCCCACCCTTTCGGGAAAATTGGCCCGGGGGAAAATCGCTCAAATCACGAAAACCGGTGCTGAAACCGTGGTAACCGCCTGCCAGCAATGTGTGAGGACCATCAAAGGCCGTGTCAGGCGGGAAAAAATGGATCTTGAAGTCATGGATATTTCGACCGTGGTGGCCCGGGCGCTCTTAAATGTCTAGGGTCAAAAAAGAACGTCTTCCCCAGGGTACTCAGGGGAAAGGATACCCCCCGGGCTATTTATCATGGGTCGTCTGGGGGCTGGGCGCCGCTTTTTATCTGAGCGGATTTTTTCAGCGGGTGGCGCCCGCGGTCATGACCGATTATCTGATGGTCGACTTCCAGATAGGGGCCGCGGCCCTGGGAAACCTTTCCGCCTACTATTTCTACAGTTATGTGGCCATCCAGATTCCCACAGGCATTCTTGCCGATGCATGGGGGCCCAGAAAACTGCTGACCGCCGGCTCCTTTGTCGCGGCCCTGGGCGCCTTTCTGTTTGCGGCAGCCCCCACCATCCTGGTGGCCAACGTCGGACGTCTCCTCATAGGCGTTTCGGTGGGCGTGGCCTGGGTTTCCCTCTTGAAACTCTCAATGCACTGGTTTCCACCGCAACGCTTCGCCACAACCAGCGGCCTGGCCCTCTGCTTCGGACTAGTGGGGGCCGTAACCGCCGGAGTGCCATTGCGCGTCCTCATTGATCATTTTGGATGGCGGCCGGTGATGATGGCATCAGCTGCGGTCGGTGTGGCCATCGGCATATTCCTCTGGGTCATTGTTCGGGACGACCCCTCTGAGAGGGGTTATAAAGGCTTTATTCCCTCCGAAACCGGGGCTACCCATTCCATTTCATCCCTGTTATCCGGCCTGTTAAAAGTCTTCACCTATAAAAACACCTGGATCATTTCCATTGCGCCCAGCGGCATTGCGGGATCGACACTGGCTTTCTCAGGATTGTGGGGGATTCCTTTTCTGACCACCCATTACGGCCTGACCCCTGCAAAAAGTGCCGCATTGACCTCTCTGATGTTGCTCGCCTGGGGCCTTGGAGGACCCCTCTCCGGCGTTCTGTCAGACCGCATGGGCCGCAGGAAGCCCATTTACGTCGGGGGCGCAGTTGTGGCATGTGCGTGCTGGTATCTGATCCTGTTCATGCAAAATCTTCCCATTTGGCTTCTGACCCTGCTCATCATGATAGAGGGAATCGCCTCGGGCGTCATGATTTTGAGTTTTGCATTTGCCAAAGAATCGGTTCCCTTATCCCTTTCGGGGACTGTATCCGGTGTTGTCAACATGGGTGTCATGTCCGGTCCCATGATCCTTCAACCTGCCATGGGATGGCTCCTGGATAAAAACTGGAACGGGTCTCTTGAATCGGGAGTGAGGATCTATGAGCTCGGAGCCTATCAATCCGCCTTTGTTCTGATGCTGGCATGGTCCTTCGTGTCGCTCATTCTCATCTGTTTTTCAAAGGAGACCCATTGCCGACAAATGGTCAAACCTGATTAGGACTCTAACCGATTATATTTTTTCATAGTGAACCCACAGGCATTTTGGACCATGAAATCCAACCACTGAGGCATTTATTTGGTCTTGTTTAACCATTTTTTTTTATTTTTTTGCAAAAACACGTTGACCTATGGTGTGATAATCAGGCAAAATAGAAACTATTGGTATTTTTCCTGCTCAAATATCCAAGGACGTAGCCGTACTATTGCTCGTAATAATAGGCGGTCGAACCATAAATAGGGCTCTTTGCTCAAAAATTCTAAGGAGGAAGAATGATGAAAAGAAACAGCTTTTGGACAGTTCTTTTGTTTGGACTACTGGCTTTGCTGCTGGCCGCCTGTGCCACTACAAAGCCGTTGGCCCCGTTTAATGCAGTTGACCTGAACCCTATGTTGACCAGCGGAGACTATGTGCTCAAGGCCAATAATTTTGCGGTCATCCTTGATAAATCCGGGTCCATGGGCGAAAAATACAAAGGGAAACAAAAACTGGATTGCGCCAGAGACTTGGCCAGCGCTTTTAACCACACGGTTCCCAATGCGAACCTCACGGGCGCACTCAGGATGTTCGGCAAAAAAGCAAATGTACAACCGGCGGGAACCGATCTTCTTTGGGGTCCGGCCACCCAAAACGCAGCCGCACTGGACGCGGGTCTGAACCAAGTCGGCTTCAGCAACGGCGACAGCCCCTTGAACCTGGCTCTGGATGCCACAGCCCAGGATTTCAAATCCGCTCAGGGCAACATTGCAGTGGTCATTTTTACGGACGCCAACAAAGAAGTCATGAACTATGCCGCGGTCAAGAAATCCGTCATGAACCTCAAAAGCCAGTTCGGCGACAGGATCTGCATCTATCCCGTGCAGATCGGTGCCGACAAGGAAGCCGCCAAGTTTCTGGCTCAGGTTGCGGCTGACAGCGGATGCGGATTCATGGTGAAGGGCGATGATATCGCCTCCGGCAAAGGCATGGCCGATTTCGTAGCGAATGTCTTCCTGCAGAAAGCGCCGGAAGTCGTGGAAGTGATCTGTGTGGATGATGACGGCGACCTCGTTTGCGCCGAACTGGACAAATGCCCGGGAACACCTAAAGGCGCCAGGGTCAACAAATTCGGATGCTGGGTGCTGGGAGATGTGCTGTTTGACTTTGACAAATCCAACATCAAACCCCAATACTACCGATTCCTGGATGATGCGGCCAAGGTATTTGAGATGAATCCCTCCATCAAAGTGGAGGTTCAGGGAAATACCGATAATATCGGCACCGCGAAATACAACATGGGGCTCTCCCTGCGGCGAGCAAATGCCGTTATGCAATATCTGATCAACAAAGGCGTGGCCCAGAGCAGATTGAATGCCAGGGGCTTTGGCTTTTCACGTCCCGTCGCCACCAACGATACGGACGAAGGACGTGCACTGAACAGGCGGGTTGAACTGACGCCCATGCCGTAAAACCGGTTCGGACGTTTTAAATCATTAATCTGGAACAAAAATGGGGGTCGGGCGTATTTTCTGCTCGATCCCCATTTTTTACCGTAAACCGGTAACTGTAAACTCTATTACCCTTTCGGGCGTACCGATAACACCGGACAGGGCGCCTGCCGCACAACACGGTCCGTGGTTGAACCCACCAAAAGTGACTCCATCACACTGTGCCCCCGAACACCCAGAACAATCAAGTCCACTTCATGCACCACGGCGTATTTTATAAGCTCATCGGAAGGGTGCCCCGCCAGCAGCAATGTTTCCGGTGTGCACCACTGTTTTGCCTCTTCCGGCACCAACCCATTCAGTTTCTGGGTCAGTTTCTCCCGCAACCCTTCCCGGTCCGAATCGGCCGTACCCGCCTGTTGGGCCAGCATGTCCTTATAAACGGCCGGTTCAAGCACATGGGCCAGATATAATTCCGTTTGAAACTCCTGGGCCAGGCTGATCCCATACTGTATGGCAAGATCCGAATCGGCGGAAAAATCGCACCCCACCAGAATTCTCCTGAGTCTCACCTCAGCCGTCACGGGGGCCGCCGGCTCCCTTTCCAGACTGCGCACAATATACATGGGGCAGGGGAGTGTCCGCATTAAACGCTCCGTCACCGATCCCAGAATCAACCGCTTCAACCCGGATCGGCCGTGGGTGGCGGACACCACCAGATCTGCTCCCTTTTCTTTGGCGATCTGTGCAATTTCATCAGCCGTATGCCCGACCGATGTCAGTGATTCCCAGTCAATATCTGTATCGCCGATCAAATCCTGCAGGTGCTCGTGCGCATATTCCCTGATTTTGGATTCCAACATCAACGGGTCCGAAAACCCCTCGCCATACATGGCAACCGATGACAAGTCAATGACATGGCATAAATACAGTTTGGCGCCGAACTCCTTGGCCAGGGCAACGCCAAAAGGGACGGCACGGTTTGAAAAATCTGAAAAATCGGTGGTGCAAACAATGGTTTTGATATGGATTTTCATGATAAGCCCTCCTTTCCATGGTTAAAGGCAGCGGTCTCCCTTATCTTTTCATCTGCTGTTTCAATTCAAAGACAAGATCATCATATTTCTGGCTATTCGGATTGAAATCATGGGCCACGAGCGCATCACGCAGCGCCATGTTCATGTCCCCGATTTCAGCCCAGGCGCTCGCTCTCCCGTAGTAATCTTTCGCCGAACGAGGCCTGATATCGAGGGCAATGGAAAAGTTATTGATCGCTTCCCTATATGCCCCGATTTGGAATTTGGACCAGGCCAGGCTGTTATAAATCGTCGGCAGCTCTTTACGCTGTTCTCCATATTTAAGGGCACTATCATAGTCACTGATGGCCTCGGCATAGCCCTTTTTGTAAAACCACGCATCTCCTCGCGCTTTGTAAAGATTGAACACCCCGTATTCCAATTTCGGTGTGGGTGCCGGGACTTCCATGCTGGAATCGTAAATCTGGGGTATATATTTGCCCATGGGTGTCCGGCCCGCCACGAGCTGTAGTGCCGTATCAAAATCCAGGATGGCCCGATCGTAATCCCGAAGCTTGTAGTAGGCCAAACCTCGATTATAATACACCACATAATTGTCCATGCCCTCGGGCGCCATTTCCATAACTTTTGTGAAATCATTTATGGCCCGATCATATTCCCCTTTCTGGTACCAGGCAATACCTTGATTGTAGAAATCGTCCGCGTATCGATTGTAACCACCCCCGGTACATCCGGACAGGCCCAGCGTTAACAAAACCAGAATCCAAAAAGATCTTCCATTTGCCATTGATTTCTCCTTATCAAAAGGTTTTAGGGGGTCACTCTTTTAGTCCTACCATGAAGTTCAGAACTGCGTCAATTCCTCTAGAATTGACAGGCATATTTAAAAAGGCACTTCAAAAACAACATCAGGGAACAGAAGCCAACCAGAACATGAACGTTCCTGCTGAAAGAATGGTACTGAGGGAAATGGCCGCATTGGCAAAATCAGGATCCCCCCTCATTTCCTTGGCCATCACATAGGTTACCGTTGCGGTGGGGGATGCCAACAGAATGATCCCCGGCAAATAGACCCCTGAAGCAAGATTTAGGAGTTTGAATATTATCAGACCGGTAGCGGGAAGAGCAATCAATTTCAACATGCATGCCAGAAGAATAAACCCCATTTTGGATCGCATGAATGAAAAGGAAATGGACCCGCCGATAATCAGCAGCGCCAGGGGAAGGGCAAGGCTGCTCAATATATCCAGACTCCTACCGATAACCAGGGGAACGGGGATAACAAAAATGGAAAATAACATTCCCGCAACAGCAGAAAGGATCACCGGATTCCCGAGAATGGTCCGGCCCATGGTCCGCAGGCCCTGAAAATGACTTCGAACGTCGCTTGAGTAGACCTGAAGCACCAGGACCGCCAGAAAATTCTGGACCAGTATCACAAAAGAGGCAATAATACTGGCCCGGGCAAGCCCCTGAGCCCCCAGAAAATAGTAGGCTACCGCAAAACCGATATAGCCCAGATTGCCGTGAAATGTGGTATGGATAAACGTTCCCCGCTGTCCGCGCTTCAAATGAAGTATGGAACAGACGCCCCACGCCACAGCAAAGACAATAACCAGCGCCAACAGGGTCCCCACCACAACCGGAAGATCAAATTCTGCATGAAAGTCAGTTTTGGACAGGGCCCGAAATATCATGGCCGGAATTGCCAGATAGAAGACCAGCCGGTTTGCCGGCCCCATAAATGAGGCAGGCAAAAAACCACGTGTTCCGGCAAACCAGCCCAGGACAATGAGTACAAAAATGGGAATGATGGTATTGATGATATGCATGGGGAAACAATTTAACCGTTTACAGTTACAAATTCTCAAATTGCAACGTATCATTCTGATTCCCATGGTGCAATCATTCAAAAAAAGAATTGACCCACGGTTGACTAAAAAAAACATCTAAACTATAAAGATGGATTTTATTCGTTTAATTCAAGGATCTTCCTTACAAATTATGATTCCAGCACAACAAGCCTGCATGAATAAGTGGGTGGAAACAGCCAGGGGATTTTGATGACTTGGAAAGAAAGGACATATTGCGGCGCATTGACCGATTCCGATGCAGGAAAGTCAGTGCTGCTCATGGGCTGGGTTGATGCCATACGCGACCATGGGAACATTCTTTTTTTTCACCTGAGGGACGTACGCGGTATCGTTCAGGTGGTTTTTGGTCCGGAAAAAGACAAGACCAGCTATGAAACAGCCTCTTTGATACGGGAAGAGTATGTCGTTGAAGTTCGTGGCCGGGTGACCTTGAGGGACAAGGCCGCTGAAAACCCGGCCCTCAAAACGGGAAGAATTGAAGTCATGGCAACCGGCTTGAAGCTATTATCAAAATCGAAGGCCCTGCCTTTTCAGATTAGTGAAAAAGCCATGGTATTTGGTGAGGAGATCCAGGCCGGCCCTGAAAATGTGGATGAAGAAATAAGGCTTAGATACCGATACCTGGACCTTCGACGACCTTCTGTGCAGGACGTCTTTCTCAAACGATATCAGATCATCAAATGCATTCGAGATTTCCTGGATACCTTAAACTTCATTGAAGTTGAAACGCCCTTTCTGACCCGAAGCACACCTGAGGGCGCCAGGGACTACCTGGTTCCCAGCCGGGTTCATCACGGGAAATTCTATGCACTGCCCCAGTCACCGCAACTGTTCAAGCAGATCCTCATGATCGGCGGCATGGATCGGTATTTTCAAATCGCAAGATGCTTTCGCGATGAAGACTTAAGACCCAATCGGCAGCCGGAGTTTACCCAGCTGGACCTGGAGGCTTCGTTCATTGATGAGGAATTCATCTATGAAACCATTGAAGAATTAACGGCTAAAATGTTTGCCATCGGAGGCGTAGCACTTCCGAGACCCTTTCCCAGAATGACCTACAAAACGGCAATGGACCGTTATGGAACAGACCGGCCCGACCTGCGTTTTGGCATGACCTTTGAGGATACCACTGATATTTTTCAGGATACAAAATATTCCATATTCCGGCAAATCATCGACAAAGGCGGTCAAATCAGGGGGTTCTCCGTCAAAGACCAGGGCGGCGCCCTCAGCAAGAACATTCTGCAAAACGATTACGCGAAAACGATTGTGCCGCAATTCGGCGCCAGAGGGTTGACCTGGATGCGGGTAGTCGACGGAAAACTTCAGTCCAATATTGTCCAGTTTTTCAGCCCCAAGGAACAGGAGGGGTTGTTGAAACGTTTCGAGGCGAAAGATGGAGACGTTCTCATGATGATCGCGGATGAGTCCACTGACCTGGTGAATAAAGTGCTGGGCAGACTTCGCATCCATGTGGCCGAGAGACTGAAGCTGATCCCCAAAAATCACTGGCGACCCTTGTGGGTCACTGATTTCCCGCTCTTTGAATTGAAGGATGGTCAGATCAGCTCCCAGCATCACCCCTTTACCATGCCCGACCGGGTGGATTTTGATCCCGACGATCTGGACGTACTCCAAACCCTCAACTCAAGGGCGTATGACCTGGTCATGAACGGCGAGGAGCTGGGAGGCGGCAGCATCCGTATTCACAGGATGGATGTTCAGAAAAAGATCTTTCAAGCCCTGGGCTTGAGCCGGGAAGAGGCAACAGCCAAATTCGGTTTCTTCCTGAAGGCCCTGGAATACGGCACTCCCCCCCACGCGGGTCTGGCCCTGGGTCTGGACCGTGTCATTGCCATGATACTGAGCACACCCTCCATACGGGATGTCATTGCATTCCCCAAAAACCGGAGGGCCTTCTGCCCCCTGACCGAGGCCCCGTCCATGGCTGATGGTGCTCAACTTGAGGAATTGGGGCTGAACATTCCTTCGGGAAACGCTCCCGTGGAATCTGTGAAAGATGTGCAGACATCCGCCCGTGACCGTACGGCCACGGCAAAAAACTCAAAATCTGAAATGATATCCAGAGAAGAGGTCAATCACGTGGCCAAACTGGCACGATTGGAACTTTCAGATCAGGAAACCACATTTTTTCAGAAAGACCTCAATTCCATTCTGAACTACGTGGAAACCCTGAAAGATCTGGATACAGACCACGTCTCTCCCATGAGCCATGTTCTTGAAATAGACAATGTCTGGCGGGATGATCGGCCTCTGGACCGCAAGGAAACGGAGCCCTTGCTTGAAAACGCCCCCATGAGAGAAGAAAACTACTACAAAGTACCAAAAATACTGGAAGGTTAGGATATTGGAACCTCAAATCATAGAACTGTGCGACCGAAGCGCAATGGAATTAGCCGGAATGCTGAGACGGGGGGAAATCAGCGCGCGGGAAATCACCCAATCGGTTTTCAAAAGAATCGATGAGCGGGAACAATCCATTAACGCCTTTGTCACCACAACCCGGGAAACCGCTTTCAAACAAGCCGATCTTGCCGATGCAAAATTCAGGCAGGGTGGTGACATTCCCCTTTTGACCGGCCTTCCCGTTGCGGTCAAAGACCTCCTGTGCACAAAAGGCATCAAAACCACCTGCGGATCCAGAATTCTTGAGGATTTTGTTCCCACCTATAATGCCACTGCCTGTCAAAATATAATGGATGCCGGCGCCGTCATGGTGGGAAAAACCAACATGGATGAATTCGGCATGGGATCTTCCACGGAAAACAGTATTGTGGGCCCCACCCGAAACCCCCATGACCTTGAACGGGTAGCCGGGGGCTCCAGCGGCGGTTCCGCGGCAGCGGTTTCCTCCGGTGAAAGCATCCTGGCCCTGGGAACAGACACCGGGGGATCCATTCGTCAACCGTCTGCCTTTTGCGGCGTTGTCGGAATCAAGCCCACCTACGGCAGGGTTTCCCGCTACGGCTTGATCGCCTATGCCTCGTCACTGGACCAAATCGGGGCCATTGGAAAAACAGTGGCGGACTGCGCCATGATGCTGAATGTTATCTCCGGCCATGATCCACTGGATACCACCTCCGCCAATGTGGAAAAACCCGATTATCTGAAAAGCCTCGCTCAGGATATCAAAGGCGTTCGAATCGGAATTCCCGAAGAATTTTTTGCAGAAGGGCTGGACTCAAGAATAAAAGAGAAGGTACTTGAAGCCGTTGCGCTTCTCGAAAAAAACGGGGCCAGCGTCGTTCCCATCAATCTGAGCCACAGCCCCTATGCCATCGGCGCCTACTATCTTATCGCCACCGCTGAAGCGAGCAGCAACCTGGCGCGTTTTGATGGCGTAAAATATGGTTTCAGAAATGCGGGGGATATTGCCGACTGCATGGAAATGTACCACAAAACCCGAACGGAAGCTTTCGGCATGGAGGTCAAACGACGCATCATGCTGGGGACTTATGTTCTCTCGGCAGGCTACTACGATGCCTATTACCTGAAAGCTCAGAAGGCCCGGAAATTAATCAAAGGGGATTTTGACGCGGCATTCAAGAAAGTGGACTGCATCATGACCCCGGTCACGCCGTGCTTGCCCTTTGCCCTGGGTGAAAAAATGACCGATCCCCTGCAGATGTACCTGGTGGACATCTACACCGTTTCGCTTAATCTGGCGGGACTGCCCGGCATGAGCCTTCCCTGCGGTAAAATAGATGACCTGCCGGTGGGCCTTCAAGTCGTGGGAAAACCCTTTGATGAAGAGATGGTCCTTCGGGTGGGGGCGGCCTACGAGCGGCTGGCCGCTGCCAGCCGATAGCTATTAAAGAATCAGGAAACCCAACCATGGAATACGATGCGATCATTTGCTTTGAAACACACGTCGAACTGAAAACCGAAACGAAACTGTTCTGCAATTGCCGGGTGGCTTATGATATCCCTCCCAATACCGAAATCTGTCCGGTTTGCACCGGACAGCCGGGAGCGCTTCCCGTTCTCAATAAAAAGGCCGTGGAATATGCCATTTCTGCAGGTGTGGCCCTTGATTGCACCATAAACCGGCGGTCGCGGTTTGCAAGGAAAAACTACTTCTATCCTGATCTACCCAAAGGATATCAAATCTCACAGTATGAACTCCCATTTTGTGAAAACGGATATCTTGAAATCATGGGTGATGATGGAAAACCCTACACCGTCGGCATCAAACGGATTCACCTGGAGGAAGATGCCGGAAAACTGGTGCACTCATCCGATTCCTTTGATGATGCCGACTACAGTCTGGTGGATTACAATCGAAGCAGCATACCGCTCCTCGAGATTGTGGGAGACCATGAACGAAACCCCTTACGCTCTGTTCAGGAAGCCCGGGCTTACCTGGAAAAGTTGCGGCAGATCCTCCGCTACATCGGCGTCAGTGACTGCAAAATGGAAAAGGGACAACTTCGGTGTGATGTGAACCTATCCATTCGCCCCAAGGGGACCATGGGATTCAGCAACCGGACCGAGGTCAAAAACATGTCCTCTTTTCGATTCATGATGGAAGCGCTCGAATACGAAATGAAACGGCAGGCGGAAATCCTGGAATCCGGCGGCACAATCCAACAGGAAACGCTTCTCTTTGATGAAATAAAGCGTGTCACCCGTCCCATGCGGAGCAAGGAAGACGCCCCCGATTACCGTTATTTTCCGGATCCCGATCTGCTGGAGGTAAACCTCGAAGAGAAGTTTATCACCGACATCAAAAGCGCATTGCCCGAACTCCCCCACCAGAGGGTCAAGCGAATTATGGATGAATATGCCATTCCCAGGGACGATGCGCTGATCCTGACCAAGGAAAGGGCCGTCTCGGACTATTTCACCGCCTGCGTTTCCCATTCGGACGATCCCAGAAAACTGAGCCACTGGATTATCAAGGAGCTTTTCAGGCTTCTCAAGGAGGCATCCTCTGTCATTGCAGAATGCCCCATCGAGCCGAGGGACTGCGCGGAATTGGTCAATCTCGTAAGCCGGGGCAAGGTGACGCCCGGAATCGGCAGAGAAATTCTGGAAGACATGTTTAAATCCGGGGAAGAACCGGAAGCGATCATCCAAAAAAAGGGACTGAAGCCCATTCAGGATGAAGACCAGTTGGAAGCTTTTCTGGATGACGTGATGAACGAAAACCCCAAAGTGGTGTCTCAAATCAAGGAAGGGAATCTTAAACCCATTGATTTTCTGGTGGGCCAGGTCATGAGAAGAACCCAAGGCAAAGCCAATCCCAAATCGGTCATCAAGCTGATTCACCGCAAACTGGAAGTGTAAAGGGGTTTTGGATGGGTATCCCCCGCCCCAACCCAACGTTTATAAAGACT
>Ga0233431_1001851_pt1 | contig 33279 bp, 23 predicted proteins | sample SI_118_April2016_FD_179867 | JGI IMG/M metagenome (GOLD analysis project Ga0233431, IMG submission 179867) | Seawater microbial communities from Saanich Inlet, British Columbia, Canada - SI_118_April2016_200_MG | ecosystem: Environmental > Aquatic > Marine > Inlet | place: Canada: British...
CCGGATAGTTTGCCTAACACCACTGATGTATGTGCCAAGTGCCAGGTGGGCATGCCCTGTAGTTTGAAGTCGCCACTGCCGCTTGATTAGCAATACCATATTTTGGGGTGATGTAATTTGGCACAAAGCCCGGTACATTGGCTCTTGCTGAATCTGTGTTTACTGCTATTTATTCCAGTCATTACAAATGATGCAAATCACTGTAATAACAAAAGTATATGGCAAATATTTTTCGGGTCAAATTGTTTTTGTAATGTCAAGATAGTCCCAGACAAATTTGAAGAATACATCTTCCAGCTTTGCGAAATTATAGCGGATATGCGACGTCACGCTAATGCATTTTATTGGTTTGTTCTTCTGGCTATTTTCTGTTATTTTAATTCTTCCTGCAATCTATGTATCACCATGATATGATCTGACTGTGTATTTCTGGAACATGGCGTAGAGTATGCAAAACCACAAACACCTCATGCCTGAAAGGGAAAACAGAAATGTCCGTAAAACCCACCTATGAAGAATTGGAACAACGGGTCAAAGAACTGGAAAGTGACGTCTTTGACCGAGAGCGGGAGCTTACCAGGAATGAAGGTCTGTTTCGCGGATTATTCGATAACATGATCAGTGGTTCCGCCATTTATGAAGTCATCAATGATGGTTCAAGGGGTTCCGACTACATTATAAAAAATTTTAATAAAGCAAGTTTGAAACTGGAAGGAAAAACCATCGATCAGGTGATCGGCAAAAGCCTTTTCGACCTGCGACCGACAATTGATGAATACGGTTTGATTCCCGTTGTAAAGATCCGGGTCCAAAGGACCCGGCTTTGGGTTAACCCCTGAAAGGGGTATAATTCCCGTGCCTCCTGAGGGGGCAAGGGTGAGTTGTCCTTGTTGGCTATCAGTATTTTGGGGTTTCAGAATCCCGTTCTTTTGCTTGTTGGTATTTTACATACTTGCGGATCATTTCTGAATCCAAGCCAACGGTGTCAACACAGTATCCCCTGGCCCAGAAGTGATTTCCCCAATAGGGCTTTTCTTTCAATTTGCGAAATTTATTCAATACACGAATCGCAGTTCTGCCTTTCACTGTTCCAACATACCCCGAAACGGATACTTTTGGAGGTATGAAGACAAGCAGATGCACATGATCAATTTGGACGTTTAATTCTACTATCTCACAGCTTTTTTGCTCAGAAAATGTTCGGATGCATTTTTCAGTTTCCTGAGCAACTTCACCTTTGAGAACTCTGAAGCGGTATTTGGGAACCCAGACTATATGATATTGGCAGTGCCATATCGTTTGTGATAACTTTTTAAATCGGCTCATTTGTTTCTCCTTGGCCTAGTTGTGGGACAACTCAGCCTTGGATATAACAAATGGGCTGTTCAGATGGCAAAGCCACTGAACTCTGACCTTGCCCTAAGGGCAAGGGTTTCTATGCTGAACTAAAAGAAGTGTGGAAAACGGGGATTCCGGCGCATTTTCCATCTAAGATCTACCATGATGAGGATTTCTCAAATTATTATGAAAATAATGTCTTCAAAATCCCTTCCGGTGAAGTGGTCACCATCTACAATGATATTACGGGCCGGAAGAACGCGGAAATGGCATTGAAAGAAAGCAATCAACGGTTTGAACTCGCCATGCGTTTTTCAAATGACGGCCTTTTCGATTGGAACCTGCAAACAAATGGAATTTACTTTTCACCTGGCTGGAAGAAAATGCTGGGGTATGAAGACCACGAGATTAAGAACGAATTTTCCGAATGGGAACGACTTACCAAACCGGAAGATGTTAAGGCCTCATGGGTTATGCTCAATGAGCTTTTTGAAGGAAAACGGGAACGTTTTGAAATTGAATTCCAAATGCGGCACAAAGAAGGCCATTGGGTGGATATTCTGTCAAGGGCCAATGTCGTCCGGGATGATGACGGAAACGCCGTCCGGGTCGTGGGAACACACGTGAACATCACCGAGCGCAAACGGATGGAAGCGGCATTGCGGGAAAATGAAAAATTCTACCGAGATATATTTGAAAAAAACAGGGCCATGAAGATATTGGTTGATCCCGACTCAGGAGATATTATTGATGCCAATTCCGCTGCCTGTGAGTTTTACCAGTACAGCCCCAAGGAAATGACCGCCATTAAAGTCTGGGAAATCAACGTGCTGGGTGAAACAGAGATAAAAAAACTGATGGCCCGAGAAATATCCGGAAAAAAAACCGATTTCATGTTCGAACACCGGTTGGCTTCAGGCGAAATTCGGCATGTCCAGGTTTACAGTGGACCCATAGAGACACGCGGGAAAAAACTGTTACATTCCATTGTCATTGATCGCACGGAGCGCAAGCGCTCGAAAGAGGCGCTGAAGGCCAATGAAAGAAAATACCGCCTTCTCACCGAAAACATAAGAGATGTGGTCTGGGTGCTGGATGTTGAAACCATGCGTTTTCAATATGTTAGCCCTTCCGTTAAGAGGTTGCGCGGCTATACGCCGGAAGAAATAATGGCGGTGCCGGTCCATCATGCCTTGACTCCGGAAGCCGCCTCTCAAATTGTGGATCTTGCGAACCAGCGTGCAAAGGATCTTCAGACCGGAAAGATAGCATTGGATGATTTTTTCATAGAGCAGGTCGAACAACCCTGTAAGGATGGTTCAACCGTATGGACGGAAGTGGTGACGAATTTTCATATCAATCCTGATAATAAGAAGGTCCAAGTACTTGGAGTAACAAGGGATATCACCGATCGAATAGAGGCCGAAGCGGAAACAAAACGGCTGCAAGACCAGCTTGTCCAGGCGCATAAAATGGAGTCCATCGGCACTTTGGCCGGCGGCATTGCCCATAATTTCAACAATATTCTGGCCATTATCTTCGGAAATGTGGAACTGGCCACCGACGACGTTCCTGATGAAAATCCCGCAACTGAGAATTTGGAGGAAATCCGTCACGCTTCAATCAGGGCAAAGGATATGGTCCGGCAATTGCTCTCTTTCAGCCGAAAGGCGGACGAAAAAAACAAACACTTAAACGTGGCTCCCATTATCAATGATTCGCTCAAAATGCTCAGGACAGCCATTCCCGCCAGCGTGGAATTCAAAACCCACGTTACAGATGAGGCATGCAACATTCTGGGAGATGAAGCCCAAATCAATCAGGTTGTGATGAATCTGGTCACCAATGCGGCCCACGCCATGTCTGAAGAAGGCCTCATGGAAGTGACCCTCAAAAACATTCAACTTCAAGAAGAAAAAACATGCTTTGATTGGGTACTCTCCCCAGGCGACTACGTCATTTTGAAAGTGAGAGACTCGGGTGAAGGGATGACCCCCGAAACCATGGCACGAATCTTTGAACCCTATTACACCACCAAAGACATTGGAAAAGGCACGGGGATGGGCCTTTCGGTGGTTCACGGCATCCTCAAGAGATTTGACGGCGGTATCAGGGTGGAGAGTGAGCCCAGCAAAGGTACGCTTTTTGAGGCCTATTTTCCTGCATTGAAAAGGATGGTGGGAAAAGAAAAAATACCGGAAGGAGAGACAAAAAAGGGACGGAGAGAATTCTCTTTATAGACGATGAAGAATCCATCGTGAAATTGAACCAACAACGGCTGGAAAGGCTCGGTTATCGGGTCAAAAGTACCACCAAACCATTGGAGGCTCTGGAATGGTTTAAAGCGGATCCGGACCGGTTTGATGCCGTCATCACCGATATGACGATGCCCCGGATGACTGGGGACAAGCTGGTCCGGGAAATTCTGACAATCAGGCCTCGGATACCGGTGATCATTTGTACCGGCTACAGTGAAAGGATGTCCGAAACAGCCGCAATGGCTTTGGGCGCCTGCAAATACATCAAGAAGCCCATAGAAAACCGGAATCTGGCTGCTGTGCTTAGGGAAGTTTTGGAGGAAAAATAAACCATAGAATCAGTCCGATTCAGTTTTCACTACCATGGATAAGACATGGAGGTACGAGTGGAAAACTTCAAAGGGATTTTGTTGAACGTGGATGTTTTCAAGAAGCCGCGGAATACAGCGAATAGTAACAAAATAGCATGCTGCTTGATATCTATCGGGCTTGTACTGCTAAGTGTGGCATTGGTGGGGTGTGACAATAAAAAAAACAGAACCTATACAGTTGGTATTATGAATAGTGTACCGGGTTTGGATCGAAATTTGCCGGGGTTCAAAGAGGGCATGACGGAGTTGGGCTATATAGAGGGAAAAAACATCCGATATATCTATAACGGACCCACCACGGACACAAGCAAACTGTCAGCCGCCGGTCAAGCCCTGGTGGCGGAAAAAGTCGATTTGATTCTATCCATAACCACTCCCGCCACCCTGGCCGCAAAACAGGCAACTTCAGATAGCGGGCTGCCGGTCGTCTTTTCGACGGTAAACGATCCGGTCGGAGCCGGAATTGTGGACAGTACGCAGCATCCGGGCGGAAATATCACCGGCGTTTCTTTCGGAATTCAGGAAGCGCGGCGTCTCGAGTGGTTAATAAAGATAGCGCCTAAAATCAGGCGTATCTATGTGCCCTACAACGCTGAGGATAAAAGCCCTGTTCTTGCGTTGAAGATGGCGCGCAACGCTGCGGTAAAACTGGGTGTAGAACTGATAACGCGTGAATTTCATGATAATGAAACGCTTAATGACGCCGTTTTGAATATCCCTGCTGATGTGGATGCGGTCTTTTGCTTGCCGGATAGTTTGATGGCGAGACGATTGGTGGATATGGTGACAATAGCCACCGGACGCAACCTGCCCACATCGGTCCCCAATATCAATAATGTCAAACGCTTTCCCGTATTGTGTTCTTTTGGCAATAATCACTACTCAGACGCCAGACAGGCAGCTCGATTGGCTGATCAGATTCTCAAAGGCACCCCGCCTGCTAATTTGCCGGTGGAAATATCCGAGTTCTATCTGGTTCTCAATCTGAAAGTGGCAAAGTCTATCGGCTTGACGATTCCCGATGAAATTTTGCGTCAAGCCGATATTCTTGTTCGCTAGCACAGGTTTGAACATGTCACCCTGTAAAAAACGACAAATAGAGAAAAATTTTATGCCTGCATTGGCAAGACCGGATCTTTATCAGAGGGACTGACTGTTTGACAATGCGTCAATTATCGATTTTCAGTAGAGGGAGCAAACGTGCTGCTTAGCATTCGAGCCCGATTGACAATGGTTTTCCTTGGGTTGGCAGTGGGACCGCTTTTGATTGTCGGGTTTATCCTTATTTTAGAAAATTACCGTACCCAGACCCGGAATGCCATAGTGCTGCAGCGCGAAATGGCAGCGCATCTGTCTTCCCGAGTAGAATCCCTTATCCAAAACGTGGAAAGTGATTTAAAGATGCTGATTCGGATTGAAAACATTGAAAAGTTAGAACCGGAGCGGCAAAAGCATATCTTATCCATTTTTCACTCCCGGCAATCTGCCATTGATGATCTTATTTTGCTGGATACCGGCGGACAGATATTGAATTACAATTCCAGGTTAAAACTGAGTACGGACTTGCCGCGTCAGCCCAGTAAAGATTTAGAAGCGTTTACGCTTCCCATGTCCCGGGGTGAAACCTATTTTGGACCGGTGCGTTTTATGCGGCATTCGGGTGAGCCTCTTATGATAATGGCTGTACCTCTTATCTCTCTGGATACCGGAATCCCTGAGGGGGTGCTTATGGCGGATATCCGCTTAAAGGAGATCTGGGATTTGGTCGCCAAAATACGCCCAGGGCAAAAGGGCGCAAGTTTCATTGTGGATGACGGAAATAGAGTTGTTGCCCATAGCAATCCGTCCGTGGTGCTCAGAGGGACATACTTTGAACCAACAGATAGAAATGGGGTTCAAGTGGGGTTAAGCGGCCGAAAATCGGTGCTGGTGAGCCAGGTCATAGATTTTGGCGATCAACAATTTCATATTTTTATCGAAGGGCCCGTTTCCGAGGTCATGGCTCCGGCCATCCATACCGCTGTTATTATGTTGACCATCGTTATCATCGCTTTTCTGGCGGCCGGCACTCTCGGTTTTCTCACGGTGCGCAGGATTGTTAAGCCAATTGAAGAGATTGCTAAAACGGCCCGTGCGATTAATGGCGGTGATTTGTCAAGCCGTGTCGAAGTAAAAAGCCGCGATGAAATTGGCGTTTTGGCAAGCGCATTCAACACAATGACGTTGCAGTTGGAGACCCTTATCAATGATCTGGAAAACCGGGTTGCTGAACGTACGGACGAGTTGGCTGCATCCAACAAAGACCTGGAAGCGTTTGCCTATTCGGTGTCCCATGATCTTAAAGCACCGCTGCGCCATATCGACGGTTTTCTGGAACTGCTGGAAAAGCATGCGGGAACCGGGATGGACGAGCAGAGCCGGCACTACATGGAGGTCATTTCCGACGCTGCAAAGAAAATGGGACTATTGATCGAGGATCTCCTCTCTTTTTCACGAATGGGGCGGCAGGCCATGTCATTCCAACCCGTGGAACTGGGGATCTTGGTGCAAGAAGTCATCCGCGACCTTGAGCCGGATAATGTCGGCAGGAATATCAAATGGCACATACCCGATCTTCCCACAGTTCATGGCGACGTCTCTATGCTGCGGATTGTGCTGACCAATTTGATTTCCAATGCTCTCAAATACAGCCGGCCCAGGCAACAGGCTCAAATCGAAATCGGCTCCCTGCCCGACCCGCGATCCGAGGCAGCGATTTATGTACGGGACAATGGCGTCGGCTTCGACATGACCTATGAGAACAAACTTTTCGGTGTGTTTCAACGCCTGCACCGTGCCGATGAATTCGAGGGTACCGGCATCGGGCTTGCCAATGTACGTCGCATCATCTCCCGCCACGGGGGCCGGACCTGGGCTGAGGGGGTGGTCGACCAGGGGGCGACATTTTATTTTTCATTGCCATGGATAAAAGATGGAGGTACGATTGGAAAACTTTAAACGAATCCTGCTGGTTGAGGATGACGTCAATGACATCGAATTGATCCTTACCGCATTTGGCAAACAAAATTTAGCCAATGAGATTGCAATTGCCCGTGACGGGGTCGAGGCACTGGACTATCTGTATCGCCGGGGAATGTTTGCCGATCGGCCGGCTGGAAACCCGGTGGTCATCCTTCTTGATCTGAAAATGCCTCGACTGAACGGTGTGCAGGTACTGCGGCGGATCAAAGCAGACGAAAGAATTCGTATGATTCCGGTAGTTGTTCTGACCTCCTCATGTGAATCAACTGACCTGGACGAATGCTATGGGCTTGGCGTTAACGCGTATGTCGTCAAGCCGGTCAACTTCAACGAATTCGTTGATGCGGTGTCAAAAACCGGTGTATTCTGGGCACTCATCAACCAAACAACGCACTACGAAAACGGATAGTAACTTTTTCATTGCAAAGGATTGGTGCTCAAAATGGAATCCATAATTCAGATTCTCCACCTGGAAGATGAGCCTGCGGATGTGGAGCTCGTTCAGGCCAGGCTCACGGAAGCCGGTTTGTCTTTTCACATAAACTGCGTCCAGACGCGAGATGAATTCGAGACGGTTCTTCTGAAAGGAAAGACGGAAATAATCCTCGCGGATTACAAATTACCGACATACGACGGCATATCCGCGCTGGGAATGGTGCGTGAACGTTTCCCCGATATTCCGTTTATCGTTGTTTCCGGAACAATGGGCGAAGATGCGGCCATTGAAGCCTTGACCATGGGGGCGACCGATTACGTGCTCAAACATAATTTGTCGCGCCTCCCATCTGCCGTCGATCGGGCGTTGCGGGAGGCCCGCAACCTTCGTGAACGTAAGCAGGCAGAAGAGGCCTTGCGGAAGAGCGAAGAAGAGTATCGCAACGTATTTGATAATGCGCCAATCATGTACGTGATTACTGAAAATAGAAATGGCGTGCCGATAATAAGAGATATCAATAAGAAATTTATAGACGTACTTGGATATCCACGAGAGGAAATCATCGGGAAATCCGTTGCAGAGTATTACACTCCTGATTCGGCGTCCAAATTGATGGAAGGTGGCGGATATAAAAAAGCATTAGATGGTTTATTCACCGAAATAGAAAGGAGCCTTATAACACGTAGCGGACAGATTATTGATACACTGGTTCAGGCAGTACCCATAAAAGATAAAACCGGGAAATCCATAGGCGTTCGTTCGACATTACTCGATATCACAGAGCGCAAAAAAGCGGAAAGTGAAAAGAATATACTGTCAGCGCAACTACGGCAATCGCAAAAATTAGAATCCATCGGCACCCTGGCAGGCGGCATCGCTCATGATTTCAACAATATATTATCGGCAGTTCTCGGTTATACGGAACTTTCGCTGGATGATGTTGAAAGAGGCTCTAACATGGAAGGCAATCTGCAAGAGGTTCTCACAGCAGGAAAGAGGGCTAAAGATCTGGTAAAACAAATATTGACTTTTGCACGCCAGAGCGACGAAGAACTGAAACCCATACGAGTCGATATCGTTTTAAAAGAAGTAGTCAAATTTCTCAGGTCTTCTACCCCCACAACCATTGAAATCAAACAAAACATAAAAAGCGATTCTCTGATAATGGGAAATGCCACACAGGTTCATCAGGTATTGATGAATCTATGCATCAATGCCTCCCAAGCCATGGAGGTTGAAGGTGGCATACTGGAAGTGAGTTTGAAAGATATCCAAATTGAAAGGACCCCTTCCATACCCGAATTACACTTGAAACCTGGAAATTACATCAGAATTATGATGTCGGATACCGGCGTTGGTATTTCGCCAGACATTATTTCTTCCATTTTTGATCCATATTTCACCACAAAAGACCCGGGGGAAGGGACCGGTATGGGCCTTGCCACGGCCCACGGGATTGTTGAGACATACGGCGGTAGAATTACCGTGGACAGCACATTGGGTAAAGGGACCCTCTTTACAATCTATCTGCCGGTGATCAAAAAACGTAAAGAACATCAACCATACCAAACTGAAGAATTGCCTTCAGGCACAGAACGGATTTTGTTTGTTGATGATGAAGCACCCATCGCCAACATGGGCAACCAGATTCTATCCCGCTTAGGTTATTGTGTTTCAACAAGAACCAGCAGCGTGGAAGCCTTGGAATTGTTTCGGTCGAAACCAAACGATTTTGATCTGGTCATTACGGACATGACCATGCCCAACATGACCGGAGATACGCTTTCCATGGAAATGATAAAAATACGGCCCGGCATCCCGATTATTCTCTGCACCGGTTACAGTAAAAAGATAACGGATGAAACGGCTTCGGCCATCGGCATAAAAGGGTTTATACACAAACCTGTTGTCAAGGTGGACCTTGCAAAAACGGTTCGCAAAGTTCTGGATGAGGCCAAAACATCCGGATGAATGATGCCCATATCATAGTTGCGTCAAATAATTTTTAATGAACCTCGAAGGTATTACTCATGTCAACGAAACCCACCTATGAAGAGCTTGAAAAAAGAGTCCGCGAATTGGAATCGGCTGAGTCCGAATTGAAGCGCATTCTTGATGCACCAAAGCAAGAAGAAAATAGGTACCAGAATTTATTTAAACACATGCTCCATGAGGTACACGTCTGGGAACTTGTTTTCGATGATAATGGCCATATCAAGACATGGAAATTGGCAGATGCGAATCCTGCTGCACTAAAGTCTTGGGATAAAAAACTGCCCGAAATTGTCGGCAAAACGACTGATGAAATTTTCCCAGATTCCAATGCAACAGAATTATTCATGCCTATTGTTGAAAAAATTTATAGAGAAGGTACTCCACATGAATGGGAAAGCTATTTCCCAGATACGGATCAATTTCTTCACATGATTAGCATTTCGTTTGGTGAATACTTCATAAGCACAGGGTTTGACATCACAGAGCGTAAGCGGGCTGAAAAGGTTAAGGAAACGCTTGAGTTCCAGCTCCGACAGTCCCAGAAAATGGAAGCTGTTGGGACCCTAGCGGGAGGCATTGCCCACGATTTCAATAACATTTTGGGAATTATTTTAGGCAATACTGAACTGGCTATGGATGACGTATCGGATTCGAATCCTGCCAGGCAAAACCTGGATGAGGTAAGGAAGGCCTGCATGAGGGCAAAAGACGTTGTCAGGCAAATTCTGAGTTTCAGTCGTAAATCCAAGGCTGAGCAGAAACCGCTCAAAATTGCGACTGTGGTCGCTGAATCGCTCAGGCTCATAAGAGCATCTATCCCCACAAGTATTGATATCCGCCAGAATATCTCAAACAATATGGGCGATATTTTTGGAGATTCTACCCAGATCCATCAGATTATTATTAATCTTTGCACCAATGCGGCTCATTCCATGGAGAATGAAGGTGGGATACTTGAAGTAACTTTAAAAAATATAGAGATCGATGAAGATACTACATCACAGCACCCCGAGTTGGATTATGGATCCTATGTGAATCTACGAGTCAGTGATACTGGTGATGGTATTAGCCCTGACGTAATAGACCGAATCTTTGATCCCTATTTCACCACAAAAGACGTGGGAAAAGGCACCGGCATGGGTCTGGCTGTTGTACACGGCATCGTCAAAAGTCACCATGGGAAAATTTCGGTTGAGAGTAAGGCAGGAAAGGGATCGGTGTTCGATATACTTTTCCCGGCTGTTAGAATGGGGGTCAAAGACGAACCAACAGAGCCTCAAGAGCTACCTACCGGGAATGAAAGGATTCTCTTTGTGGATGATGAAAAGTCCATGGTGAATCTGAATCAACAGCGATTGGAAAGACTCGGATATAGAGTCATACCCAAAACCGATCCTTCTGAAGCACTGGAATTTTTTCGCACTAATCCTGATCAAATCGACCTCATAATTACCGATATGACCATGCCCCATATGACCGGTGACAAACTCGCACAAGAGGTACTGAACATACGTTCTGATATGCCGATCATTCTCTGTACCGGGTATAGCGAAAGGATGTCTGAAGATATGGCCCATGAACTCGGCATTCGGAAGTACATTGAAAAACCGATTGGAAAGGAAACTCTGGCGATGTCGGTTCGAGATGTTTTAGATGGGAAATGAGGGGGAATAGGTTGGGAATTTATCCCGGTGTATGAGGCACATAAACGGGGTCTACAAGCAGGGATAGTGCGGAAGACGGATGTTGATGGGACTTTATTTGGATTCCATCCTCTTGACAATCATATTATAAATATGATAATTATTCTATATTTATCTGATTTAAAGGAGGTGTTTTATGGGATATTCTAAGCTCAGCGTAACAATTCCGGATCATACCTATAAACAAATCAAAGAACTGGCAATCCAAAAACATCTTAAATTGAGCCACCTGGTAACGGAAGCCCTTTCAGAAAAAGTGCAAAAATTAAAGGAAGAGATGCTGCTGGAACAGATTAATACGGTTTTTGATGACCCCGATGTAAAAAAGGAGCAGATTCTCATGGCCGAAACCATTGCTGAAAGCACCGATGTGGAAGAAATACCATGGTAAAGGTAAGGCAGGGGGATATCTGCTGGGTTAGATTTGGCCCACCGAAAGACTCCGGTCCATCCGGGAAAAGACCGGCGGTGGTTGTTCAAAATGACCTATTGAACAAAAGCAATATTCAAACAACCGTCGTTGCCTTAATCACTTCCAATAGAAAATTGGCACAAGTACCGGGAAATATTCTTCTGAAAAAGGGGGCAGCCAATCTTCCGAAAACCAGCGTGGTCGTGGTAAGCCAAATGGCCACGATCGATAAAAGCAGGCTTCTTGAAAAAATCGGAACGCTTAAGTGCGAATTGCAGAAAGAGGTGATTGAAGGATGCCGGTGGGTCATCAGTGTGTTCGGGGATGTTCATAATTTAGAAAGTTGATATTGATTTACAATACCCATAAATGAATGGTACTCATGTTCATTTTAAACCATGAAGAAGTGGTCCGCACCAAACCGGAAAATATGGTCAGCATAACGGGGAGGCTTTATGTATGAGAACCGTAGAAATTTTGTCGCCCTGGTGATCGCCTTATTGTTTTGTATTTTGGTTCCAGGCCACTTGTTTGCGGCAGACGACGCAATAAATACAAAACAAAACACCTATGTGTTCCACACCGCGATTGCATCCCCCGCAAGAGAGATTCTATCCTACCGCATTCAAGAGGCCTTTCGAAGGCTCAATCTTCAGGCAAAACTTCTCATAAGCCCCACAAGTCAGAGAGCATTGATGCTGGCAAACAGGGAGGGTGATGGAGATGCCTTTCGGGTGCCCAATATTGAAAAACTCGCCCCCGAAAATACCGCCAACCTGGTTCAGGTGCCGGAACCCATTTTAACGATGGAGCTGACCGTATATGCTAAAAAACCAGCCTTCCCCGTGGAAGGATGGAAATCTCTCGAGAAAACTCATAATGGTGCTCGATATGGGGCCAAGTTACTGGAAAAAAAGATTCCGGGCAAAGAACCTTTCTTCCGACCACGGTGCAGCTGGTCCGGATGCTGGATGCGGACCGAATCGACACGATGGTTGAATGGCGTCTTGTGGCTGACAGCACCATTCGGAATTTGAAAGTGAAGGGCGTTAAGAGATTATCACCACCCATCCTGGTTCAGCCCCTCTACATGTATGTTCAGAAAAAACACCGTGCACTGGTGCCGGAACTGAGCAAAGCGCTCCGCCAAATGAAAGCGGACGGTTTTTTTGACAAGGTGGCGGGAAAAAAAGCATTTGTTTTCTACACCGGCGCCCAATCGCCCGTGAAAGATATCCTGGAGGGGCGGCTTCAGGAGGCTTTTAAAAGAATCGGTCTCAAATTTGAACTGGTTTTTACGGGGTCTGCCCAGCGGGCGCTGGTGATGGCCAATGAAGATGGCGATGGTGATGCAAGCCGTGTCCCCGCCATTAAACAAATTGCTCCGAAAGATACCGAAAATCTCATCCGGATACCTGAGGCCATAGGGAGTATCAAATTCTTTGTGTATACCAGGGGGAAAGTTTCGGCGGTCAACGGATTCAAGTCTCTTGGCGATTTCCGTAATGGGTTCAGGGTGGGGACAAAAATCCTGGAAAAGAATATTCCGGGGGAAAGGATCATGCTTCCGGATGCAAGCCGTCTATTCCGAATGCTGGATGACGGAAGGCTCGATGCGGTGGTTGAGCGGGTTTTTATCGCCGATAAAATCTTAAAGGAAAATGATTATCCCGGCATAACGCGATTAACCCCTCCATTGGTGGACTTGCCGACCTATAGCTTTATTCAAAAGAAATACAAGGCCCTGATTCCTGAAATTGCTGAAGCGTTGAAACAGATGAAGGCGGATGGAACCTTTGAGAAAATTGGGGAAGATGTTCTGAGAAAGTATCAACTGAATTAGACGGGGACGGGTTGCATGGTTAAAAGTATCCGGCAGGATTTGAGTATCAGAATCGGGATGGTCATTTTTTGTATCAGTGTTGTTATTGGGATTGGCTACTATTTGTTTTCCAATTATCATCATGAAAAAGAATTTAAGCACGCAATCGCAAACCAGACAAAGCAGCTCTCCGACACGTTTACCTTACAGCTCTGGCTGTTCGATCTCAATACCACCCGGGAGCTTTGCGAACTCTTTTCAGAATCACCGGAGATCAGTGGCCTGCGCCTGCGGGACCATAAGAAAAAAATTGTTTTTGAAAAAACGCCTCCCCCTGAAGTGACGGCCGTCCATGTGAACAGGGAACTTCATCACAAGGGAGAAAAACGGGTGGGTTATCTGGACATTTATTACGCCGACACGTCTCGCGAACAACAGAGAAAAAATACATTCATCATGGGGTTCTTGATGGTGATCGGAACCATTGCGGGGTCTTTTCTGTTTATCAACATCCTTCTTAAACGTTACCTTTCAAGGCCGTTGGAAGATTTACAAAAAGATATGGACCTGCTGACCAAAGGCGATTTCCCTCAATCCGGCCAGGTCGGGCAAAGAGCTGAAATCCAAAGTATTATTAATACGTTCAACAAGATGACCATCAGCCTTCGGGAGAGAGACGAAGAGGTTACCAGAAAAACCGACGCATTAAAAACGGAAATTTCGGAACGAAAGCAGGTGGCGGAAGCCCTGCGGGAGAGCGAGGAACGCTTTAAAATCATTGCGACGAATACCCCGGACCACATTCTGATGCAGGATAAAGACCTCCGCTACATCTATGTACTCAACCCGCAATTGGGCCTGACTGAAGAAGACATGGTCGGGAAAACGGACTTTGACTTTCTACAAAAGGAGGATGCGACGGCTCTTACCGAGATAAAGCGCGAGGTCCTCAGAACCGGAACCCCGGAATTCGTGAAAGTACCCCTGGTTTCATTGGAAGGGGATGTACAGTATTTCGAGGGCTCTTATATTCCGAGACACGACCCGAAAGGGGAAACTACCGGCCTTATCGGATATTTCCGTAACGTGACCGAGAGCGTAAAAGGCGAAGAGGCATTGAAAGAAAGCGAACAACGATATAAAAAAGCGCAACGCATGGGCCATGTGGGGAATTGGGAATATGACCTGGAAACGGAAAATTTCTGGGGTTCCGATGAAGCCAAACGCATTTACGGCTTTGATCCGGGAAGTAAAAACTTCACTACAGAGGAGGTTGAGAGCTGCATTCCGGAACGGGAGAGGGTCCATCAGGCGCTCGTGGATTTAATAGAAAACAACATGCCCTACGATCTTGAGTTTGACATTCAGCCCGTTACCGGACCGGATAAAAAGATTATCAAATCGATTGCCGAGGCCATTAGAGATGCCTCTGGATTACCCACAAAAGTGGTAGGGGTCGTTCAAGACATCACGGCACAAAAAGAGGCTGAAAAGGCCATGGTCGAGCTAGAACGTCAACTGAGGCAATCACAGAAAATGGAAGCCGTCGGGACTTTGGCAGGTGGGATTGCCCATGATTTCAACAATATTTTAGGAATTATCTTAGGTAATGCTGAATTGGCCATGGATGATGTGCCGGATTGGAATCCTGCCCGAGCCAATCTGGAAGAAATAAAGACAGGCAGTTTAAGGGCGAAAGATGTGGTGAGGCAGCTTCTCAGTTTCAGCCGCAAAACGGAGCTCTACCGAAAACCCATAGAAATGAATCCGATTGTTCAAGAATCTATTAAGCTCCTGCGCGCATCGATTCCCGCCACCATTGAAATACGATTAAACATTCCAAAGGATATGGTTGCCATTAAGGCCGATCCCACTCAAATCCATCAGGTTCTGATCAACCTGTGCACGAACGCGGCCCATGCCATGGAAAAAAACGGGGGCATCCTGGAAATCAGCCTGGAACAACTCGAGTTGGCGGAAAAGGAGATCCTTGATAACGATGGGTTGAAGCCCGGCGCCCATATAAAACTGACGGTGAAGGATACGGGACACGGGATGGAAAAGGATGTGGCAGAGCGGATTTTTGACCCCTATTTCACGACCAAGGACGTGGGGAAAGGCACCGGCATGGGCCTGGCAGTGGTACATGGTATTGTACAGGGGCACAAAGGTTCCATTTCTGTTGAAAGCATGCCCGGACGGGGGACCACTTTCATCTTGCTATTTCCAATGGTTGAAATAGGAAAGGCTGAAAAACTTGAAAGGACTGAAAAAACGATCACGGGCAATGAGAGAATCCTCTTTGTAGACGATGAAGCGACCATGGTGGACCTGAACCGGCAGCGGTTGGTGAGGCTCGGGTACAATGTCATCGGAAAGACCGATCCCTCTGAAGCCTTGGCGTTTTTTCGTGCCAATTGTGATCAGATCGACCTTGTTATCACGGACATGACGATGCCCAAAATGACGGGGGACAAACTCGCTCAAGAGATACTCAAGATCAGACCCGATATGCCGATCATTCTGTGTACCGGGTATAGCGAAAAAATGTCTGAAGATATGGCTCAAGAAATGGGCATTCGCAAATACGTTGAAAAACCGATTGAAAAGGAAACCTTGGCAATAACGGTCCGGGAAGTCCTGGATGGGCGCAAAACCGTTGAGGCAACCCAACATTAAACCCAAAATACAGGAGGTTTATGATGCACTATAAAACATCTGATCAGGAACGAATCAACTTGGGTTTTGGCGGACACCAATGTAACAACGGTATGCATTTTTGCGGCCTGTACGAAACCGAACAGGAGCGGGATGAAATCATTATTGCCTATCTCAGGCAGGGCCTTGTGGATCGCGACAAGGTGCTTTACACGCTCAATGAAAGGACGGTGGAGGATTTTCATGAAAAGTTCAGTGAGGAATTTCCTGAAGATCAATCATTGCTGCGCGACAATCCTGACCTTGTTCTGGGTAACGCCGATGATCTGTACTATGAGAATGGCACCTTTTCGCCCCTGCGAATGAACACGAACCTTGACAAATTCTATGTGGAAACGCAGAAAGAGAGAAAAACAAATATCCGTACGACGGCCGAGATGGTATGGGCCCTGGAAAAGCAGCTCGACAAAACAGAACTCATGGCGTACGAATCACTGCTGAACTATTTCATACCGGGCAAACCGTGGGTCAGTATCTGCCTATACAATATCTCCCGATTTGACGGCAAGACCATCATGCAGGCCCTGCAAACCCATCCATACTCCATCAGCAAAGGGGGTGTGGTGACTGAGAACCCTTACTATATTCATCCGGATAAATGGCTGGCCGAGAATGCCCCTGAATACCGGCAGGTGAGATAGGCGTTATCATGGGGGATAAACCCAAAGGAAATGATCTGTTTCTCCTGATGTTGAACCTGTCACAGGTATCCCTGAAGGAGAAGATCATTGACATATTTCTGGAAGCTATAACGGAAATATGGCCGGATATTACCGCCTCATTTACCGCGTCGAATGTGGAGAATGATGCGAACAGCCTCGGGATCTACACCGCGGGCAGCCATTACGGATTTCTCCGTATCGATCATTTCAGCGAGTTAGAGAAAGAAGACCAGGCGTTGCTGCACAATGCCTGCGGGCTGCTTGCCATCATATTTAAAAAGAATGAGCAGGAAAGACTTCTCGCGGATGAAAATCTCCATTTGCAGAAACTTGTTGCGGAACGTACCAAGCATTTGAACGCGGAAATTCAAGATCGCAAGCGGGTGGAGACACAGCTTGTACAGGCCCAGAAAATGGAATCCATCGGTCGGCTGGCTGGGGGAGTGGCACACGATTACAACAACGCCCTGGGTGTGATCATCGGCTTTACCGAAATAGCCATGGATGATACGGACCCGGCCGGAGGCCTGCACGCCAATCTCGGGGAAATCCTCAAGGCCGCAAGGCGCGCAACGGACATTACACGGCAGTTGCTGGCCTTTGCCCGCAAACAGGCCATTGCACCCAGGGTGTTCGACCTGAACAGCAAAGTGGAGACCACCCTTAAAATGCTTCGGCGTCTCATCGGGGAGGATGTGGATCTTGCCTGGCACCAGGGAAAGCGCCGATGGTACGTTAAAATGGATTTCTCCCAGGTTGACCAGATTCTGGCCAACCTGTGCGTCAATTCCCGTGATGCCATTTCGGGTGTGGGAAACATCACCATTGAAACGGGAGAGGTCGCCTTTGACGATGCCTACTGTGCCGATCACGCCGGTTTCATTCCAGGAGAGTTCGTCATGCTGGCGGTAAGCGACGATGGCTGCGGCATGGAGAAGGATGTGCTGGATCATATTTTCGAACCCTTTTTCACCACAAAGGCGGTCGATAAAGGCACGGGCCTCGGGCTGAGTACGGTCTATGGCATCGTCAAACAGAACAACGGATTTATCAATGTGTACAGCGAACCCGGCAGCGGGACGTCCATCAGGATCTACCTGCCCCGGCATCAGGGCCAGCCGGTTGAGGTCCGGGAAGAAACCTCGGCGGAAATCCCGTCAGGTCATGGAGAGACCATCCTCCTGGTGGAAGACGACCTGTCCATTCTGGAGCTGACGCGGAAAATTCTCCATGGACTGGGGTACACGGTGCTGGCGGGGAGCACGCCCGTCGAAGCCATAAAACTGGCAGAAGGGAACATCGGCGGAATTGACCTGCTTTTAACGGATGTGATCATGCCCCAGATGAACGGGCGTGAACTGTCGGAACGGCTTCAAGTCCTATACCCTGATCTCAAATGCCTGTTCATGTCGGGATATACGGCCGATACCATCGGCCATCACGGTGTGCTGGAAGATGACATACATTTTATCCAGAAGCCGTTTTCCAGAAGAGATCTGGCAAAAACCGTCAGAAAAGCGCTGGATGCCCCTTGATGTTTTTTCAGGCTGCACGATTCTGATCCAGAACCCCACATACACCCTTAGCCAGCTTACCCGTATCGAGAGGCTTCATGGCGAATCCTTTGATCCCAATCTCTTTAGCTTTTTTCTCATCAATGGCGTCGCTGTGACCTGTGCAGAGAAGGATCCGTACGTCTTCACATACCTTTATCAGCTCGATTGCCAGCTGATCGCCAGACATCTTGGGCATCGACATGTCGGAAATCGCCAGGTCGGTCTTCTGTCCGGCAAGGTTTTCAGCCTGAAACACCCTCTCTTTCTTGTCCGGAACGCCCATGGACTGCATGACCGACGCAAGTAACAGGTCGGACTGCACCCGTTCGCTCAACAGGATAAACCGGTTGAGCAGCGTGGACCGTTCAAAAACAGTATCGTTGACTTGCCGGATGATATCTCGCTGTTTGTCAAAGCGGCGGATGGTAAAAAGAAGGGCGCCCCCAAGGGCAATCATTTTTATCGAGTACCAGACGTTCCCCGGGGTCGTATGTCACAAACTTGGAGAACTAATCTTGTGGTCTTGCCAAATTCTGACCGCTATGCTACGGAAGTAGCATGTATGAAAAATAGACCTTAGGGAACTGGAAGAAAATAATATACGCATATCGTGCAGAACTTTTGTTCGTATTCAAGGCGTGATAACATGTGCATAGTGAGCTATGTGCCTGTTGTCACAACGTAGAAGACGGGCAAAAGGGCAAGCAGGATGCGCAGATTATTTTTTGGAAGTTCCCTTACTCAATACAATTCGGAAATATATTGAAAAACCGATTGAAAAGAAAACCCTGGCGAGGTCGGTCCGGGAGGTTTTGGATGGGCCATGAGAGTAAAAAAGGGACAGCCACATGAAGAAAAAAGTATGCTTGTTTATCTATTGTTTCAGCCTGTTTATCTGGGCATTTTTGGTCTGTTTTTCAACCTTTCCAAACCAGCTGGAAGCATCCACCCAAAATAAGAAGTCCCTGGCGCATTCCGTCAAAAAACGGGTTCTTGTGCTGAATTCCTATCACATGGGTTTTAAATGGTCTGATAACATTATGGAAGCGATTCGGGATACATTCGCCTCTGATGCACCGGGGGTTGAATTATATTTTGAGTACCTCGATACGAAACGTTTTCCCGATCGGGATTACTGGCGGGAAATCTACAGCGCGTTGATTTCAAAATACAAGGGTCTTTCCTTCGACCTGATTATGACGAGTGATAATAATGCCCTCGAGTTTATTTTGAAATTTCGATCCCCCCATTTTTCAGGTGTTCCCATCGTCTTTTGCGGGGTGAACTATTTCAAACCGAAAGACATAGAAGACTATGATAACATTACCGGCATAGCGGAACAATTCAACCTGAAGGGAACCATCGATCTGGCCTTGCGGTTACGTCCGGAAACCACGGAACTTGTTTTCATCGTGGGGCCACTGTCCATCAAGAGTCATCGCTTGAATTTGAAACAAATCCGGCGAATTATTCCTCAGTTTAAGGATCGTCTGAAAATTGAGATACTGCAATGCAGTTCCATGAAAGAAGGTGAAGCAAAGATCCGCCGATTGCCATCCAGCGCGGCCATATTTTTTCTAGGCCGTCTCACTGATTCGGAAGGTAAACTTATACCTCCCGTTGAACAAGGGCAGCGGCTTTCCGAAATCAGCAACGCACCCATTTATACGGTGTGGGATTTCTATCTTGGGTCAGGGCCTGTGGGCGGTTTGATGCTCAATGGCGCCGACCAGGGAAAGGCGGCCGTAGCCATGGCCATTAGAATTCTCAGGGGCACGCCGGCCCATGAAATCCCCATACTTCTTGAGAGTCCGTCCAGCTATATGTTCGACTATGTTCAAATGAAACATTTCGGCATTCAGGCCAAAGGCTTGCCCGAAAACAGCCTGGTCATCAATCAGCCCATCTCATTTTACGAGAAGCATCGGGAAATGGTATGGGCAGTACTGACTTTTTTTGCTGTTTCGATTCTTCTGATTACTTTGTTGGCCATCAATGTTTTTAAACGCATGCGTGTTGAAAGAAAACTTCGGGAACATCGGGCGAAGCTGGAGGAAAAGGTAAAAGCAAGGACCCTTCAGTTGGATAGCAGTAATCGTTCTTTGAAGGAGGATATCGCGAGGCGAATGCAGGCGGAGAAGGCGTTACAGGAAAGTGAGGAAAGGCTCAAGTTATCTCTCGATGCATCAGGGCTCAGCTTCTGGGAATGGTTTCCTGAAACCGGCAAGATGCATTTCGATGAGAAATGGCAGAAATCGCTGGGTTATCATCCAGGAGAGAAGACCTTCGACACGGAATGGTGGAACGCCCATATTCACATCGATAGTAAACCGGCCTTTGATAAGGCATGGAAGAATTACATCAGCGGCAAGAATCCACGATATGATCTGGAATATCAAATCAAGACAAAGACGGGGGAATGGCGTTGGGGTCGAGCGGTGGGGGAATGTATTGAATTTGGCCAAAACGGACAACCGAAACGGCTATTGGGAACACACGAGGATATCACCGAAACCAAAACGCCCGAAGCACAATCGGCAAGGGGTGAGAAGGAATTAAAGTGGTTGTTCAGGAGCATGATCAATGCATTTGTGCTGTTTGACTCTGTTTTTGATGAAAACGGTGAATTTGTCAGCTATCGATTTGTGTTCATTAATGAGGCTTATGAAACAATAACCGGTGTCAAAAACGAAGCGGTTCAAGGTAAAACGGTACATGAAGTCTGGCCGGAAACAGAACCGGACTGGATAAAGAAATATGGAGAAGTTGCGGTTACAGGTGTTCCCCAAACCTTTGAAATGTACCATTCTCCAACGAATAAGCTTTATCACTGCAATGTGTATCGACCCTGGGATAGCCCGGATAGGTTCTGTGTTATTTTCGATGATATCACCGAAAGAAAAGAGATCGAAGCTGAACTCCAGCATGCCCGGAAGATGGAATCCATTGGTGTTTTGGCTGGAGGTGTCGCTCATGATTTCAATAATATATTGGGGATCGTGCTTGGAAATGCCGAGTTGGCCCTGGATGATGTCCCGGAGTGGAATCCCGCATATGATTTTTTGAAGGAAATTCGATCCGCTACATTGCGGGCAAAGGACGTCGTTCAAGAGTTGCTGAGATTCAGCCGGAAATCGACGGAACAGAAAAAACCGTTGGAAGTCTGCCGATTGGTCAAAGAATCCATGAAAACGTTGCGGGCAACGATTCCCAGCAGCGTTGATTTTTCATTAGATATTCCGGAACGTTTGCATTATATCCATGCCGATCCCACCCAGATCCATCAGATCCTCATGAACCTTGTATCCAATGCCGCTGATGCCATGGAAGGAGGGGGGATCCTGGGAGTAACACTTGAAAACGTAGCCTTGGAGAAAGGGGATTCGAAGGCAAATCTGGAACCCGGAAGATATATCAAGCTAAGCGTAAAAGATACCGGCGCCGGTATTGAGACTGAAGACTTAAATCGAATTTTTGATCCCTATTTTACAACCAAGGATATTGGGAAAGGGACCGGGATGGGCCTTGCGGTCATTTACGGAATTGTGCAGCGGCATGACGGCGGCATTCGAGTAGACACTGAGATCGGAAAAGGGACAACATTCGAACTTTATTTTCCTGTCATAGACGCAAAACCTGAGCATCTGGAGAAAAGCGTACGCGATATTTCCGGGGGTAAGGAAAGCATCCTTTTTGTGGATGATGAGGAATCCATGGTGAATCTGAACCGGCAGCGCCTTGAGCGATTGGGATATGATGTCACGGGGATGACGAACCCGGTAGATGCATTGGATCTTTTTCGTCAGGATCCGGAGGCTTTTGACCTTATCATTACCGACATGACCATGCCAAAAATGACCGGCGACAAACTGGTACGGGAAATATTTGAAATTAGACCAGATGTCCCCATCATCCTCTGTACCGGTTACAGCGAGAAAATATCAAAAGAGAATGCGCAGGAAATCGGTATCCGGAAGTATATTGAAAAACCAATTGAAAAGGAAACTCTGGCGAGATCGGTGCGGGAAGTTTTAGATGGAGAATAATCCATGGAAATCAGCCACCGATACAGGCAGCAACTGCTATGTATCGCAGCCCACAAAAAGTACGGACCCCGCGGCGTGATCCACTCCTATGCGGACGGCAAGATCGAAGACACGGGACCCTTGACCAGAAAACGTATGGAAACCGTCGATGCTGAATTCGGTGGTGCAGCCAAGGATTTCGTGACACGTTCAGTCAAAGCAAATAAACCCTTCTTTGTCTGGATGAACTTCACCCGTATGCATGTCTGGACACGCCTCCAGGAAAAATACCGTGGACTGACGGGTACCGGTCTCTATGCGGATGGAAAGATTATCCGTTCCAGGCGGTAAGTTCACTGTCTGCCGGTAATATCGGTTACCAAACGGTTGAGGAACAAAAATTAAAAAGACTTCTTGATCAATCGATCCAAAATTAAATACCGCTCTTCCCCGGAGCGGATGCGCTCCGGGGAAGACCCCGGCCCTTCAAAGGTGCTTATTGAAATCAGTCAATCATCCCTGTTGCGTGAAGGGTTTGGAGACGTATGCAGGGTTTGTGATCATTATTTTGGAGAGCCAAGACAAAAAGGTACAAGCCACAGGATATATAAGGTAAGTTGGATTTATCCGCCGCTTATAAATATCCAAAATTTCAAGGGTAAAGCCAAAGACTATCAGGTAAAACAAGTCTTGGACGTCGTTGATAAATTGGAGGAAGGAAAATGACATTAAAAAATGATAGGTACGCTTATCGAGTAATATGGTCATCTAATGACGACGCGTATTTGGGCCTTTGCGCGGAGTTCCCAAGTTTGAGTTGGCTGAGGGATGCGTAGTATTGAACGATCCCTGATGCATAAGTTGCAGCATGCCGTCTCAAATCGTGAGGCCGTAGCCGAATCCCAACTTTTTCACCGGCTTTTTTGACCATTGTTCTGGCGGTTTCGTAACATATGGGGAAAACTCTTTGATCGGGTTGGATGTCATTGTTTCTGATGTACGCTTTGAGTCGGTCGGCCACTTTCTGAGGGATGAACACGTACTCTCTCTTTTTTCCGCTTTTTGGGTTTTTGAGCGTTAGCTTCCTGTCTTGTACATCAGCGGGAGTAAGTTTTAGCACTTCTCCGATTCGCATTCCACCCCGGGCCATCAGTTCCAAAATGAGTCGGTTTCTTGGTTTGTCAGTCCGGAAAATGATTTCATCGATGACGTCCTTTTCAATAATTTCCCACGCGGGAATCGCCTTCGCTTTGAACATTTTTCGCAAAATTGGAGTGGAACAAGGGTTCTGAAAATCTGGGTCAATGTTGGCTGTGATGAAGTTGAAAAAAGCTGAGAGGTGACCATAACGGACGTGTCTGGTTTGTTTATTGGTGCCTTCGGTAATTCTGTTCAAAAAATCCAGGATCTGGTCCGATGTGACGTCATCAAGGATTTCTCCACCGAATTCATCACAGAATTTGGTCAGTACCGCCTGGTAAGCTATAACCGTATTTTTTTTGTGAATTGGACCTGTGGTAATCCAGCCAGAGTTTTGCCGCTTGTTTGATTTTCATTTTTTGACCTCCTTGTCCTTGGGTTTATAATGGTGTATCCTCGTTTCACCATACGGCCTTTTAACAGAGTTTTCAATTGATTGGTGTGAAGATAGCAACGGATAACATTCGTTTTATGTCCATCGAACAAAAGATAACGACCATTTTCGGTATGAGCGATGAAATCTGGATGCGCCATGCAAATCCATTGAGCGTGTGGACTCGATATGCTGCCCTACCAGTTCTTCTGTTTTCAATTTGGAGCCGGATGTGGATCGGATGGTGGTCAACCATACCGATTATTCTATCGGCCTTCTGGATATGGATCAATCCACGGGTATTCAAAAAGCCACGGTCAACGAAAAACTGGGCATCCAAAGCAGTCTTAGGGGAACGCGTCTAGCTCAATCGTAAAGAGGGGCTGTTCCCGATCATTTTGAGCCTGTTATTAAAGCTTTGAGTGCCATTTCCAGAGTGGGCACCCTGATTTGTATCTGGGGTTTGATTGTACTCTCGTTTTGGATGACAATTTTCGGAATGGCGCTTCTGATTCTTGGTAAAAGTTGGTTCTTGGACAGGATGGTCTGGCTATACGATGAAATGAAAGACGTTCATCAGGAATACGGAAAGTGGTTTTATTGAAAGTGCCGCGATTTGGTTCTGGGCTTATGTATAAAATGTATATGTCAAAAATAATCCGCTGAAATATCTTTGGCCCTGTCAAGATAACACATTTATTTGGGCTTCAAAACGCGTTTTCCCGCCTACTACATCTTGTGCCTGCGTGGATTTCTGTAATTTATCACTTTTGTTTAACATCTTTTTCATTTTCATGTAAAATGCTGGGAAATTAGGGCCTGAGGTTGAAAGCTGCGGCTTTTGGAATATACATCCTTACGTTTAGAACTTTTGCATTTTTTTAGCAATTGAATGGTCCTATGGCAGGGGAGGCTTTCCATCAATGCTGCGTCCCTCTTTTCCCTTCTGGTGTATTTGAAGGCATGGTAGCAACTTTCGAGGACATAATGGAAAGGGATAAAGACAAAAGAGGCGTTGCTTGAGAGCGAGGCGCTTCTTGCATCCATATTTGAACTTATGGGCACCAGCGTGGCAGTATATGAAGCTGTAGAAAATGGCAAGGATTTCATCTTGACGGCATTGAACATCGCAGCTGAGAAAATATTATGTGTTTCCAGAGAAAATGCATTGGGACAACGCCTATTAGAGCTTTTTCCTTACATGAAGATCAAATAGAAAATCTCACCCAAATATTTTCTAAGCTCTTCATAACTTTTTTCTTTCCATATTCTGGTATCCAGGTTATATGATTTGGTATTCCTTATTTGGATGGCTTAAACTTTGAACATTTCCCATTGAGAACCTCCTTGTTGTTTTTCACTTTAGGCGGTTCACATCAAAGCAGGTTTTCTTACGTTCCCGGAAATGTCAAACTTTATGAGTCCCCGGCAAAGCCGGAGGTTACCCAAGATTAATTATATATCAGGGAGCTCATGAAATACAAGCCGAAACCCATCGACACATCCGGTGTGAAGCTCCCCAGGGGCCTTCGAAAGCTCACCGAAGAGCTGGCTCAAAATAATCATGATCTTTGGGCGAAACAACGGCTCTCCGAGGGCTGGACCTACGGCCCCAACCGGGATGACCACAAAAAGACCCACCCCGATCTGATCCCCTATAGTGATCTCTCTGACTCCGAAAAGCAGTATGATCGTATAACGGCCATAGAGGGATTAAGGGCCATCATTGCGCTCGGATATCAGATTGAACCGCCTTCCACAAAACCCCCACAGAACAAAGACTATCCCCACAGGGCTATAGAAGAAATGGTCCGCCGGCTCAGGGATCCAGAGCAATTGGATGTTCAAGCCCTTCTCGAAATGGGGTCATTGCTCGGGGCAGAGTACTACGCGGGTTCCCCTAAGGTGTATGCCCTGCTCGGAGACCGCACTCTGAGGGCCGGAGAACCTTTGCTCGCCTATGATGTCATCTCAACAGGTCTCGGACACTGGCCAAAAAATGTGCGTTTGAGACAGCTTCAGGGATTGGCCCTGGCCCGTAGCCATGCCGCGGAAAGGGCCAATCAGGTGCTCACCCGACTTTATGCGGACGGAAAAATTGACGGGGAGACCTTGGGCATCTTGGCCCGAACCCATAAGGATCTTTCGGCCTTGGCCGCGACAGCAGGAAAAAGACAGATTGAGCTCGGTAAGGCCCACGATTATTACATCGAGGGTTACAAGAGAGCCGTATCGTCCCAAAAAAGGGGTTGGCGCGATGACGCCCTCTATAACGGGGTCAATGCGGCTACCACGGCCCTCTTGAGAAAAAAGAGACCGTTGGCAAAGGAACTGGCCGGTAAAGTTCACAACATTTGCACAGAAAACCTCAAAAAGAAAAAAGACGACTACTGGACCTTGGCGACCCTTGGGGAGGCAGCCCTGATTCTAGGCGATTTCGAAGAGGCGGAAGCACGATATACTAAGGCCGGTGAGCTGGGCAGGGAAAAATATGGCGACTTGAGTTCAACCAGGGGCCAGGCCCGCAACCTTCTGGCGTTCATGGGAAAAAACCCGAATCTGTTCGATCACTGTTTCCATATCCCGAAGGTGGCGGTCTTTGCCGGCCATATGGTGGACCAACCCGGACGAGACCGGCCCCGTTTTCCCCCATCCATGGTGAAAAAAGCGCGGAAAGAGATGGCTCACAGGTTGGAACAGTTGGACGTCCGAATCGGATTCTCCTCAGCGGCCTGCGGCGGCGATATCCTCTTCCTGGAAGAGATGATCAGGCGTGGAGGAGAAATCAACGTGATCCTCCCGTTTGAAAAAGAGGCATTTTGTAAAACCAGCGTGGATATCATTCCCGGCATGGCTTGGAAAAGGCGATTCAACCGGGTGCTGAAACAGGCCAAAAGCGTTGTCACGGCCAGCGACCATCGCTTCTCAGGAAACAATGTAGCCTACCAGTACACAAACCTGCTACAACACGGCATGGCCATCCTTCGCGCCCGAATGCTGGATACCGAAGTGGTTCCCCTGGCCCTGTGGGACGGCCAACCCGGCGATGGTCCGTGGGGGACCGCCAGCTTTGTGGAGCACTGGCGGTCCAAGGGTCTGGAACCCGACATTATTGATGTGGCTGACCTGCTTGATGGTAAGACCGCTGCGAAAGATCGACGAGAACAAAATCAAAAGACCTCGAAAAACCAGCAAATAAAAAGCCCCGAACTGCAACAGGAGATCAAGGCTATGCTCTTTGCAGACGTCGTGGGGTACAGCCACATCCAGGATGAAGAGATCCCTGGTTTTGTGGAACACTTTATGGGGATGGTGGCTGAGATGTTCCGTTCTTTTTCAGTCAAGCCGCTCACCCAAAACACCTGGGGAGACGCCCTCTACTTTGTCTTCAAAACTCCTGAAGATGCGGGCACCTTCGCCCTTGAACTTCGGGATCGGGTTCGGAAAACCAACTGGAAAAAGAAAGGGCTGCCGGAAGGGCTGGGCCTCAGAGTTTCCCTTCACGCAGGACCCCTTTACCGCTGCAAAGACCCGGTGATCAAAAAGTATAAATACACGGGCTCCCAAGTGAGCAAGGCCGCCAGGATCGAACCCATCACCCCACCGGGGCAGGTCTATGCAAGCGAAGCGTTCGCGGCCCTGGCTGCTGCTCAGGAAGCGAAAGGGTTCGCCCTCGACTATGTGGGCAGGGTGCCTTTACCCAAAAAGAGCGGGATTGTACCCCTGTACGTGGTCCGGAAAATGTCTTGTTCGATAACGGGCGGTGCTACATGATCCCTATGCATTGCGCTTGAAGGGAAGCAACACGCCCTGCAGCTCTCCTTCAGAGCGGAAGAAAAGAACGGAAAAGGGATAAGAAAAAGAGAGCCGCAACATCTCGATACCAAGGGTCAGCATAATTTATGAAACCTGGAATCATAGACACGTAAATGGAGTTCAAATGAATCTCAACCATACACAGGGGGGATACGATAGATGAAAAGAATTCTCGTAACGGGAGATCTGGTGTGGGACAACAATCTTGTTCAAAACCTTTCCCTGCCTTCTACCCATCATGAAATCCTTGACTCTGCCGTGCTTAACAGAAGGGCTGGAGGTGCCTGGTATCTTCATGATGTAGTTTCTCTGGCGTGTGACTACCTCGTACAAAATAAGAAAGCAGAAATCGTAGCCCCTGCCCCTCCCAGAAAAAACGCGACCAAGTCCATCAATCAAGCCTACCAGGTCTGGTCTCTTTTTGAAAAAAAGAAGGGAAGCAAAGAAAAAGTCTGGAGAATCCGCCAATTCTTAGGTTGTGATACGTCTTCTGCGGATGAGAATATGACCCAATATCTCCCCGATGAGCCATCCTCACCCGATGTCCTGGTGCTTGACCATCTTGGTCTCGGTTTTTTCGGGAATGACACTGATAAATTGATGACATGGATGGAGAAAGTCAACCCCACAAATATCATTCTCAAGATCTCTTCCATGCGAGAACCGGCGGCAGCATTAGAACGCCTCCTTCACAAGTATTCCAAGAATTTGACCATCGTACTTCCAGCAAGAGCCATCCGGGATCGGGGGGCAGCCATATCACAGGGGCTTTCCTGGGACAGGACTATCGAAGACACCGTAGCGGAATTTGAAAATGGTGTTTCCTCCACCGACCTGGCTCGATGTCACAGGGTCGTCATCCCCTTTGACCATGAAGGGGTAGGCAGTTTTTCAGTTGGACTTGAACGGTTTCTCTATCATCCAAGAGAACATGAGGGAGCCTTGAAGACAAGAATGCCTGGACGTATCTTTGGGACATCGTCGATTTTTGTCAGCGCACTGGTCCGTCACATGCTCGATCCTGGAAATTGCCCCCTGTTCGTAGCATTGGGTCGGGCACTGGCTGCTTCAAGATCAAACCATGAATGTGGTGGGGCATACCATAGTAAAAGAGGTATAGCATTTGACTCAGACGCAGCTCACGAAGAAATAAAAGGCATTTTGAACTGGAAGCCGGAAAAAGAGAAGGGAAACGAACCTGCCGGGACTTTTTCGTCTTCTTTCTCTCATGACATTCTCAGTGATCCCGTGCTGAAAACCCAGCTTGCCTGCAAATCGGACCTGTTGCGTGATCTTACTGGCTTGGGATATGAATATGTGGCTGCCACTGCGCTTGATACCGTATTGCGTGGCCCGGATGAAGCCATGCAAAATGCCCCTATGGTCAGATACGGAAATTACCTCACTGCTGATCGGCAGGAGATTGAACGGATCAATGCGATCCGAGGTTTCATCGTTTCCTATCAGACAAATCCGAAAGACCGTAAACCGTTATCCATAGCGGTGTTCGGGCCGCCTGGGTCTGGAAAATCCTTTGCAATAAAGCAGTTATCCCGGGAATTGTTCGGGTCCAAAAAGTCGAGTCTGGAATTTAATCTTTCACAGTTCAGTGACCTAAGGGAGCTTCATGTTGCATTCCACAGAGTTAGAGATGCGTCAATTCGCGGCGAGATTCCTCTTGTATTCTGGGATGAGTTCGATTCCAACGATTTGAAGTGGCTCAAGGAATTTCTGGCCCCCATGCAGGATGCGGAATTTCGTGACGGAAGCGTCCTCCATCCTTTTGGCAAAGCGATATTTGTCTTTGCTGGAGGAACCTGTGCTACCTTTGAGGCTTTTGATCAATCGCAGGTGACGGATGAAACCAAGCGTGGAACCTTCGGTACCAAGAAAGGCCCGGATTTTGTCAGTCGTCTGCGGGGTTTTGTGAACATAAAGGGCCCCAATCCCCAGGGAAACACCTCATGTTTCATGGGGGATTTGGCACAAGGTGAGAAAGGCTTGGCAAAAGAAAAGCCGTATGAGGAACTATCTGAAGAAGATCCTGCCCACCTCATCCGAAGAGCCATATTGTTACGATCGATCTTTGAGCGGAGTTGTCCCCATTTGATAGATCCTAAAACGAAAATCGCCTCCATCACTACAGCCGTAGTCCGAGGCTTTCTGCGTGTAGAGAAATTCCTTCACGGTGCACGTTCCCTGGAGGCCATTGTGAATATGAGCAATCTCATGGATGTCCACAACTTTGGTGCGGCCGAACTTCCTGCCGCTGACCTCCTCAATTTACATGTTTCAAGGGATTTCATGAACAAGATCAAAGAAGGCCAACTGGAGGTCTCCATGATTGAGATCCTGGCCGAAGCCTGTCACGATGCATGGATGAAACAGAACAAAGATAATGGGTATATCTATGGAGCAAAAAGGGATGACAAGAGCAGCCCAAAAACCCACCCTCTGATGGTGCCCTACTCAAAGTTGTCGGAACAGGACAAGGAAGGCAATAGAAAAACAGCCAGGCTTACGCATGCGAAACTCAGTGAAACAGGTCTTCAGGTGGTTCAAGCGGGAAAGCCTACGAAAGGAGACTCTGTAAGCGCATTTACCGATGAGGAACGTCGAAAGCTCATGGAGATAGAACACGATATATGGATGAGAGGACATCTGATAAAGGGCTACATCTATGCGAAAGAAACAAAAGAGGAGCTACTGCTTCACAGGGATATTGAACAATTCGATTCGGTACCTGTGGAAGACCAAAAGCTTGACCAAGCCATTATAGACTCCATACTACCAGCCCTCTTGAAGACAGGTTTTTTGATTTTTAGGCAGAAACGCTACTAGCATCTTCCCGAGCTGCACATAGGAGCGAGAAATGAACTCATTTGAAGATAAGCCACCATATCGATGGAAGACAGCGCAAGTATTTATCAGCAGCACGTTTAAGGATTTTCATGCTGAAAGAGATTATCTAGTTAAATATGTTTTTCCCGAACTCCGCGAATGGTGTCTGAAGTGGAAGCTGCACCTGGTAGATATTGACCTCCGTTGGGGAGTTACCCAGAACGAGGCAGAGTCGGGCAAGGTGATTGATATCTGCCTTAAGCAGGTTGACGGCTGTAGGCCCTTTTTTGTCTGTATGCTGGGTAATCGATATGGCTGGGTGCCGCAGCCGAAGGAAGTGCCGGACGAGACAAAGCAACACTACCCTCGCCTCATAGATAAACAAGACTATTCTTTAACGCACCTTGAGATCCAGCACGCTGTCTTGGAGCCGTTGACATCAGTTGACGGTCAGGACGAAGCACCCCATGCTTTCTTCTATTTTCGCGAAGAGAAGTCGTTGCCAAAGGCTGAAGTGATAATTGAATTTAGCGATGCAGAACGCGAAGCCTACGAAAGTGCATTTTTTGAGGGTGAGAAGGAATATGCAACGCGGCTGGATGGTCTAAAGCAGAACATCACGACACACTATGAAAAACTAGGCAAAAAAAAGAATGACCCTCAAGAAATTAAAAAACGCATCTTCACTTACAACCCAATCTTAGATCCGTCATTATTGAATCCGGAAGATGATAGCTTCAAAGGAAGATTTAAAAAGGAAAGCCTTTACGAATTTGGTGACCGAGTAGGAGAAGATCTCAAAGGTGCGGTTGCTTTCCAGTTCAAAGAGCGGATTTCAGCTCTCTCAGAGAGGCGCGAAGAGGATACGCTTGAGACCGAACTGGATTTCCACGAGTCTTTTGTGGAAACCCGCACCAAACTCTTTATTGGCCGAAAGGAGCTACTCAAAAAGCTTCATGACTACGTAAATGGTGACTCCCACAAAATCTTTGCAGTATATGGGTCCCCCGGTTGCGGCAAATCCGCCCTATTAGCAAAATTCTACCAGGAGCTTAAGGAAACCGCGCAACCCGAAGACAGCAACTCTCTACTCATTATTCCCCATTTCGTTGGTGCCAGTCCAGGTTCATCTGCCCTCTACAATTTGTTAATCCGTCTTTGCGAGGTGTTAAAGGCAAGGTACAATATCGTGGACGAAATTCCCACCGACATAGTCAAAATTTCCGGAGTTTTATGCGACTTCTTGGACAAAACGACAGATAAGACCGTTATCCTCATCGATGGCCTGAACCAGCTCGACGATACCAACAAGGCCCATGATCTTGTCTGGCTTCCTCGAGTTCTACCGGACAATGTTAAATTTATAGCCAGCACGATTGAAGGGAATACCAGGGAGGTTTTAACGAAGCTTACGGACGAAGGATTTGAAGTGACGCCACTCACTGATGATGAGCGAAAAAGCATCATACAGAAAATACCTTCAACCTTCTGCAAGACACTGGAAGAAAAGCACATAGACATCCTCCTCAACCGGGAAGAAACCACGAACCCTCTCTACTTGAAGGTAGCTATTGAAGAGCTGCGGGTATTTGGATCTTTCGATAAACTGGGCGAGTTGATTGCCTCATTACCCGACAACGTGGTTGATCTGTTCGTTTTTGTTCTAGACCGGCTTGAGCGTGACCATGGCAAGGACATTGTTGAGAGATTGTTTTGCCTTCTGGAATGCTCGAGATATGGGCTGACCACTCCTGAGCTCAAGGAGTTGCTTTCTGATGATAAGGAGCAAGTCCATCTTGCCATTCTCCGGCAAATTCGTGACTATCTCCTTAACCGTGGGGAAGTAATTGGGTTCTTCCATCAGCAATTGTCCAAAGCTATCCGTGAGAAATACCTCGATGAGGCTGCTTTTAGCAATTTGCGAGTTCCTCAATCACTATCATGGCATGGAGAATTAGCTGAATATTTCATGGCAAAGTCCCTTTTCCTGAATGGTGAGAACAGAGAAGACCCCAATGTTCGCAAGCTCATTGAACAGCCTTGGCAGCTAACCAAATGTGAGATGTGGGACGAGGTGACTGAGACGTTATGTGATCTGTGGTTTTTGGAGGCAAAGGTTCGGGCTGGAATGATTTATGAATTGCAGGGCGATTATAGGCGTGCGCTACAGGGCTTACCTGAGTCACAAAAGGAGGCAAAGGAAGAAAGGGAGCAGCAAGAAAGCTTACAGCAGCATGTAGTAAATGTTTTTAGATACGCACAGGGTGTTGATCAACAGCTCGAAATAATACCTTCCGTCAGGCCCTGGACAGAGAAGGAGATTAGGAAGGCTACCGAAAAGACAATCAATAATCCGGCAAGATTAGATCGGATAAAAGCTTTTCTGAAGTTCGTGACTTCTCAAGCCCACGTCCTCGCTAAGGTAGGATCACAACCATCGTTTTGTTTTCAACATGCTTACAACTGCGCAAGTACCGGGCCAGTTGCAGAGGCTGCAGAGAAAGTAGTTAGAGCTAAGAGGAGAGAGGTATTTCTTGTTCATCATGAAAATCATCGCCGCGCTTATAATCCAAACCCTGGATTAATCCGCACCCTTGAAGGTCATTCGGATGTTATAAACAGTGTTGGGATAACAGCTGATGGGAAAAAAGCCGTTTCTGGGGGAAATGATAAAACGATCAGAGTTTGGGATCTGGAGACCGGTGAAAGCCAAACCCTTGAAGGTCATTCGG
>Ga0233431_1001853_pt1 | contig 33276 bp, 34 predicted proteins | sample SI_118_April2016_FD_179867 | JGI IMG/M metagenome (GOLD analysis project Ga0233431, IMG submission 179867) | Seawater microbial communities from Saanich Inlet, British Columbia, Canada - SI_118_April2016_200_MG | ecosystem: Environmental > Aquatic > Marine > Inlet | place: Canada: British...
TAACTTACTCAGAAGCGAGAAATCTACGAAAAGAAGTCTCAAAAACAAACGCTTCAAATGTGCCTTGAGTACGCAATATCTCGAAATGGTTTTGTTCGGAGATAAATTTCATGCGTAAGCCCTGCCTCGCTGCCATAGCGAAGGAATTCTACTCTCCACAATTCCCATAATTCAACTCTCCAATAAGCCAAAGCGACGTTGCTGCGCTGGGGTCAAGCTCAAAACCACATAAGTCAACTCGAGAAGCGGCGATATTTAAATAAGGATATAAGGAAATAGTTGGAAGAGTTTCAGCATAGAGTCTAAGTGTCTCTTGGTAGTTCCTCTCAAAATCAAGTTCGTCGGAAAGTGTGAAGCTAGCCTTCGCACATGCCTGATCATAATCTTTGTTGCTGAACCCGCTCAAGTTTGCGCCGAACCAATCGTTGGCAGCATTCGGGATGGAATCTGTGTTGAACCAATCACATTGTGGGACAAGGCTTTCGCTACCCATCCCAAATTGAGCAAGGTCAAAATCGCGTCCAAAAAGAATCCCTTCAGGACCGGGAGCGTAGAATTCTGCGGGGGGCAAATAATGCAAGTTAACGCCGATTCCACACTCGCGGAGGGAAACTGCGAAGATCTCGCTTGCTTGTCTGCGCTGTATCGAAGTCGTAGTCACATAGTCTAGCTCAAGCTTTATACCGGCAGGGACATTTTGTACATTGTGCGAGGTGCGGGGTGTGGCGGGATCATTATCGAGGTCTTTCCAGCCCGTTTCGCTGAGCAAACTTGCGCCTTCGTTGGGGCTAAAAGCGTAGAGATTAAGATTTGGCGTATAAAGGGGATGTGCGTTGGGAATATAACTATCGGGAACCGTGACAAGACCATGCAAAACGGTAGTCGCAACTTCTTGGCGATCAAGGCAAAGCGCAAGGGCTTGTCTGGTGCGCGGATCGCTGAAAAATCGGGGACGATCATTGCCAGAAACGATTCCATCATCGTAGGTGGCGGGATTAATGCCGATATGAAGGCTTTCAAGAGACATCTTTTCGGCAGCATAAAACTTGATCTTCCCTGCAAGGTCAAATTGCTGGAGCAGGGCAACGTGATTTTCAAGAGGGATGCTGGAGTCAAGTAGATCACATTCGCCTTCAAGGAGGGCCGTGATGGCTATATCGGGGTCGGGGATAAAAAGAAAATTGATAATATCAATTTTTGGGAGACCTTCACCGGCGCGATGATAGAGGGGATTTTTGATGAGGGTAATTCGTTCCGCAGGAAGCCACTCATCTACCAGATAGGCTCCCCATCCAAGCGGATAGCGCGCAGCGACATCAGCATCAACAAGTTCAGTGGCCGAAAATTCTCCCCAGGCATGATAAGGGAGCGGCTGCCAGAAATTGGCTGCGTAGCTATTATCTCTGTAGCCTGGCAATCCACGCCAGGAGGTTGTCAGGTCGTCTACTGTTTCGTAGGAAGCTGTTCTTTCGAGGAGATATTCTTTTGCAGGATTTTTGCTATCGAGAGCAAGGTTATAGGCGTATACAGAATCATCCGATGTAATCGGCGTTCCATCTGCCCAGCGGAGATTGGGAAGAAAGCTGAAATTGACCACCATCTGATCCATACGGAGGGACAAATCTTTTTTATAAGTAGCGATGCAGGATGAATCTTTACAACCAGAGGGGTAAACGCGCTTGCTCTGAACAAGTTCTACCCTATTCCCTTCCGCATCAATGACCCAATCGCCTTCTTCGACCGCTACGGATTCTATGAGCGCGTCACCGTCTGCGAGGGAAGGGACTTTTTGGAGGATAATAGGCTGGTAATCATAATTTCGGCTGTCGAGGGGACCATCATAAATGGCTTCAAGAACGCTGAGGGCAGCAGGGTTGGGATTATCGTTAATATAGAGGGTATTTGGCTCATGCCCGAGACAGATATTTAACGTGCGAGAAGCTCGAGGCGAAGGAGTTGCTGTTTTAACGAAAGCAGGCTCAATATCTGCGGGAGAATCCGTTGGTGTAGCTGTTGAAGATTCATCAAAAGCTGGAAAAGAGCAAGCTGCCAAAATCAAAGAAAATGTCAAAATCCAAAGAGAAGATATTTTGAGCGAACGGGACATAAGCCCTCCAATGAGCATGGTCTCTGTAATTGTAATCGCTTTCGCGTGGTGGTAGAATCTAATTAGATATTTATGTACTCGTATACACTCGGAGGTACTACGATGGAAGAAAATACTGGTTCATTTGCTGTAAAAAAGGGCTTGGCTCAAATGCTAAAGGGCGGTGTGATCATGGATGTGGTTACGCCCGAACAGGCAAAAATTGCTGAAGACGCGGGTGCTTGTGCTGTAATGGCGCTGGAGCGTGTTCCCGCTGATATCCGTGCTGATGGCGGCGTAGCTCGGATGAGCGACCCCGATATGATCGCTGGCATCATTGATGCTGTCAGCATCCCCGTGATGGCAAAAGCCCGCATTGGGCATTTTGTAGAAGCGCAAATTCTCGAATCTTTGGGTGTGGATTATATTGACGAGTCAGAAGTTTTGACTCCTGCCGATAATGACTATCACATCTGGAAACACGATTTCAAAGTCCCCTTCGTTTGCGGCTGCCGCAATCTTGGTGAAGCCATGCGCCGCATTGGCGAAGGCGCAGCGATGATGCGCACCAAAGGCGAAGCCGGCACAGGCGATGTCGTTGAAGCCGTTTATCACGCGCGCACCGTTTTGGGCGATATTCGCCGCTTGCAAAATATGCCCATTGAAGAGGTAATGACTTTTGCTAAAGAAATCGGCGCACCTTTTGATGTTTTGATGGAAACCCGCGAACTTGGTCGTTTGCCCGTAGTTAACTTTGCCGCTGGCGGCATCGCAACACCTGCAGACGCAGCCTTAATGATGCAACTCGGCGTAGATGGTCTTTTCGTTGGCTCCGGCATCTTCAAATCTGGCGATCCTGCCAAACGCGCTGCTGCCATTGTCAAAGCCTGCACACACTATAACGACGCATCTATTCTCGCAGATATTAGCCAAAATCTCGGTGAAGCGATGGTCGGCATCAACGTTTCGACCATGCCCGAAGAGGATAAACTCGCTGGGCGCGGTTGGTAGTTTTGTGTAAGGGCGGGTCTAAGACCCGCCCCTACGCATGAAATTATGAAAATCGGCATACTCGCCCTACAGGGCGCATTTGCAGAGCATATTGTGATGCTCAAAAAACTCGGCGTTGAAACAGCCGAAGTCCGTTTGCCAGAGCAATTGGATGATCTGGATGGATTGATCATCCCCGGCGGCGAATCAACCACGATGGGCAAATTAATGGTCGATTATGATCTCCTCGAGCCGATACGTGAATTTGGGCTTGGTCACGCTGTGTGGGGCACCTGCGCGGGAGCAATTCTTCTCGCGGCAGATGCCCACCGTAAACAGCCTTTGCTCAATCTGATGGATATTAGCGTTGAGCGGAATGCTTTTGGTCGGCAGGTAGATTCCTTTGAAGCCGCTCTCGACATTTCTGCGCTAAAGCAAGCGGATGATGCCCCCTTTCACGCATTCTTTATCCGCGCTCCGATCATCGAAGCGGTTCAAGGGGAAGCGAAAGCCCTCGTAACCCTCTCCGATAGGAGAATTGTTGCAGCTCAGGATGGTCAGTTGCTAGCAACATCCTTTCACCCGGAACTAACAGGTGATACACGTTTTCACAAATACTTTTTGTCGCTTATAAAAAAATAGTGCGTATTGCGTATTTCGTAAGGGAAATCATTACGAAATACGCAATACGAAATACGCATAATGCTCCCTCGCGCGCTCGAACTCTTCGATCTAGCTAAGCTCCCCCGTTATCGAGATAAAGTTCTCATACTCGATAGCAGGCGTGCTTTAACGCACGGAAATCCGCTTCGTGCAGCAAGTTTTTTGGCTTATTTAAACCCAACGCGCCGCATATATACGGGGATCGTAGAAAATGGCAACGAAGAGATTTTAGGCGGCGTTGTCCAGGATGCAGAAGAGCATTTTGCGCGGCTGGCATACCTTGCTCCTGCTGATATTTCTACAGATTCCCCTCTTGCGCTAATAGAGCATCTGACCAAGCAAGCTGGGGCGTGGAAAGCGCATCAACTCGTCGCAGAAATAGAAGAGGATAATCCACTGTTCCAATCCCTGCGCCAATGCGGATTCTCGGTCTATAGCCGCCAACGAATATGGGAGTTGAGCTATATAAATCATATTCCCGATTTTCCTTATTTATGGCGTAAGAAAGAAGATCAGGATCTGATCTCTATTCAAAATTTACAACGCGAGCTTGTTCCGCCAATCTTACAGCAAGTGGAAAGATTCACGGCTTCATCCGCAGGGATGATTATTCAGGGAGAAAAACTATCAACTTATTTGGACATCACAGATGGTCCCCGCGGTATTTATCTTCGCCCCTTGATCCACCCGAACGCAGAGCATCTGCTTGAGAACTTATTCCACCTTTTGGCGAATTTTCCTAACAGACGTGCCCGCGCTGTCTATATATGTGTGCGTTCCCATCATGCGTGGATAGAACCCATTCTCGAAGATTTCGGTGCCAGACCTACACAACTAAAGACCGTGATGGTCAAGCATTTGGTCAACAAAAGCCGCGAGGAGAAAACTCTCCCAGCGGGAGCAGAAAATGCTTGGGCAAACCCTGCCGCGACGATTAAGCGTTTAGACACGGGAGAATAAACTAAAATCATTCAGACAGCTAAACGAGGCAGGGTGGGAAAAGATTTTTTGTTCTTTGAAAAACGTGGAGGAAAAACTCATGAAGAATGACTACCGACTTTATCTTGGCATAGCTTTATTCTTTAGCTTTGCTTGTTCCTTCTTTTCTTCGATCCCCATAGAGCCACAACCGATGACACCAGAATTTGCTCCGCAAGAAGAAGCGCAGGCTTTACCCGAGATAGAGATTTCATCCACCAGCTTGCCTGTAGCCGTTACGACAGAAAAGGATGGCATCCTCTCCGTTTTTGATCGTGAAGGCTATACCCTGCAACAGGTAAATATCCCTGGGGTTTCTTATGCAGACGAAAATAACCTACATATATTGAGTATTCTTCCACACGATAATAGCGGGCTGCCTGTTCTTTATTACTCCTTTGAGCAAAATAATTCTCTGCTAATTAGCCATAATGGGCAAATCTCTACTTTGCTTTCTGTCCCCGAATTTTCGGGTATGGTTGGCGCGCCCGGAAAGGCTGTTCTCGCTTATACACGCGTTGAATACGCAGATGTAAATCTCATCAGCCACCTCTACGCTGGCACAATAAGCGCTTTGCCAACCGCAGCACCTGTATACACAGAAAATAATACAGAGGGTTGGGGCTTGGTCGCTGTAGCAGTAGATGTGGAAGCGGAAATGCCAGTCGGGATTTGGTATAGCAAACGCCCGTGGGGGATTGGCGGGGATATCGTCTTTGACCCACGTCGGACGCTCTCATATATTGATTTGCGAACAGGAACAAATTCTCAATATTTGGGAGCAGAGGCAAATCCTTCGGCAATCTCGACGGACGGAAAATGGTTGGCGTACACAAATGATGAAGGCGCGGTAGCAGGCACAGGGTCAATGGCGATCCGTAATATCGAAACGGGGGTGGGGCTTTCTTATCCGCTACAAAATGCTGTTGACCAGCGCGGCGCCGGAGAAGCATCCTTCTCTCCAAACAATCAATATTTGGCGTGGATGGAAGGGAGCGGTTTCCAGATGGCGGATATCCCGAATTTTCATTCTGTTGTACGTGTAGGAAATTTGAACGGGAATATCATTGCAGAGTTTGCAGATACGGCTTTCGTGGCGGCATCGGGTTTGAATACAGTAGCGCGCGTGGAGCCTGTGGGTTGGTTTGATGATAATACCTTGGCCGTGATGGCACGCGGCGAGGCATGGAACGATGCGGTTTTGCTGATGATCGATATCCCGTCTCAAAATGTCAGATTCTTGGCGCAAGGCGTTTTTGTAGGCTTTATTTATCCATAAAACAGTTGAAATAGCTGTGCATTGCACAGCGGGGCTCACAAGGATAATTTGCCTTTGCTAACCCGACTTACAATTATGCCCTTGTGGTACGCACTTTCAAAGTGAAATGCAAGTCTTATGCGCTGAAGATGTGAATTTTAGGATAGGCTTCTAAACAAAAAACGACCTTTCGGTCGTTTTTTATTTTTATGCAGGTCGACCTATTTTCTACGCGAGTTTTGCATCCATCGTAATTTCAGCATTCAACACACGCGAGACAGGGCAACCGCCCTTTGCGCCTTCTGCGATTTTCGCAAAAGCTTCTGCATCTGCACCGGGGACTTTGGCTATAACATCCAAATGAATTTTGGTGATTGTAAAACCGGCATCGGTTTTCTCAAAGGTCAGAGTCGCATTTGTGCTAACGGATTCTGCCATTAATTCAGCTTTTTCTAATTCTGCTGAAAGCGCCATAGAAAAACAGCCTGCGTGCGCGGCAGCTATCAATTCTTCGGGGTTGGTACCAATGCCATTTTCAAAACGGGTGCTAAAAGAATATTGTGTATCGGCAAGAACGCCACTGTCGCTGGACATCGTCCCTTTGCCGCCTTTGAGACCGCCATTCCATACTGCTGATGCTTTGCGTTTCATATCTTATTTCTCCTGATCATTTAATTTTTATGAATTTGTTGATAAAAATTATATCATATTATGAACGCTTTTTTTGAGCAAAGCCGCTTCATTAAGATGAACAAGATTATGTCGCGTAGCAGGCATCAGGAGTAACCCTGCGATATTGCGCTTGCGCCAATACTCGAGGATGCCGGGCGCATCTTTGTGGACGAGGGATTTCTCCGCGACGCGCGTGATTTGGGCTGGATCAATCTTCTTTTTCAGTGTACCCGGCTCGAGCGTATTCACGATATCCCGCGTCCTGCGCCCCACCGCAATGCGATATTCCCGCAACCCTTCGACATTGAGTCCTGTACTAAGTTCGGCAATTTCATCCAAATTCATCGCATTTGCTGTGTGGGAGATGCTCGAGTTCGTTTTAGTGAGCCAATTTCCCTCTTCAAATATCTGCTCCGTGTTGGCAACGAGCAAGTTCATTGTCACGTCTTCGATCCGGGCGATATGCCAGATGCACCAGACAATTGAATGTTCCCCATTCTTTGGGATGCGGCGCATCTGCGCATCATCCAGTTCATCCAAAATAGCATCTTCGTAAGACCAAATCCGATCATTTGCCATCTTTGCCGAGTGGAGTATGGCGTGCTGGTGCAGAAAAAGCGCGATGGCTTTCTCGTGCTGATCGCCTTCGAGCATAACGCGGCGCAGTTCTGTTTGCTGTTTGTTGAGTTCTTTTCGGTTCATAAATTCATTGTAGCATTAAGCAAAACGGGTTTCGTGCGAAGTTCCGTTTATCTATTTTTCAGATATTACAACTGAATACATGGCATGGTTTTCTGTTTCGCTTGAGCTGACATTCCCCCCAAGTGAAATAGTGCCTGCTGGAAAGCTTCTTTCATATAAACTCAGAATAATTCTATTGCTTTCGACATAAAAAATCAAATCACTATTCGTATCGGAGAAACTTTTAAGCCAATCAGGTTTATTAGAATAATCATCATCATGTGCAACATAAACGATCACTTCCTGATTTACATGAAATCGTAAAGTATATGCGAAATCTTTTCCTCCAAATTTGTCGTCATTGGCAGTTATTATGTAATTTTCATCCATCAAAAAAGATGGTACTTCAGTAAACAGGAAGTCTCTGTCTGCATATACAGGAGCCCCATTACGTAAATTCTCCAAAAAATAAGTTCTTCCGCTGGATACACCAAGAATAGAGATGGACAATTCAGGGCGAGGAGTAATAGATGGTATTAAAGTCAGGGAGGGTGTTATTGTAGGATGAATGATTGATGTATTTGTTGGAACAATAACTACTTCTGGTAAGGGGGGAACAGGCGTAGATGTACTTACGATAACAGGAAGCGGTGTGTAAGTAGATGTTACCTCCACAGCTATTACTGGTTCTGGTGTAGAGGTTTGTACTAACACAACCCCCGATCGCTGTTATAAGAGCGGCACACCCCGTTAATAGCCCCGGCAATGTAGTCCAGAAAGATTGGTTTTTCTTCTTTTCATCCCTCATATTATCCTCCTATAAGATGAGCGTTTCTTTGGAAATAAAAAAGCGAAACCCTTAAATCGGGATTTCGCTCTCATGTTTCCAAGCCTTTGATATTAGTTATCCAACAGTGCAAAACTTGGCGCTTTATTTCAATTGTTCTTTACATCATAGCATAAAAATATCTCTCTACAAAAGTCTCTCAAAACCTTTATAAGTCTGTCTCAGCATCTGCCAGCTTTTGCACTCCTTCGTTATATGCTTCTGCAAAGAGGACACTGCTGACAATGCCGAGATAAAAATAGAAGACAACCCAAATAAAAGGCAAAACAACGCACAAGATGATCGTCATCATCAGAATTTGGAGCACAAAACTAACAACCCAGGATACTCCCAACAAGATAATATACGCCAGCAAGTAGCCGCCAATATTCTTGCTAAAGATCGGCCACCACTCTCGAATGCGGAAAGCAGCCTGAAAATCATCTTCTGCGATCATATGCCCCATAGCAGCAATCGAGAAAAAGGAGGTGATCATGCCAATCAGTGAGCCAAGAAGCATCAGCACCATCGTGATCGGCATGGCAATGGAGAAAGCTGAAATAAATTCTTCGGATACGCTTTCAGCAAAGACGAAAAAAGGAATACTCAGGAAGTATGGCATCATCAGAAGAATCGTAGGAAGTGAATAGACGAGCCCAACGCCTGCCATCTTCAAACCATTTTTGAAGTACTCTCCGCTCTCGCTCCACTCAGGGAGAGATAGCTCAGCTTTCTCGACGATGATGCGGCGCATGATCTCATACATATATCCACTGATTAAAAATATGGGGATGATAAAGATGCTCGCAAAGGCGATCAAGCCACCTACAGCGAATTTTGATTTCCACTTTTCGTCCTCAAAGGGGAAGGTGAAGATATTTTGCAGATTTTCTGATGTGAATTTTGAACTCATATCCCGCTCCTGATTTTGTCTATCCATTTAGTTTCTGGCGTTGATTTTAGCACAGTGAGAGAGCTGTCATCTAGTCTTGTTACGCCGGCATGATCGCACCGTTATTGATGTCGAGCGTTTGCCCCGTGATCGATGTCTGCGAGAGCAAATAGGCGATCATTTCTCCGATCTCTTCAGGTTCGCTCATTTTACCGAGTAAAACATGTGACATCTGCTCTTGGTAAATTTCTTCGTAGCTTTTACCCGCGCTCTTGGCGAAAGTCTCCAAGCCCTCTGTCGCCATATCGGTGCTGACCCAGCCTGGGGCAATGGCGTTGACCAAAATATTCTGTGCCGCCAATTCGACCGACCAGGAGCGCATCAATCCCAGCAAGCCCGCTTTCGATGCACAATATGCTGTGTAGCGCGGAACGCCCAAACGCGCCAAAATGGATGAGATGATGACGACATGTCGATAGCCATCTTCCTTAGAGGCAAAATAGGGTAGGGCTTCTTCAACGAGTTGATAGGTTCCCGTCAAATTTGTTTCAATAATTGCTTGCCAACGGTCATTTTCGCCGTACTGATTCTCGCCGCCCAAACCAGCATTGGCGACCACGCCGTGCAGAACAGGCTTGACTTCTGCTAAACCATCTTTGATTTCCTGTGCATTGCGGATGTCTGCGGAAATGACCGCATGGGCTGAAGGTTCAGCCAGCATGGAACGCGCTTTTTCCAAATTCTCTTTGTTTCTCCCCAGTAAGACCAGAGAATAGCCTTTATCTTCTAATGTCTTTGCCGTAGCTTGTCCGATCCCTGTGCCTGCACCTGATATTAAAATTTTTCTTTTCATTAAAAAATTCCTCATGGTTGAGATTGTGCTGTATTTGTTGGTTCTAAATTCTACTATTAAAGTTGAACGGGACTTCGTGCGAAGTCCCGTTTTTCAGTTGTTAATTTATCTTTGGTGCATAATTTTATATTTGTCAAAAGACATCATTTCATTTGAAATAACCCAAATGTCATTGCTTTCTATTGGCGGAGACCATTCAGCAAGATGTTTATCTATGGTGTTACTATTTGATGTGAAGTTCATGCCATACCAATCCCCATATAAATTGAGCCAGCAATAAATTTTATGACCATGCTGTATCCACATCTGATATTCTAGTTGTGGAGCAGGTTTATTCCCCATAAAACGTAGTAATGGACGAATTGAGTTTGTAGGGTGCCCTTCTCTCGCCCATGCACGCACTGGGGCAAATGAGTTATCAAAAATTGGAATGGGTATGTTTTTCTTCCTGACATAAAAATCCCAAGCCATAGCTTCAAAACCAATTTTATGTATTGCTCGAGACAACCATGCTAATTCGCGGGTGTTGTACTGACGAGATAAGACTCCGCTTTCTTGGTGTGATATTTGGAGTGATAATTTATTTGAGCTAAGTGTGCTTTTTAAGCTTAGGTGTCTTTTTATTCTTTCTTCAGATGGATGTTGCTTGTCAAATATTTTTTGTCTGAAAGGTTTTTTGCTCTTTGAATTTGTTAGTTCTAGAGCTACTGCTATCACATGAAACAAGGGGTCATCAAGGAGATGCGGCTCAACTTTAGAGCCAAAATACCCGTTACATTTTTTACAAACAATGCCAACAGGGAGGACAGTGTAGTCATTATTTCCAGCACATTGAGGTATAACGTGGCTTTTATCAAATTCAACTTGTGGTTCTTGTTGATGACACCAAATGCATTTGAAGGGAGGTGTTTGTTGATCCATCTTTCTTTAGCTCCATCCTTTTTGAAAAGTGAAATGCTAGATACTTATTCTACCATTCCCAAATTCCACCTCCCAAAACCCCAAAACGCAGTTATAATTCAGCGACTGAATTATAAAATCATGCAAAAAGAAACCCAGCGCGAACTCACCCTGCTCGAGCAAATCGAGCAAGACCCCGATATTACCCAAGCCTCCCTCGCCACCCAACTTGGCGTCGCCGTCGGGACGGTCAATTGGCATATTAAACGCCTCATCGAAAAAGGCCATGTCAAAGTCACGCGCGCCGAACGCCGCAAACTCCGCTATATCATCACCCCCGAAGGCATCGCCCTGCGCGCCAGGCTCACCGTCGATTTTATCGAGCAATCCTTCAATCTATATCGCCGTGTCCGACAGCGCGCGCAGCAACACCTCAACACCCTCAATGAACTCGGCTACCAAAAGGTCCGCATCAGCGGAAATGGCGAAGTCGCCGAAATTTGCAGGCTGACTTGTCTCGAAGAGGGCATCGCGGTTGTGGATGACGAATCTGCGCCGCTTTTAGAGATTAATGGGATGAAGATCTTGCTCAAGATGGGAAAAGAAGGATGAGACATATCGCCATCACAGGCGGAGCGGGATATATCGGATCGCTCCTGACCTCTGAGTTGCTACGGCTTGGACACAGAGTCACGGTATTAGACTCTTTGCTCTTCGGCGGGGAATCGTTGATTCCCTGTATGGCTCATCCCAACTTTCGATTCGTCAAAGCAGACGTGACCCAGCCCCGCGCCCTCCTGGATTCCCTGCGTGGACACCCCCAAGCGGATGCGATTGTGCATCTCGCGGCAGTGGTCGGTTTTCCCGCATGTCAGGCAATTGGTCGGGATGCGGCTTGGCGGTACAATGTTGAAGCTGTGCAGCATGTTTATGAGCAATCAGCAAGTTTGGGTGTAGAGCGATTCGTCTTTTCATCCAGTTATAGCAATTATGGCTTGGCAGAGGATAATCGCCCTGTAGACGAGACAGATTCACTTAATCCCCAATCTTTATACGCCGAAACAAAAATTGCCGCCGAAGAATTTTTGCTCGCACAAGATGGCGATCCCGCCCCGCTGATTTTCAGATTAGCCACCCTTTACGGAATTTCGCCACGCACGCGTTTCGACTTGATCGTGAACCAATTCGTGCTGGAAGCCTTCGCAAAACGAGAGCTGATCATTTATCAGCGCGGCTATTCACGCTCATTCGTGCATCTGCGAGACGTGGTGCGCGGCATCATTTTAGGGCTGCATGCGGATGTGCAAAAGGTGCGCGGGCAGGTCTACAATTTGGGCACGGATGACGGAAATTTCACGAAAGACGAGATCGTGGGCTTGGTGCTAAAACGCTTGCCTGAGACGCATATCCACTACAAAGATTTGACTTTTGGCGGCGATATGCGCGATATTACGGTGTCATTTGAGAAGATAAAACGTGAGCTTGGCTTTGAAGCGACCTTGACTGTAGACGATGGCGTGCGAGAAGTTTTATATGCGCTGCAAAGCGGGCTGATTAAAGACCCGCAAGATGGGCGTTATCGGAATGCACGCTTTATTGTGCAGTGAGTTTAAGGTTGAAAGTTTAAGGTTTAAGGTGAAAAGATGGCTACTGCGAAAAGATTTGAAGAATTAGATGTTTGGCAGCGTTCAAGAGAACTGACGAACTTGATTTACTCCTTCTCTAAATCTGGCACTTTTGCTCGTGATTTTGCTTTACGAGACCAAATTAGACGAGCGTCTATTTCAATTATGTCAAATATCGCAGAAGGCTTCGAAAGTAGCACACAAAAAACTTTCATCAAATATTTAGGACATGCAAAAGCCTCCGCTGGAGAGGTGCGAGCGCAACTTTATATCGTGAAAGATCAGGGCTATATCTTAGAAGAAGACTTTGAGAAAACCCGTGAGATGGCTGAAATTTGCAGCAAGCAATTATCGAGATTTATTCAATATCTCAACAATCAACCAAATAGCCGCCGCGTGCGGGAAACAGGAGTAACCTATGATGTCTAAGCAACCTTCAACATTAAACCTTGAACCTTCAACTTTTTGGAAAAATAAAAAAGTAGTCGTAACCGGCGGAGCTGGCTTTTTAGGCTCTTTCGTGATTGAAAAATTAAAAGAACGCGGTGCGACGGATATTTATATCCCGCTCATCGAAGAATATGATTTGGCCGACAGCAACGATATTGCTCGCCTTTTCGACACAACACTAGAAGGGATTGATGCAGCAAATATGGTTATCATCCACCTTGCCGCCAACGTCGGCGGGATCGGCGCAAATCGCGAGCGACCAGCCGAATTTTTCTACGACAACCTGATGATGGGCGTGGAATTAATGCACCAAGCCTATCAGCGCGGCGTGGGCAAATTTACTGCTATTGGGACAGTCTGCGCGTATCCGAAATTTACACCTGTCCCCTTCAAGGAAGATGATCTGTGGATCGGTTATCCCGAAGAAACGAATGCCCCCTACGGCCTCGCCAAAAAGATGATGCTCGTTCAATCAGAAGCATATCGTCAGCAATATGGATTTAATTCGATTTATTTGCTCCCCGTCAATCTTTATGGACCGCGTGATAATTTCAATTTGGAAACTTCCCACGTCATCCCCGCCCTCATCCGCAAAGCCCTCGAAGCCCAAGACCGCGGAGACAAAGAATTGGTTGTCTGGGGCGACGGCTCTCCTACGCGTGAGTTTCTCTATGCCGAAGATGCCGCTGATGGCATTGTGACCGCAACTGAAACTTATAATGAATCTGAGCCTGTCAATCTCGGCTCTGGTTATGAGATACCCATCAAGGATTTGGCTGAATTAATTCAAAAACTAACTGGCTTTGAAGGCAAACTCGTTTGGGATACTGACAAGCCCAACGGACAACCCCGTCGAGGCTTGGACGTGACCCGTGCCAAAGAAAAACTCGGCTGGGAAGCAAAAGTCGGCTTTGAAGAAGGCTTACGCCGCACGATCGAGTGGTATAAAGAAAACAGAGAACATGTTCCTGCGAAAGATGATTTGTGCCAAGCTGGCTAGAAAACAGTAATCAGTGTTCAGTTATTAGTAAAAACTTTAACCACAAAGCGCACGAAGGAACACGAAGAATATACAGCGACTGTTGAGTAGAATGACTGCACTACCGTCATTCGTATCGAAACCAAAGCGGATTATAAAAAAACCTTCTCTTGTAAACCCGCTCTGATTTCGATACGCTCCGCTACTCAATCGCCGCTAGAAATACGCTATAAACTTACTTTTCTCAAAAACTCCGTGCTCTCTGTGTTCTTCGCGAAGCACACCCGAAAGGGTGCTGTGGTAAAAAAATATATGACCGAAATTGAAGTAAAACTCCCCACTCCTCCCAAGGAGATGCTCACCATCCGCCCGCCGAAGGGTTGGATTTCGCTTAACTTGCGTGATCTTTGGCTCTATCGTGAGCTAATCACCTTCCTGACATGGCGCGATATTCTCGTTCGTTATAAGCAGACGCTCCTCGGCGCGAGCTGGGCGATTATCAACCCCGTCGTCAACATGCTCGTGCTCCAATTCATCTTTGGCAATCTCGCTCAGATGGATACGGGTGGCGTGCCGGGGCCGATCTTCCGCTATACAGCCCTGCTCCCGTGGATGCTTTTTTCGAAAGCACTCTCCTCGTCAGGGCGTTCGATGTTGACAAATCGCGGGCTGATTACGAAAATCTACTTTCCGCGCCTTGTCATTCCGCTTTCATCGGTGCTGAGTGGTGTCGTCGATTTCGGCATCTCTTTCCTCGTCATGATCGGAATGATGATCTACTACAACGTCGCGCTCACATGGGCAATGCTCACAATTCCCCTGCTCATCGTGCTGACCCTCCTCGTCGCGCTCGGCGTGGGGCTTTGGCTCTCCGCTCTCAACGTTCTCTATCGTGATGTCGGATATATTCTCCCCGTGATGACCCAGCTTTGGCTCTTTCTTTCGCCAGTCGGATATTCCTCCGCATCTATCCCTGAGAATTTGCAACTGCTCTATGCCCTCAATCCGATGACGGGCGTGATCGAAGCCTTCCGCTGGGCGATGCTCGGCGAAGCGACCGCGACCTTGGGCTTGCAACTCGCTATATCGATAGCTATCGCGTTGATCGTCCTCGTTAGCGGACTCTACTTCTTCCGCCGCATGGAACGCACCTTTGCGGATATGATTTAAAAGAAAAGAACTGCATTGCACCTTTAAGGTGCGTTGCAGTTCGCTTTTATGCAAGACCGCTGTGCAATGCATCAAAAGCAGATGCAACGCACAACTTCATCTGAGTAAAAATATGACAATAGCAGTACACGTAGAAAACCTCGGTAAGCAATATAAGATCGGCACCGCGCCCCAAAATCGCGGTGGCTATAACACCCTGCGCGACCAGATCGCAGGTGCCTTCTCACGCCAGAAACGTCTCGAAGCCAAAAAGCCCGACAATCTGATTTGGGCGGTCAAGGATATTTCCTTTGACGTGGAGCAGGGGCAAGTTCTGGGCATCATCGGTCATAACGGCGCAGGGAAAAGCACCCTGCTCAAGTTGCTCTCCCGCGTGGTTGAACCCACCGAGGGGATGATGCAACTGCGCGGACGCGTTGGCTCCCTGCTCGAAGTGGGGACAGGTTTTCACCCTGAACTAACAGGGCGTGAAAATCTCTATCTCAACGGCGCAATTTTGGGGATGCACCGTTCTGAGATCACGCGTAAATTTGATGAAATTGTTGCTTTTTCGGAAGTGGAGAAGTTTATCGACACCCCCGTCAAACGTTACTCATCGGGGATGTATCTACGCCTCGCCTTTGCCGTTGCCGCGCATCTTGAACCTGAAATTCTCGTCGTGGACGAAGTTCTCGCCGTTGGCGATGCTGAGTTCCAGCGCAAATGTATCGGCAAGATGAACGATGTCGCCGAAGCAGGGCGGACGGTGCTTTTCGTGAGTCACAATATGTCGGCGGTGTTGCGCCTGACAGATGAAGCGATTGTCCTCGAGAAGGGCAAAATGATTATGCGTGCACCTACCACTGAAGCAGTGGATTATTATCTCTCGGCTGGGCATGCACGGGCAGGGGAAAAGGTTTGGGGACCGGAAGATATTCCTATAACGGCAGCCCCGTTCACCCCACGTGCGATCCGTATTGTCGACAATCGCGGGAATATCGTCGAGACTATCCGATCCACTGAAGAATTCACACTCGAATTTGAATATCAACTTGATGCGCCGATCACCGGCTTGAGAGTTGGAATCTATCTATATACCGCACGCGGCGAGCCGGTTTTCACATCCTTCGATACTGATGATCCGAAAATGTTCAATACGCACACCGAACGCGCGGCGGGGCGTTATGTCAGCCGCTGCGTGATCCCGCCCGATATGCTCAACACCGGGCGTTATACGTTGGGCGTGAACGCGAGCGCTTTCCGCATACGCAGTTTTTATGGTGAAGAGCGTGCGCTTGAGTTCAACGTTGACCCCGCTGGCGCGCCCGGTATGCACTGGGATGAGGGCCGTCAAGGTACCATCCGCCCGCGTTTGGATTGGAAGATCGAAAAGCTAGATAAATAGAGAACGGACAAGAAGAGAGTAGTTACTACTCTCTTCTCTCTAGTTTTCTACTCTCTAAAATATGAACAAATCTAAAATCAAAGACATCCTCGGCGATATGCCCCTCAGCGCTGAACTTTATTGGTCCCTCCGCCAAGGCGGCAAGCCCCCTGTGGGCGGATACTCTGCCGATAAGTTAAAAGAAGCCCTCCCTCGCTGGGTCGAGCAGGCACGCGCCGCGCAACGCCCTAAAACGGGTAAGCGCGTGCTTATTTTCACCATGCTCCGCTATTGGGTCGAGCATTCTGCCATGACCGCCCTCGCCCTCGCCGCCCTCGGTCACGATGTCACTCTCGCCTACCTCCCGCACGCCCACTGGAAGAAACCCGTCAGCAAATTTGACTTGCGCCGACAAGATTTATATCTAAAAGACGTTCTCAAACCCCTCAACAGAATTGTGAAAACCGTCTCCATGCTGGATGCTCCTGCGGTGGATGCGCTCCCCGAAGAACTTTCTTCACAACTGGATGCCGCCGCCTATCGGGACACCCAATATTCCCTGCTCCACGAAGAAATCGACGTAGCATCAGACCTCTACGCCATGCGGCGCGAACGTGACCTTCGGCATGCTTCCGTTATGTTGGCTTTTCTCCAGAAGAACAACTTTGATGCGATTGCCCTCCCGAACGGCTCGATCCTCGAATTCGGGATGACATTCAAAGTTGCCCAATATCTCAACATCCCCGTCACCACCTACGAATACGGCGAACAAAGCGAACGCATCTGGATGGCGCAAAACGCCGATGTGATGCGACAGGATACTTCAGACCTTTGGAATGCCCACCAAGACACGCCCCTCAGCGAAAAAGAGTGGGATCGTGTCAAAGAATTCTTCTCCGCCCGGCAAGGCGGCGGTTTGTGGGAGAACTTCGCCCGCAACTGGCAGAATATCGAATCGCAGGGCGCAGATAAAGTCCGTCAAGAACTTGGTTTAGACGAGCGTCCGCTCATTCTTCTCCCTGCTAACGTCTTGGGCGACAGCCTGACCCTCGGACGTCACACCTTCAGCAAAAGTATGACCGAGTGGATGACCCGCACCATCGAGTTCTTCGCCAAACGTGACGACATGCAATTCGTTCTCCGTGTCCATCCCGGCGAAGGGATTGGCTGGGGCTTATCCGTCTACGATATTCTCACAGAGAAATACCCCGACCTCCCTGAAAATATCCACATTCTCCGAGCGGATGCGAAGGTCAACACCTACGACCTCGTCAACACCGCCGATGTGGGTTTGGTCTTCACCACCACCGTCGGCATGGAAATGGCGATGATCGGGCTCCCTGTCATCGTCACGGGGCAGACCCATTATCGGGGTAAAGGTTTCACCCTCGAACCCAACTCCTGGGACGAGTACTTCGAGACCCTCGAAAAAGTCATCGCCGATCCCAAATCCCACGCCCCCAGCCGTGAAAATGTCGAAATAGCATGGACTTATGCTTATCGCTTCTTCTTCCAATATCCGCAACCCTATCCTTGGCACGTCCAACATTTCTGGGAAGATGAAGAAAAATGGTCGCTATCAAGAGCCTTGAGCGATGAAGGTTTGAAGAAGTTTGAGAAAACCTTCAGCTATTTAGCTGGAGAAAAGATGGCGTGGGAATAGTATTTCATAATACCTTTCTTACCCAATACGTTTTACGATATACGCTCCACCATCCACTTTCTACTTTCTACTTTCTAAATAACTATGACCTTCAAAAAAATCGGCGCAGTCGCCACCCACATCTACACCGGCTCAGGCATTTTTCTCGCCTTTTGGGCAGCTCTTGCCCTGCTCAATAAAGATGCCCCGACCTTTTTCACCGCCCTGTGGATCGCGGTTGTGATTGATGCTTCTGACGGCACCCTCGCTCGCTATTTCGATGTCAAAAAAAACGCCCCCAGTATCGACGGCGCAACGATGGATAATATAGTCGACTATATCACCTACGTTTTTTTGCCAGCCATCGCCCTTGTCGTTTTTGGTATTCTGCCCCCAAATCTAACTTGGGTCGCCCTCTTCCCGCTCGGTGCCAGCATCTACGGTTTCAGCCAAACTCACGCCAAAGCAGATGCCTCCTTCGTGGGATTCCCCTCCTACTGGAATATCCTTTTCCTTTACCTTTATATTCTCCAACTCCCAACCATTTGGGTCGTTATCATCCTCATCTTTTTATCGGTCATGGTCTTTGTCCCCATTCGCTATATTTACCCATCCCAAACCCGCTGGCTGCAAAGCACCACACTCGTTATAACGATCATCTGGGGAGCGGTCATTATCGCCCTTTGCTTCTATCCTGATGCAGCGTGGGCAAAAAGAACTGCCCAGCTATCTCTGCTTTATCCCCTTTACTACGCAATTATTTCCTTTATGTATCATCAGCAAGTCACAAAAAACAAAATATCTGCGCAATCTGCGTGATCTGTGGACAATCAACTATGACAAAAAATAACGCTAAACAAGAAGTCCGCCAATTCTACGACCAGATCGGATGGTCACAGGAAGAGGATGGCAATTATCAAAATGCTCGTTACGAGGATTTACGCCCCGTTTCGCGGGAATATATCAGCCGGACGCGCCTACGTGTCAATAAGCATCTTCTACCCTCGGGCAGATTCTTGCTGGACGCTGGGTCGGGTCCCGTCCAATACCCCGAATATCTGACCTACTCCGAGGGTTACGACTATAGGGTCTGCGCCGACATCTCGATCACGGCGCTGCAGGAGGCAAAAAAACGCCTCGGGGCACATGCCCAGCCCGTCGTCGCGGATGTGGCGAATCTTCCCTTCGCCTCCGATGCTTTTGATGGAATCGTATCCATGCACACCATCCACCACCTCCCGATGGAAGAACATCGCGCCGCCTACAAAGATTTATATCGAGTATTGGGCGCAGGCAAAAAAGCGGTCATCATCAATGGCTGGAGCGATCCTTTTCTGATGAAACTCTTTGAACCCCTTATCCAGTTGGGGCGCGTGCTCACGGGTCGCCCAACCCAATATGGCAAGAAAAAGGGATCAGATGGTGAAAAAGAATCAGGCACCTTCGTCCGCAAAATGAACGCCCGCTGGCTGCAAAAAGAACTCAACGAACTCTTTCCCGTTCAAATTTACTCCTGGCGTAGCCTTAGCACAAGATTCTTACGCTGGTTCATAAAACCAAAATTTGCCGGAAAGTTTTTTCTGAGAGTCATCTTCTGGAAAGAAGATAAGTTTTCACGCTTCTTCGGAAAACACGGTCAATATCCGATGGTCGTATTTCAGAAAGAAGATAAGTAGATTGGATCATTCTTGAAGAATGATCTGGTTACCAAAATGTCTAAATACACCGACCAAAACTATCTCAAAAACGAACAGTACAAAGATGCGTCAAATCTGAACGCGCGTATTCTGCTTCACGAGCGTTTTAGCGAGAATAAACAAGGCTGGGCTGCTTGGGTTTTTGATACTTATGAAAAACTGCCTTCTCCCGCAAAAGTGTTGGAATTAGGCTCTGGCTCTGCCTTTATTTGGACACAGTGCCCCGACCGAATCCCTGCTGATTGGGATATAACCCTCAGCGATCTCTCCGAGGGGATGTTGACAGCGGCACGCAAGAACACATCAAGTTTGTCGCGTGAATTTTCCTTTCGGGAAATAGATGCTCAATCCATCCCATTTGATGATGAAACTTTCGATATCGTCATCGCCAATCACATGCTCTACCATGTGCCAGATCGTCCCAAAGCTCTTGCCGAAATTCGGCGTGTGCTAAAAGATGATGGCGTATTAATCGCCGCAACAAATGGTAAAAATCATCTTTTAGAGATGAACAAGTGGCTAAAGGCAGTTAGTCCTGACCCAGATTACAGCCCCTTCAGACTTCCCTTCACACTAGATAATGGATTAGAAAAACTTGAACCCTATTTCTCTTCTGTTGAAATTATGCGTTACAAAGATAACTTGCGCGTCACAGATGTTGAATTGATGATGAAGTATATAGATTCGGTAATCAAAATAAAAGAAGTCTCTTCATCAGTTTTGGGACAAATTGAAGAAGAACTTGAAAATTTACTTGCCACAAAAGGCGAGATTTTTATTCAAAAAGATTCTGGCGTTTTCAAAGCAGTAAAATAGTCAAGAACTGCATTGCACCTAACAGGTGCGTTGCAGTTCGGACTTTATCCCTCACCCGATGTGCAACGCATCTTGTCAGATGCAATGCACACCTATCTCATAAAAACAAAAATCTGTAAAATCTGCGTAATCTGTGGATAAAAAAGGAATCAACTATGAACTGGACAAATAAAACCATCCTCGTCACTGGCGGGACAGGCTCATTCGGCAAGAAATTCACCAAAATGCTGCTGGCGGAGAAGAACCCGCAGAAGATCATCATCTTCAGCCGCGATGAACTCAAACAGCACGAAATGCGTGTGGCTGGCTACAACGATCCTCGACTGCGCTACTTCATCGGCGATGTCCGTGACCGCGACCGCCTCCTGCGTGCCATGCACGGTGTGGATATTGTCGTTCACGCGGCTGCGCTCAAGCAGGTTCCGGCTTGCGAATATAACCCGATGGAAGCCATCAAAACCAATATCATCGGCACATCCAATGTCATCGAAGCGGCGCTAGATGCAGGCGTGAGTAAAGTTCTCGCCCTCAGCACCGATAAAGCTGTCAGCCCCGCCAATCTTTATGGCGGCACAAAATTGGTCGGTGAAAAGCTGGTCATCCAATCGAATAATTACGCGGCAGGTAAAGCGACTCGCTATTCTTGCGTCCGCTACGGGAATGTGGTCGGTAGTCGTGGCTCGGTTGTCCCACTATTTTTGAAAATGCGTGCCACCGGCAAACTAACCGTCACCGACGACCGCATGACTCGTTTCTGGCTCTCGCTTGAGCAGGGCGTTCAATTCGTCATCAACTGTATCGAACAAATGGAAGGTGGCGAAGTTTTTGTTCCTAAAATCCCCTCCACAACCGTCGTTGACCTCGCCCGCGCCATCGCCCCCGATGCTGAAATCGAGATCATCGGCATTCGCCCGGGCGAAAAACTCCACGAAGACCTTCTTTCTGTAGACGAATCCCGCCACTCCGTCGAACTCGACGATATGTTCGTCGTCCAGCCCGTCGAAGCGAGCTGGTTCGGCTACTCCTGGCAAGACAAGGGCAAAACCCTCCCCGAAGGCTTCTCCTACACCAGCGACAACAACTCCGAATGGCTTGATCTCGAAGGCATGAAAAAATATATTGCACCTTTTGAAAAAGCCTACAACGAAGGCACGCTTGAAGGTTAAATTACACAGCAGCGGTTGAGTAGGCGGCATTATCGCCGTATCGAAACCAGAGCGGCTTATTCAGCATCGCTTTGGTTTCGATACGATTGACGATAATACTGTCAATCTACTCAACCGCTGCTACTGGCTAATAAAAATATGAAAATTCTCGTCACTGGTGCATCTGGTCTTCTCGGTCTCAATCTCAGCCTGCAAATGCACGGCACGCACGAAATCATCGGCGTGGATCGCTCAAAGCTGGCAAACACCCCCTTTGATTTAATCAAATTGGATTTACTGGATGCGGATGCCCTCCCCAAACTTCTCGATGATTCCAAACCGGATGCCCTCATCCACTGTGCCGCAAACGCTCTTGTAGACGCTTGCGAGCTGGACCCAAACGCCGCTTCGACCCTTAACGCTATCCTGCCCGGTCAATTGGCATCCGCCTGCGCCGAACGGGATATCCGCTTTCTACACATCTCCACCGATGCGGTCTTCGATGGCACCAAAGAAGGCATTTACAGCGAAGACGATGCCCCTAATCCGCTTGGCGTTTATGCCCAAACTAAACTGGATGGCGAATACGCCGTCCTCGATGCCAACCCGAACGCGGCAATTGCCCGCGTCAATTTTTTCGGTTGGAGTCTGAGCGGGACGCGCTCCCTCTCTGAATTCTTCGTAAATAATCTTGGGGCGGGGAAAAATGTCAACGGTTTCGACGATGTTTACTTCTGCCCCATGTTCGTTGGCGATTTGGCAGATACCTTGGTCGGGATGCTGGAAAAAAGCCTCTCGGGCATGTACCATGTCGTCGGGTCACGGGCGATTACGAAATATGAATTTGGGCAGGCAATCGCCCATCAATTCGGCTTCGATGCGGGACTGATCAATCCCATTTCCGTATCCGATGCAGGGCTAACAGCAAAGCGTTCTCAAAACTTGAGACTTTCTATCAACAAGCTATCCACAGCTTTGGGGCGTGAAATCCCCGATTTTTCCACTGGTTTGGCGAAGTTTTATACACAATATAAACAGGATTATCCACAGAAATTGCGGAGTTATCAACAGTTTTAGCGTCATTGCGAGGCAGTTTCATCGCCGAAGCAATCTCCCACATGGTGATTAGATTGCCACACTTCACTACGCTGCGTTCGCAATGACAGTTAGAAGGAGAAAAAATGGACATCAAAATCGGAAATCGTTTAATTGGTGAAAATCATCCCACCTACTTCATCGCCGACATCGCTGCCAACCACGACGGCGATATTGAACGGGCAAAGGAGCTTATCCGCTTAGCAAAAGAAGCGGGGGCGGATGCGGCGAAGTTCCAGAATTTTAAGGCAAAAAAGATTGTCTCGGATTATGGCTTTAAGTCGATGGGCGGGCAGGTTTCGCATCAGGCATCGTGGGACAAATCCGTTTTTGATGTGTATCAAGCCGCCGAAGTGCCGCTAAATTGGACATCAGAACTTGCTGAAGAATGCAACGAAGTAGGGATCGAATACTTCTCTTCTCCCTACGATTTTGAAGCCGCCGATATGCTCTACGACTATATGCCTGCCTATAAAGCTGGCTCTGGCTTGATCTCCTGGCCCGACTTTTTGGTTTATATGGCGAAAAAAGGAAAGCCAATGCTCATCGCCACAGGCGCATCCGACATCGGCGATGTGACCCGTGCTGTGCGTGCGGTGCAGGCCGTGAACGAGCAGATCATTCTCTTTCAGTGCAATACAAACTACACTGCCAGCGATGAGAACTACGATCATTTGAATTTGAATGTTTTGAAAACTTATCAGACCATGTTCCCTAATTTGGTTCTGGGATTATCAGACCACACCCATAGCCCCGCTCCTGTTGTTGGCGCAGTGGCGATGGGCGCGCGCGTCATCGAACGGCATTTTACCGATAGAAACGACCGCGAAGGTCCCGACCATAAATTTGCGATGAATCCCGATACTTGGGCGGATATGGTGCAGCAAGTCCGCACTTTGGAGCGGGCGTTGGGCTCAGGCGATAAATTCGTCACGCCTAATGAAAAAGAAACCTATATGCTACAACGCCGCTGTCTGCGCGCATCACGGGATATTAAAGCGGGCGAAACCTTCACGGCTGATATGGTCGAGCCTTTGCGCCCTGCTGTCCCCGGCGCATTGATGGCGTGGGACACGGATGCAGTTGTTGGCAAGAAGGCGTTAGTGGATATGGTTTATGGGAAGGAACTTCGCTGGAGCGAAATTAGTTAGCTGGTAGGGCGAAATATGCTTCGCCTTTACAAATAATCATGAAAATTATCTTCTTCTCAATGGGATATTCCCCACACGATCACCGCTTTCTTTCTGCTTTGGCAAAGACCGAGCATAAAGTCTATTTTGTGCAATTGGAGAAGGCGGATAACGACCGACTTCCTCCCGAGATCGAACTTGTGGATTGGGCGGGGGGCGAACGTGATTTCCGCTGGGTCGATGTGCCCAAATATGTGCGCAGCCTCAAGCATCTCATTGACAAAATCCAACCCGATATTTTACATGCTGGACCCATTCAGACTATTGGGTTAATCGCTGCACTGACAAAATTCCGCCCACTTTTGATGATGTCGTGGGGCTTCGATTTAATGGAAGATGTCTATCGCAATGCTTGGTGGGATTGGCTAACGAAATACGTTTTGCGTAGAAGCACTTTCTTCATTAGCGATGCGCATGTAACGCGAAATAAAGCCGTGGAATATGGCATGAACCCCGAGCGAACGATTGTTTTCCCTTGGGGCGTTGATCTTGACCACTTTAAGCCGTCGAAAGAGAAAAGACAAAAAGTCGATGAACTAATCTTGTTCTGTAATCGTTCTTGGGAGCCACGTTACGGCGTAGATGTTCTCGCCGAGGCATTTGCTTTGGCTGCAAAGAGCAAGCCTGAATTAAGATTGAATCTACTGGCAGGCGGTTCAGAGGAGAATCGGCTTCGAGAGATCCTGAAAAAAAATGGAGCGATCGACCAAGTCCGCTTCAAAGGTTATATCTCACAAGAAGATTTGCCGCATTATTATAATGAAGCGGATGTCTACATCTCCCCATCGCATGTAGATGGCTCCTCTGTCTCACTAATGGAGGCGATGGGCTGCGGGCTGCCTTGCCTGATCTCGGATATTCCTGCAAATAAAGAGTGGGTGACCGAAAACGAGAACGGATGGCTTTTCCCTGATGGTGATGTGGATACACTGACCAAGGCTATCTTGCGAGTTGCCGAAAAGCGTGATACGCTGGACAAAATTGGTGCGGCTTCTCGGCTTGTAGCAGAGCGGCGTGCCGATTGGTCGAAAAATTTCGAAAAATTGCTGGAAGCCTACGAGCGGACAGCAGCATTAAAATAAAGGAGTCTGTGATGATGATTTTTACCCTAATTTTAGCGTTGGCTTTTGCCGTGGCTGCAGTGATCTTTGCTTTAGCAAACCCAGGGATCGTAGCCATTGATTTCTTTGGCTTGCAAACCGAAGGCTCATTGGCGATGTTTATTTTGATCGCTATCGGTGTCGGTATTGTTATTGGCGTTTTGCTAATGGCCCCGGGCGCTGTAAAGCGCAACTTGGCATTGGCTGGTCAGAAAAAGAAACTCAAGGGCACAGAGAAAGAATTGGATAAGCACAAAACCAAAGTTACCGAGTTTGAAGAAAAGGCAAAAGAAGAAGAAAAAGCCAAAGAAGAAGTGATTGCTGACGTACAAAAAAGGCTTGATGACGCGATCAAATAGCAAATGACTTTATCTTTTGAAAAATTAGTTGATGGTTTTCGTCGTCTTGGTGTAAAGACTGGCGACACCCTCCTCGTCCACTCCTCCTATAAATCTTTCGGCGGCGTGGACGGTGGTCCGCAAACCGTCATTGATGCTTTACTCGAAGCCCTCGGCGAAGATGGCACGCTCCTGATGCCAACCTTCAACTTCGACTTTTGCAAAGGCGCCGATTGGGATGTGCGCGAAACTCCATCTCAAATGGGATTTATGACCAATCTCGTTCGCACCGATCCACGCGCGAAGCGGGTTTTTCATCCGATTTACTCTTTCGCCGTGATCGGCAAATACGCTGAAGATTTTGGTAATCTGCGCTATAAAAGCAGCTATGCCAAAGACTCTGCTTTTGGCAAATTGCGCGAACTGGATGGCAAGATCATGGTCGTCGGGCTTTCCTATAATGACAGTATGACCTTTTTCCACCACATCGAAGAGATGGAAGGCGTGGATTATCGTTTCCTGAAAGATTTCACGGGCAATATCACCGATTGGGAGGGTAATACAAGTGTAGACACTTACCAGATGCTCGTCCGCAATCTCGACATGGGCGTCCACACAATGGTAGACCCAATGGGCGCACTGATGGAAGAAGCGGAGGTCATTAAATCGCGCACCATTGGCGAAGCGGATGTGAAATTGATGAAAGCGAATGATGTTTATGAGTTCACTGTCAAAGAAATGAAGCGTGATCCACTTTTGCTTTACGAGATTAAAAAATAATAGTAACCGCTCCCCCCCACCTAACCTCCCCCAAAATGGGGGAGGGACTAGTTCTCCCCCCGTTCTGGGGGGAGTTAGAGGGGGGAATAGCACAAAATAGAGTCTAAAATGAAACCACATCATCTATTTCTATCGCTTCTTTTCTTTTTAGCATCATGCGCCCCATCAACGCTCGTGCCAACTACAACACCTGTCCCGAATGCTACATCAACTTTGACCCCAATTCCTACCATCACGCCGACAGCAACATCAACGCCAGATGCTTGGGTTGCGATTGCAAATGAGTATGGCATACCACAAGAGCAAGCTAAAAAATTAGACGGTTTAGATGTGGTTTTTGAGAGAATTACTAAGTATGTTGATGGTGTATTGGTGAAAGATAAAGGAACTGGTGAAGATTTATTCTTTTATTCTGAAAAATATAAAATCATGGTGGCTTGTGATGAATTTGAAGGCGTAGAAAAGATGAGTGATGCAACTGCGAGAAGTGTGGAAATGAGTGCATGGTTGTATTACAAAGCACTTAAATATGATTTTAATTTAGAGGGCTATAGAGACAGTTTAGCTAAGATGCTTGCTGCAAAAGTGGCAGATGGCTCGATGACAGCAGAACAAGCAAGTGAAACAAAAAATTTTACAATGAAGTATTACAATACTGGTGGCGTACCTTATGTCGGATTGGATTATGAATCTATATTAACACCTGAAGATGGTGGTCTCCTTTTTGTAAAAGACATGGGTATTGTTATTGAAATAGAAGATATAAGCAGTTTATATTTCGACAAAAATGTTTTTATCCCTATTGCTTTGTTAAATTTAGAGGCAGGCAAAGTTGTTATAGTGAAAGGAATTCTTCAGGGCGGGGAAAATAATATAGATGATATTCTTGACAATTGGGCAATCGAAATGAAAGTTCCCTTCATTGTAACTTGGTCATCGAAAGATATAAGCGATCCAGAATCTACGCTGCTTAAGACTGAAAAAGTGGCCAAAGAGTCAGGAACACCTTTAGATAAAAGGATTTTTAGGTTTTCTGAGGGTGACCCATCGGCGTTAGATAATGCAGGCATTCTCATGGAATTCATATCTTGGTAATAGAGAATGCCCTCGCATCCCAGTCCCAACGGAAATTTCTTTTTAGTTTGATCCGCGCAATCCGCGTTCTATAATTTAAGCCTATGAAGCCTTATTCCTCCCTCAAATCCATTATCGCCGAGTTGCTGCCCCTGCACCGCACCATTGTCTCTGACGATATGGATAAAACCCTCGAGATCATCGGCGGCTATCTCCCCGACCAAGCCAACTACGCCCTCCAAACCTACACGCCAGGCACCAAAGTCTGGACATGGGTCGTCCCGGAGCGCTACATCGTCCACGAGGCCTATCTCGAAACCGAAAGCGGCGAGCGCATCGTCGATTTCGCCGACAATCCCCTCCACATCATCTCTTACTCCCTGCCCATCGACAAAATCCTGAGCTGGGAAGAACTCGAACCCCACCTGCGCTACAACGAGAAATTCCCCGATGCCATCCCCTGGGAGTTTAAATATTATGAGAGAGATTGGGGATTCTGCCTGAGCAAAAACCAATTCGATTCTCTCGATCGTGATGCCCGATTCCACGCCGTGATCAACGTCGAATTCGCTCGTGACCCGGAACTTGGTCTACGTATCGGACACGGTGTAATTCACCCCGAAGGTGGTGCCGCAAAATCCGCTGGCGAAATCATCGTCCAAGCCCATAGCTGCCATCCCATGCAAGCCAACGATGATTTAGCGGGCGTTGTCTCGACCATTGAACTCGCCAAAAGACTCGCAGAAAATCCGCTCCCCGAAGGCTCGATGAGTGTCCGTTTTTGGTTTGGGCCGGAAACGATCGGCACCATCGCCTATTTAGCGAATAACGAAGATTTAATCCCCAATCTACAGGGCGGCATTTTCATGGAGATGACGGGCAATAAAAATAAACTCGCCTGGCATCACTCCCGCCAACACACCCATCTCCTCGATAGAATTACGCAATACGCACTACGCAATATCGACGCAGTCGAACGAGATTTCGCCGCCGCCCCCGCCAACGACGAACGCGTGATTAATGGCCCCGGCGTCAACGTCCCCTGCATTTCGATTAATCGCTTCCCCTACGACGAATACCACACTACCGAAGATAATCTCGACATCATGGACGAAGAGATGCTCGTTGGCGCAGCCGATGTTGCCGAAGAAATTATCCGCATCTTTGCCACAAATTACATTCCCAAAAGAACATTTCGTGGCCCCGTCTTTCTCTCAGGTCATGGACTCTGGGTCGATTGGCGCGAAAACTGGAATCTGAACCGCGCCATCGAAAAAATCATGATGCGCTTCGAAGGCGAACACTCCATCTTCGACATCGCTGAACAAACGGGGCTCGATTATTGGGAGACCTACGAATATGTTGAGAAGTTTAGAACGAAGGGTTTTGTAGAGAGAGTGCCGATCCCTTCGGAAGCGCATACGGAGTGACGAATGAACAAGCCTGAATACAGCGATTTTCATAAATTTATCGCTTCACTTGGAACGATACTGATAGCAACGTCTATTTTGTTACCGTGGCTTTTTCTACGAGAATCTTTTGAAACTCAGCTTGATGTTTCATCTATAACTCAACTACCTGATGTAGCTCAACAGTTAATAGAATACCGTTTACATACAGCTTTGTGGGTCTATCAAAATCTTATTGTGATTTCTCTCTTTCTCTTCTTTGTAGGGGTAATGGTTTTAGGTAGTGGTTTATATCCTTGGCTTAAAAAACAAAAAGTGCTAGATCGAAATATCAAGCTAGATACAGAAAAAAAGGAAGTTGAATTGCAAGATATGACGAAGGAACAGCTTGCAGAAAAGGCTATTAGAGAGACTATCGAAGATAGAGAGGATCCAAGAAATATTGAAGCAACTGTTTCTAAACAAGTAGACGCTGTTCAAAAATATTTTCAGGCAGAAACCATTGTATTTAATAAACTTTCTGACTGTTATGGAACTCACAGAGTGCTTCGTAATAAAAAAATAGGCTCTTCAGAAGTAGATATTCTGGTTAGATTGAGCTCTAAAGAACGGATTGTTTTTGAAGTGAAACGGACTGAACATCGAACCAATGTAAGACGCCTTATTGAGAGATCTGATGTTTTCTTAAATCGGGCTATGCAAGCTTATGATGTTGAGGCGACAGGTCGTCGTATCTATGGCATTGGCATAATATTGGTAAGTAAACCTCTCACAAACAATGCATATAAAGAATATGCTATTAGACGTGTAATGGTTTTCACAGAAAGTGAATTCTTGAATCTTGATTGTGGAAAATTACGAGACTTGATTAACGAACACATTCAAAATAACTAAGTTTATGAAACCTCGTACCATCGCTATCATCCAAGCCCGCATGTCCTCCACCCGTTTGCCGGGAAAGGTGCTCCTTGATATCGCCGGAGAGCCGATGCTCGTCCGTGTCATTGAGCGTGCCAAACGTGCTAAACTCGTCGATGAAGTTGTCCTCGCCACCACCACCGATTCCAGCGATGATCCTGTCGCCGAGTTCTGTGCTGAGCAGGGCTACAACTTCACGCGCGGCAGCCTGAACGATGTCCTCGACCGCTACTATCAGGCGGCGCGTCAGTATGATGCGGATGTGATTGTGCGGCTTACGGCGGATTGTCCCGTTTTAGACCCTGATGTCGTTGACCAAACCATATCTGTCATTGCGAGCGGAGCGAAGCAATCTCCCTCTATGAACGCGGAGATTGCCACGTCGCAAGAGCACGCTCCTCGCACGCGTGCCCTTCAGGGTAATGACATGGAATTTGACTTTGTCGCAAACCGATTACCCCCGCCAATGGGACGCACTTTTCCTATTGGTCTCGATGCCGAAGTTTGCACTTTTACCGCGCTAGAAAACGCATGGGAAAACGCCACAGAAAAACACCAACGCGAACACGTCATGCCCTATCTCTATGAAGGCACAAACCTTAAACCTTCAACCTTAAACCTTCAAACTGGCACTTCACCTAAAGACTTCAAAATCGCCCTCGTCAACCATCATCCCGACTACGGCTCCCTACGCTGGACGGTCGATACGCCCGAAGACCTTGAATTTATCCGAGAAATTTTCTCTCGCTTTGACAATGATGAATTTGGTTGGAAAGATATTCTCGCGCTCCTTGAAAAAGAGCCGGAACTTGCCAAGATCAACGCTGATGTACACCACAAAACTTTGATGGAATAAACCACAGCTCCTGAGCGGAGGGCTTTGCGAAGCAAAGAACGCAGTCGAAGGACGGGTTCCACAAACGCCGCTCTTCGACTGCACATCTCACTTCGTTCGATATTCCGCTCAGAGACTGTATACTGAAAACTATGCCACTGCTTACTTTATTCTCCTCCCCCAAACCCTTCACCGACCCGCATATCAACATCATCCAGCGGAACGCGATTGAATCGTGGACAAAATTGGATGATGTAAAAGTCATCCTGCTGGGGGATGAAGAAGGAGAAGCCGAAGCTGCCCGTGATTTAGGCGTGTTACACCTCCCGAACGTGGATGTCAACGAGAAAAATACCCCGTTAATCTCCTCCATGCTCGATCTCGCTCGTGAGCATAGCGATAGCCCGCTCTTGGGGATCATCAATGCCGATATTCTCGTAATGAACGACATAGTGGAAGCAAGCCGCCGGGTTCAGGAGCGTCTCGACAAATTTGTTTTACTGGGGCAACGCTGGGATCTGGACATCACTCAATCAATGGAATTTGCTGAAGGCTGGCAATCCCGTTTGAGAGAAAGAATCCAAAAAGAAGGCGAACTCCATCGCCCTGCCGGAAGCGATTATTTCATCTTCCCCCGCTCCTGTTATACAGATATCCCGAATTTTGCGATCGGACGCGCGGGTTGGGATAATTGGTTCATCTACAAGGCGCGCGCAGAAAAATGGGATGTGGTGGACGCAACGCCCGATGTGAGCATCGTGCACCAAAATCACGATTATCGCCATTTGGCTGGCGGGCAGATCCATTACTCGGCGCCCGAGACGAAGAAAAATACGCAGATGGCCGGGGGCGTGGTGCAAACACGCCACACGATTTTGGATGCGACGCGCCAACTGCGAGATGGTAAAATCACCCGCCCACGCCCAACAAGCGGACGTTTTTGGCGCGGCGTGGAGCAATTTTTGCGAAAAGTTTTTTTCTTTTTGCCCGAAGATAAAGTAGAGAAAGTCGTGCGTCCCAAACGCTGGGCGAAAATATTGAAGAAAAGATTTAAATAAGGAAAGATATGCGAAAAGGACAAAATCCTGCCAAATCTGTAAAAACTGTTGCCAAGCCAGAACGGATCACGGTTGCCGTTTTGACTTATCTCCCCTTTTTGAGCGGATTCTACGAAGAGGGGCTGGATGTACTCAAAGCAAGTCTCGAATCCATGCGTAAAGATGCTGGTTTGCCCTTCGACTTGATGATTTTTGACAACGGCTCTTGCGTCGAAGCCCGCGATTATTTGATTGCTGAAAAGGAAGCAGGTCGAATTCAATATTTATTGCTTTCCGAGAAAAATCTTGGCAAAGGCGGGGCGTGGAATATGATCCTGGCTGGGGCTCCGGGGGAAATCATTGCCTACGCCGACAGCGATATTCTTTATTATCCAAAATGGCTTTCCCGCTCAGTCGAGATTTTGGAAACTTTCCCGAATGTGGGCATGGTCACTGCACGGCCTTTCCGCACGCCGCCTGCTTTTTATTCATCCACAGTTGAATGGGCACAGAAAAACGCGAGCTGCGAAGAAAAACAATTTATTCCTTGGGAAACTTTCCTTGAATTCAATCTCTCCCTCGGTCAAAGCGAAGAAGATAATGTGAAGGTCTACGAGGAAACGAGAGATTGGAAAATTGTTCATAACAATGTCACCGCCATCGCGGGCGCATCCCATTGGCAGTTCGCGGCCTATAAATCTACGCTTCAGCAGTTCCTGCCTTTTGATATGTCTCGTCCGATGGGGCAGGTTCGTCAGCTCGACGAGCGGATGAACGAAAAAGGTTTACTCCGATTGATGGTCTCCGATCCCTTGGTGATGAATTTGTCTAATACCCTCGGCTACTTACGTGGCGAGATGGGACAGAAGAAGGTTGAGAAGAAATCTGCATCCATTTGGCAGTTCGCGCCGATCAAGAAGGTTTTACTGGCGGTCTATAGCTGGATTTTTAAGCGGTATTACGGGTAATTTTTTACGCTGAACCACAATGGCGTTCTATTTTAGGTGGAAATATGGAATTTCTTTCAGTGTTTTCCAAAATTATTGTTTTTCTTGTATTAGTTTGGCTGCTTATTTCAACATTTCTATCTTTTCGCTTGGGGCTTAAAGCGGGAATTATTCTTTTTTTGAGTGGGTTAGCATACCTAGGTGTACTTTTTATTTTAGCGGGTGCGTTTTTTCTTTTACCCGACAAAATTGTTATTCCTATTCTTGTTCTACTTATTCTTTGGGAGAGTATCTCCATCATATTTTACTTTGCTATGAAAAATATCAAAGGAAAATCTTTGGTGTCTCTGCAAGATGATGAGAAATGGTCAATGTATCTAACACAAGTGGGATATATAATTATTACTGTATGGGCATTCAGCCTCTCAGCGCGAACCTTTTCTATTTCTGATGAGAAGACGTATTTAATTGGAATAGGACTTATCATCTTAGGAATTAGAAAAACATTACAAAGAAAACGTTTTCCGCAAATAGTACACGATGGAATATTGAACAAAAATGGTCTTTTTTACGCTTGGGATAATATCGAAAGTTATTCCTGGAGATATACAGAAGCAAAACTGTCTCTAAAGCTGAATAAAGTCCTTTTCAAAAAGGACGTAAAACTTGAATTTCGTTCATCAAAATATAGACGTGAGATTCTGCCGTTTTTGGAAAAACATATAAACAGCAACGGGAGTCAGGGCTTACGCATGAAAAAAGAGTAAAGGCTGTAAAATAGCATGGTTGCCTCTCATTGAAGGAGAAGAAGCCATGCAATATCCAGAAAATGCTGTTTTATACGCCTACTTTCAAGGTCTGACTGAC